>JAESGH010000269.1_pt1 | contig 72789 bp, 53 predicted proteins | sample 9269641 | NCBI WGS metagenome assembly JAESGH01 (sample SAMN14515345, study PRJNA621665) | algae metagenome | isolation source: Phormidium tanganyikae FI6-MK23 and co-occurring heterotrophs from granitic... | place: USA: Fort Irwin, California | collected 1998-05-24 | reverse complement strand
TTCGTCGTCGGCGGGCAGACGCTCGTCCGCGACACCGACCCGGCCACCGCGGCCGTGAGCGGCCCCGGCGGGAGCGGCCCGGCCACCAAGCGGTTCGTCGACGCCCGGATCGTCCTGACGCCCCCCTCGGCCGTCAACCCGGTCAACGACCCGCACGTCATCACGGCGGCGGTGTACCAGGACGACGGGCTGCCGGCCGGCGCCCCCGGCGGCGACGCCGTCACCGGGTTCGGCCCGGTCCCCAACGGCACGGCCGTCTCCTTCAGCCTGGTCAACAGCGGCGGCGCCACGGCCGCCTTCGTGGGCGGCGGCACCGCCGTGGTGAGCGGCGGCACGGCCTCGGTGACGATCAACAGCCCCACCGCCGGACTGGTCACCATCAACGGGTCGGTCGTGCTCGCGGTCGGCGGCGTCGTTCTGACCCGCGACACCGACCCGGCCACCGGCCCGACCGCCGGCCCGGGCGGCACCGGCCCGGTCACCAAGACCTACGTCACGCCCGGGATCGACATCGAGAAGACCACCAACGGCCCGACCAACTCGAACCCGACCGCCCCCGACTACGACAACGAGGACGCCCCCAACGGCCCCGGCGTGCCGGTCCTCACCCCCGGCTCCACCGTCACCTGGACCTACAAGGTCACCAACACCGGCGGGCTGCCGTTCCCGTTCAACGAGGTCGTGGTCACCGACGACAACGGGACGCCGGCCAACACCGCCGACGACCTCTCGACCACCAACGGCCAACTCACGTTCCTGGGCGTGCAGACGGGCAACGCCGACAACGTCCTCGAACCGGGCGAGGTGTGGCTCTACCAGGCCACCGGCACCGTCCAGAACCTGGGCGGCTCGGGCGCGGGCACCCCGGTCACGTTCGACTTCTCGGGCAACTCCGCCGTGAGCGGCGCGGCCGGCAACGTCCGGACGTTCACCTCCGGCCCGGTGTCGGTGAAGGCCAGCGCCTTCAGCCGGGACAAGTCCACCGGCGCCTGGGCGCCGGCCTACCTGGGCAGCTACGGGGGCGGGCTCGGCGTCACCGACGGCAGCGAGAGCGGCGGCGGCAACACCCACACGGTCGACAACGTCGGCCGGGACAACTTCATCCTGCTCGAGTTCTCCGAGAACGTCATCATCGACGCGGCCCGCCTGGGCTACGTCGTCACCGACAGCGACCTGTGGGCCTTCATCGGCACGGCCGCGGACCCGTTCAACAACCACCTGACGCTCAGCGACGCCCTCCTCTCGGGCTACAACCTGGAGGCCAACGCCGGCGGGTCGAGCGCCCGGACGGCCAACCTGAACGCGGGCAACCTCTCCGGCAACGTGTTCGTCATCGGCGCCGACCCGACGTCCGCCGACGACTACTTCAAGTTCGAGACGCTGACGCTCTGCACGACCACCCCCGGCACCTACGAGAACAAGGCGACCGTCACCGTCCCGGGCGCCTTCGACAGCGACCTGAGCCACTACAAGAACAACAAGCCCAAGCCCGGGATCGACATCGAGAAGACCACCAACGGCCCGACCAACTCGAACCCGACCGCCCCCGACTACGACAACGAGGACGCCCCCAACGGCCCCGGCGTGCCGGCCCTCGCCCCCGGCTCCACCGTCACCTGGACCTACAAGGTCACCAACACCGGCAACGTGGCCTTCGCCAGGAGCGAGGTGGTGGTCGTCGACGACGCCGGCACGCCCGGCACCACCGCCGACGACATGAGCACCACGAACGGGCAGGTCACGTTCCTGGGCGTGCAGTCGGGCGACGCCGACAACATCCTCGAGCCCGGCGAGGTGTGGCTGTACAAGGCCACCGGCACCGTCCAGACGCTCACCACCGCCACCGGGACGTCGGCCGCGTTCGACTTCTCGGGCAACTCCGCCCTGAGCGGCGCGGCCGGCAACGTCCGGTCGTTCACCGCCGGCGGCGTGACGGTCAACGCCAGCGCCTTCAGCAGGACGTCCGGCGGGACGTGGAACCCGGCCTACCTGGGCAGCTACGGGGGCGGGCTCGGCGTCACCGACGGCAGCGAGGACGGCGGCGGCAACACCCACACGACGGACAACAGCGGGCGCGGCAACTACATCCTGCTGGAGTTCTCCCAGAGCGTGATCCTCGACTCGGCCTTCCTCGGCTACGTCGTGGGCGACAGCGACCTGTCGGTCTGGATCGGCACCGTCCCGGGCACGTTCAACGCCCACCAGACGTTGAGCGACGCCTTCCTCGCCGGCCTCGGCTTCACCGAGGTGAACACGACGAGCTCGTCGGGCGCGCGGACCGCCGGCCTGAACGCCGGCGGGCTCGCCGGCAACGTGGTCGTCATCGCGGCCAAGGCGGACGAGTCGAACGACTCCTTCAAGCTGGAGACGGTGAAGGTCAAGAAGACCCAGGCCGGCGTCTACGAGAACAAGGCGACCGTCACCGTCCCGGGCGGCAGCGACAGCGACCTCAGCCACTACAAGAACCCGACGGGCGGGACGATCAGCGGCAAGAAGTACCGCGACGTGAGCGGGAACGGGCTGAACCTGACCGGCGGCACGAACTCCCCGGCCGACACCCCGCTCCCGGGGGTGACGGTCTACCTCGACCTGAACAACAACGGGGTGCTCAACACCGGCGAGCCGACCCAGGTCACGGACGGCGACGGCGCCTACACGTTCACCGGGCTGCCCGCCGGCACGTACTACGTCCGCGAGGTCGTGTCGGCCGGGTTCGTCCGGACCGCGCCGGCCACCGCCGACTACATCAAGGTGGCCCTCCCGGCCGGCGGCAGCTCGGCCGACAACAGCTTCGCCAACTACGAGATGATCTGCGCCCCCTGCACGATCGCCAACGTCTCGTACAAGCTGGTCCACCCGGACGGCACGTCCGAGGTGGTCAGCGACCTCCGCGGCCAGACGACGGAAGGCGACGTGGTCACCGTCACCTTCTGGATCGAGGAAGACGGCTCGTTCCCCATGACGCTCGTGAGCTACACGGCCCCGGAGCCGTACTTCAACGCCAACACCGCCGGCCAACAGAAGATCTACGACCTGTCCACCGGCACGTTCGGCCCGGGCGGGCCGTACACGCTCACCGTCACGATCCCGAACTGCTACTACCAGATCGACTTCGTGTGCGGATACGCCATCGACCAGCTCGGGCCGGTGGGGAGCAACGTCTTCTACACCCCGCAGGACCGGCTGATCAGTGCCGACAACGGCGGCAGCCACGCCGGCTGCGACGCGGGCGGCAGCATCAGCGGCGTGAAGTACAAGGACGTGGACGGCGACGGCGTCCGCGACGCCGGCGAGCCGGGCCTGAAGGACTGGGTGATCTACGTCGACCTGAACAACAACGGCGTCAAGGACGCCAACGAGCCGGCGAGCGTGACCAAGGCCGACGGGTCGTACACGATCAGCAACCTCCCGGCCGGCAACTACAAGGTGCGCGAGGTCCAGCAGGCCGGGTGGGTCGCCACCCAGACCCCGGGCACGGTCGCCCTGGCCGCCGGCCAGGACAAGACCGGCGTGAACTTCGGCAACAAGGCCGCCGCGGCCGGCCGCGTCAGCGGCTACAAGTTCAACGACCGCAACGCCGACGGCGAGTGGGACAAGAACGGGATGGACAACTGCTGGAACAACTCCGACGACGAGGCCGGGTTGGCCGGGTGGACCATCTTCGTGGACTACGACGGCGACGGGGTCAAGGACGCCAACGAGCCGTCCGCCGTGACGGACGCCAGCGGCTACTACAGCATCGCCGGGGTGGCCGCCGGCACCTGGGACGTCGTCGAGGTGATGCAGTCCGGGTGGGTCCGGACGACCCCGGAACGCATCGTCTCCCTGTCCAGCGGGGAGTCCGAGACGAACGTCAACTTCGGGAACTTCAAGGGCTCCCTGGTGATGAGCGGGGACACCGCCACCGTCAACTTCTGGAAGGGGACCAACGGCAAGGCGCTGATCTACAAGCTCAACGGCGGCGGGTCGAACGGGACGGCGAAGGCGCTGGGCAACTGGCTGGCGGCGAACTTCGACGCGATTTACGGGTCCGGGTGCGGGTCGAACAACCTCGCGGGCAAGACCAACGCCCAGATCTACTCGTACCTGTGCTCGCTCGTGAACAGCTCGTCGAAGCAGCTGGAGGCCCAGGTGCTGGCGACCGCCCTGGCCGCGTACGTCACCGACTCGGACTGGGCCGGCGGCACCTACGCGGCGGCCTACGGGTTCACCGTCACCAGCACGGGGGTGAAGAACGACTACTTCAACGTCGGCGACAACGGGGCCGCGTTCGGGGTGGCCAACGACAGCGCGCTGACGGTGTGGGACGTCCTTCAGCGGACCAACACCCGGGCGAGGAACGGGTCGCTCTGGTCCAGCTACTCCAGCGGCGCCAAGGCGATGGCCTACAACGTCTTCCTGGGCATCAACCAGTCGGGTGGGATCACCAGCTGACGGACCGCGGCCGGCGGTTTCCCCGCTGAACGCGATTCCCCAACCGCCCTTCCATCGCCCACACCACCCGCCCAGTCGGTTCCGCCCTCAAGCGGAATCGGCTGGGCGGGTGGCATTTGACCCATCCGCGCCCGGTTGATCCGGGGAGCCCGACGGGACGGACGGGGTGTCCGGGATGAGGTTCTTATCGCCACACGGGCAACGGCTACCAGTGTGGCAGCGGGGGAACTATCCCAGCAGAGCGGTGAGCACCTCGCTTTCGTTATGAACTCACCCGCTCGGCCTCATACCCAGTCCGGGAACAGATCGCCTAGCGGCCCCATAAACACTTGATTCGCAAATTGTTGTGGCCGAATCGCCTGCCGATGCCCGTCCCCGATCCTCCGCCCGTAGACCAACATTCATGCCAGATAAAATAAATCAGATTTCCCGGAACTTCCGCTTTCGACTTCGTATCCAAGGCTACGCATCGTAGCGTGCTGCGCAGTGCTGGGTGGAGTAGTTTCGGTGATTCAAGGCGTGGAGGCGCCGCCACCTCTAGTCAACCAAACTGTTTTCGGGAAGTAGTTTAGACACGAGGATGCCGGCTCACCTGCCGCAGCGGAGCTCGGCCCACCCCTCAGAAACCGGTGACAGCTGGAAAATCGTGAAATAGATTGTCCGGAAAAGGCCGCGTATGCCGCATAGGGAGAGGGGGGAAGGGCCGTAAGGTATCGCGGGCCGTAGCCCGCGACCCGAACGAGCGGGGCGAGTGGAAGCCGCCATCGACCAGGCAGTCGGCTGTCCATAATGGCGACGATGATACGCCTCACCTTCACACTCGAATGTTTCTCCCTTATGCCGTGCAGGCAATCACGTTGTCGTCCGTGAAATCAATTGGGAGTGGAAGTTTCCCCGCCCGCGGCTACATTGCCCCCACGCACGGCCCCGTCGGGTCGTCGCCCCCGGCCGCCGGACCGGTATCCGGCCTCCGCCAGGATCGGCAGTACCACACGATGCAAGGCCTTCCCGACACGCCCGAACGTACCACCCCGCGGGCGGCGGGGGCGGGGGCGGGGCGTTGGCCGGCGGGAGTGCGGGGGGGTCTGTCCGAGGCGCCCGTCGGCAATTCCGACAGCCACGTCCGGGAAGCCGACACCGCGTCCGGACATCAAGAAAAGTCGCTAAGATCGGCCAACCTTCTGTTGTCCCGGGGTGCCGGCCGCATTAGAGTGCTTGACATCCGCCGGGTGAGTCTTGGTTTGTTCTCCTTTTTCTTCTCCCCCTCCGGGGTAACGCCCTCTTCTCCAGGGGCAAGACCGCGGGGGGCACGGCGAGACGGCTCGCTCCCCCACTAACGGGAAGAACGCCCGGTGTCCTTCCCCTCCGCCGGCTGTCCGACAGCCCCAATGGCACCCTCACGGATCGCCCCCATGAGTCGCCCCTTGACGAACCACTTTGGAGTCAGTCCCCTGGGCGTCACGGATGTTACCCCCGGTGTGCCGACGGATCGCTCGGACATCACCCGGGACGTTGAGGCGATTTACCGGCAGTTCAGTCCGCGGGTGTACGCCCTCGCCATGCGGATGCTCGGCAACGAGGCGGACGCGGAGGACGTCACCCAGGAGGTGCTCCTCCAGGTGGTCCGCCGCCTGGACACCTTCCGCGGCGAGTCGTCGCTGCCGACCTGGCTGTACCGGGTGACGGTCAACGCCGTCCTCGCGCTGCGGCGGAAGCGGGCGACCGCCCGGGAGCGGCTCCTCGGCGACGCCGCGGGCGAGTGCGTGGCGGACGCCGTCCCGACCACCCCCCGGCGGGTGGCCCAGCCGCCGGACGAGGTTCTCGGGTTCGAGCTGCGCGACCGGATGGAGGCCGCCATCGCCCAGCTGCCCGACGCCTACAAGGATCCGTTCATCCTATCGGACATCGAGCGGTTCTCGAACGCCGAGATCTGCGACCTCCTCGGGCTCAGCCTCCCGGCCGTGAAGAGCCGCCTCCACCGCGGCCGGATGATGCTGCGGGACGCGCTCAAGTCCTACGTCGGGGAGCGGTGCGGGGCCGTCTGACCGACCCTCGCCCCCGACCCCGGCCGCGGGCTCTTGCCCGCGTACTATTCGTCCAATCCCCCAGGTCAGCGTGTCGCCCCAGGCGAGCGTTGGCCTGGGGGATCGTCTTTTCTTCACCCTCCCTCGCTGGAGTGGGACCGCCGCCGGCCGGCCGGGCCGTTCTACACCGGGCGGATGGGGGTGTGGAAATGGCGAATCTTTTCAGGCCCGACCGCATCTACCTACTGCTTCACAGGTCAGTTACTGCGACCCGGGAATGCCCGCACCCGCCCACGACCGTGTGCCGTGTGGCAGCAGGGGCGTTGTTCCTCCCGGAACCGCCCGCGTGGCGCTCGCCGAATCCGTCGTCCGCAGGGATTGCCCACCGCCATGATGCGCCTGCCAACCGACTGCCACCCGACTTCGCCCGCCGGGTCGGCCACCCCACCAGGAACGGGTTCGCGGCCGACACCCTCACCCCTCGGGCTGGACCCGCGGTTCCGGACCAAGGAGGTCCTCGACTGCGTCCTCGCCGCGGGCCTGATGGTCCTGGCCGCCCCGGTCATCCTGGCCGCCGCGGCGTTCGTCAAGCTCACCTCCCGGGGGCCGGCGTTCTACACCCAGGCGCGGGTCGGGCTCAACTGGCGGGTGTTCCGGATCTACAAGATCCGGACCATGTACCACAACTGCGAGGCCGCCTCGGGGGCGAAGTGGGCCACGGCCGGCGACCCGCGGGTCACCTTCATCGGGCGAATCCTCCGCAAGACGCACGTGGACGAGTTGCCCCAGCTGTGGAACGTGCTGAGGGGCGACATGAGCCTGGTCGGCCCGCGGCCGGAGCGGCCCGAGTTCGTCGCCCGGCTGGGGGTGGAGGTCGACCGGTATCTGGAGCGGCTGCGGGTCCGGCCGGGCGTCACCGGGCTGGCCCAGGTCCAGCTGCCGGCCGACACCGACCTGGAGAGCGTCCGCCTGAAGCTCCGGTACGACCTCCACTACATCGAGAACGCCGGCCTGTGGCTGGACCTCCGGCTGATGCTGAGCACGGCGTTCAAGATGCTCCACCTCCCGTTCGGGGTCGCGCGGGTGCTGCTCCGCATCCCGAGCCGGCGGGCCGTGGAGGCGACCCCGGTACTGCGGGACGTGTCGGTCGCCGGGCAGCCACTGGTCGCGTGACTCGGCAGAGCCCCCCGCGTGGGCGGTCTGACGCGGGCGGGAAGGACTCGGTTGCAAGGGCAGGCCGCCCCCGGCATAATGACCCACCACAAGGCCCGAGGTGATCGGAACCCCGCAGTCGCCCCCAGTCCGGTCGGATTCGTCGTCCACGCCAGTCCTTCCCCTCGCACTACGACCTGCCGCCCGGCGGCCGAGGGGTCTGGGGTTCTGCTCCCGTCACCCGCGGCACCGCGCCAGGCCATCCGCACCGGGGTGAGCCGGCCCGAGGCGAGAAACGTGTAGCCGGAGACGTGGCGTGGCCAACGTCCCACCGTCCGAGCGGCCCACCCCCGACGACCGACCGCCCGGTGACCCCGCACAGGAGGAGCGGGTCGCCGTGTGCGTGTCCGTCGCCGACCTACTCGGCAGTTACGCAGCCAAGGAGCTGCCCCACGAGGAGCACGCCCGCGTGAAACGGCACCTGTCCTCCTGCTCGAAGTGTGCGCGCGAGGCCGCGGAGTACCGCCGCCTCATCCGCATCGCCCACTCCCTCCCCACGCTCGACCCGCCGCCCGACGTGGAAGAACGGCTGCTGCGGGCGCTCGCCCGGGCGGTCCAGGACAAGAAGGACGACCGGACCGGCGAGAGCGCGGCGCTCGACGAAACGAAGACCGAACTCCCCCGCCTCCCCCCGTCCGCCTGAGTGCCTCGCGCCCGGTCGGACCACTTCTGCCGCCGGACCACCCGTCTCTCACCCACAACGCGGACGCCCCGGGTTCCAACCTGGGCCGGACGGTCGCACCACGTCCGTCGGCACTCCCACCGGTTCTCGTGGGCTCAACCCCGGTCGCCTCTCCACGCCCTTCGCACGCCCTCTTCACCGCGGGTACTCGGGGGCAGAAAACCGAACGGTGGTGCATCCAACCGGCCCGCGGCGCATCCAACGTCCGAACTTTTCTCTCCTAGAACGCGAGGCTTCCGGACGGGCGGCTCGACGTACTGCCCGTCGGAAGGGCGGCGCCCGGCCGGGCGCCGCTCCCATCTGATACAACCACCACAACCCCCGCCCCCGGACGGGCGGCGCGGGCACCAGTTGATTCCCCAGGGCGGCCGACCGCCGGCCGGAAGGGTCTGTTCATGAGCGTTGTGGTAGAGGCGACCTCGCCGTTCCAGACCCTCCAGGGGCGCATCCAGAAGCGGACCGCCCGGGTGGCGATCGTCGGCCTCGGCTACGTCGGCCTCCCCCTCGCCGAGACGTTCGCAGCCGGCGGGTTCCCGGTGACCGGGTTCGACGTGGACGACCGCAAGGTCCAGCGGCTCCGCCGCGGCGAGAGCTACATCGGCCACATCCCCTCCGAGCGCGTCGCCGAGCTGATCCGCACCGAGCGGTTCGACCCGACCTCCGACCCCGAGGCGTTCAAGGCCGCCGACGCCATCGTCATCTGCGTCCCGACCCCGCTGACCGAGGCCCGCGAGCCGGACCTGTCGTACATCGTCAAGACCGGCCAGACCATCCGCGACCACCTCCGGCCCGGCCAGCTCGTCGTCCTCGAAAGTACCACCTACCCCGGCACGACCGAGGACGTCCTCCGGCCGATCCTTGAGGAGAGCGGGCTGCGGGCCGGCGAGGACTTCTACCTCGCCTTCAGCCCCGAGCGCGAGGATCCGGGTAACAAGAGCTTCTCCACCCGGTCGATCCCCAAGGTGGTCGGCGGGATCGACGCCGAGAGCCGCGACCTGGCGGTGGCCCTGTACGCCCCGGTGGTGAGCAAGGTGGTCCCGGTGTCCAGCGCCGGGGTCGCGGAGGCGTGCAAGATCCTGGAGAACACCTACCGGGCGGTGAACATCGCCCTCGTCAACGAGCTGAAGGTGGTGTTCGAGCGGATGGGGATCGACGTGTGGGAGGTGATCGAGGCCGCCAAGACCAAGCCGTTCGGGTTCCAGGCGTTCTACCCCGGCCCCGGCCTCGGCGGGCACTGCATCCCCATCGACCCGTTCTACCTCACCTGGGCGGCCCGGCGGGTCGGGGTGAACACCCGGTTCATCGAGCTGGCCGGCGAGGTGAACACCTCCATGCCGCTGTTCGTCGTGAACCGCGTGGCCGAGGCGCTCAACGAGGCGGGCAAGCCGGTCAAGGGGAGCCTGGTCTGCATCCTCGGCGCCGCCTACAAGAAGGACGTGGACGACCCGCGCGAGTCGCCGGCCTTCGAGATCATGGAACTGCTGCAGAGGCGGGGTGCGGTCCTCTCCTACAACGACCCGCACATCCCCTCCCTCCCGCCGATGCGGCACTACCCGGGGCTGGCGCTCGACAGCCAGGAGCTGACGCCCGAGTTCCTGCGGGCGCAGGACTGCGTGCTCGTGGTCACCGACCACACGGCCTACGACTTCAAGCACGTCGCCGCCCACGCCCCGCTGATCGTCGACACCCGGAACGCCACCCGCGCCGTGCCCCCCGGCAGCTGCGCGATCTACAAGGCCTGACCTCTCCCCACGGCCCTCCTCCCAGCCACGCCACGCCCCCGGCGACGGGGGCGCCGGGGGGTCGTTGCCCGAAGCCACCGCCCGAGGAGACAGCCCATGTGCGGAATCGTCGGCTACGCCGGGCACCGCGAGGCGCAGCCCATCCTGGTCGGCGGGTTGCGCCGGCTGGAGTACCGCGGCTACGACAGCGCCGGGGTGGCCACCCTCACCGGCCCCGGGCAGGTCCACCTGCGGCGCAAGGCGGGCCGGCTGGCCGCCCTGGTCGAGCACCTCCGCGAGCGGCCCGCCCCCGGCTGCCTGGGGATCAGCCACACCCGCTGGGCGACCCACGGCCCGGCCACCGACGCCAACGCCCACCCGCACCTCAGCAGCGACGGCCGGGTCGCCGTCGTCCACAACGGGGTGATCGAGAACTACGACGCCCTCAAGCGGCGCCTCCGGGGCGAGGGGGTCGTCTTCCACAGCGACACCGACACCGAGGTGGTCGCCCAGCTCGTCGCCTACCACTTCGACGGCGACCTGCTGGAGGCCGTGAACCGGACCCTGGCCCTGCTGAAGGGAACCTACGGCCTGGCCGTGGTCAGCCCCGAGCAGCCCGACACGATCGTCGGCGCCCGGCTGGGCAGCCCGCTGGTGCTCGGCGTCGGCGCCGCCGAGCACTTCCTGGCCAGCGACCCCGGCGCCCTGGTGGGGCAGACGCAGGACGTCGTCTACCTCCAGGACCACCAGGTCTGCCGGATCACCGCCGACGACTGGGAGGTCTTCGACCGCGACCGCGCCCGGGTGACGGCCAGCGTCCACCAGGTCAGCTGGGAGGCCGCCGACACCGACAAGGGCGACTTCGAGCACCACATGCTCAAGGAGATCCACGAGCAGCCGCAGACGCTGGCCAACGCCATGCGGGGCCGGCTCTCGGACGCCGAGGCCAGCGCCCACTTCGGCGGGCTGAACGTGGACACCCAGCAGCTGCGGCGGGCCAACCGCATCATCCTGACCGCCTGCGGCACGAGCTACCACGCGGCCCAGGTGGGCGAGTACCTGATCGAGGAGCTGGCCCAGATCCCGGTCGAGGTGGAGTACGCCAGCGAGTTCCGCTACCGCAACGCCCCGACCGACCACAACACCATCGTCATCGCCGTCAGCCAGTCCGGCGAGACGGCCGACACCCTGGCCGCCCTGCGGGAGAGCAAGCGGAAGGGCCACCTGACGCTGGCCGTCTGCAACGTCGTCGGCAGCACCATCGCCCGGGAGGCGGACGGCGGCATCTACCTGCACGCCGGCCCCGAGGTCGGCGTGGCCAGCACCAAGGCGTTCACCAGCCAGGTGCTGACGCTGGCCATGCTGGCCCTCCAGCTGGGCCGGCTCCGCCACCTGTCCGCCCTCCAGGGGGCGCGGATGATCGAGCAGATGCGGGCGCTGCCGGACCTGATCCGCGCGGCCCTGGCCCGCGACGCCGACGTCCGCCGGGTGGCGGAGAAGTACGCCGGGTGCCAGAACTTCCTCTTCCTCGGCCGGCAGTACCTCTACCCGGCCGCGCTGGAGGGGGCGCTGAAGCTGAAGGAGATCAGCTACGCCCACGCCGAGGGCTACCCGGCGGCCGAGATGAAGCACGGGCCGATCGCCCTGGTGGACGCCAACACGCCGTCGGTGTTCCTGGCCCTGCGGGGGGCGATCTACGAGAAGGCGGTGAGCAACCTGGAAGAGGTCAAGGCCCGCCGCGGCCCGGTGATCGCCGTCGCCACCGAGGGGGACGAGGTGGTCGCCGCCAAGGCGGACGACGTGCTCTACGTGCCGGACGCCCCGGACTACCTCCAGCCGCTCGTGGCCATCATCCCGCTTCAACTGCTCGCCTACCACGTCGCCCGCATCCGCGGCTGCGACGTGGACAAGCCACGGAACTTGGCCAAGAGCGTGACGGTGGAATGACCCTTCGGCCCGCGGCCCACCCGGGCTGCGGGCCGCGGGCCAGTATCTGGCCTTTTCTCCGGCCTGAACGGCCGGGATTCGATCGCCCGGGACAGCGCCCCGGGCTGGCGACGGGTCGGCGGGATCGGGTATGACCGCCGGTTTGGTGGTGGGTGGCGCAGCGGGTGGCGAAAGGGATCGTGGGACGACGACCGGGAGGGCGACTCGTGGCCGAAACTCTTGAAGCGAAGGTCCGCCGGCTGGCCGACGGCTCGGAACTGCTCCGGGCGATCGGCTCGGTCCGCGCCGACGGCGGGGTCGGACTCGCGCTCGGCGACGTCTCCCTCCGCCGCCTGTACAAGCCCGAGATCGACCTGTTGGAGTCGCTCGGCAACTCCGCCCGGGACTGGAGCCGGGTCCAGGTGGCCGACGGGTTCAACCCCCGCCGGGTCCGCGGCTGTGAGTTCCACGGGGACGTGGTTCTCGGCCGGTTCACCCAGCTCGTGCCACTGGCCGGCGGGCTGGAGGTGGTCGCGGGGCTGTCCAACAGCACCGTGGCCGACTGCGTCATCGGCCACAACGCCCTGATCCGCGACGTCCGCCTGCTGGCCAACTACGTGGTCGGCGAGGAGGCGGTACTGGTGGACTGCGGCCGCGTCACCTGCTCGGCCGCAACGACGTTCGGCAACGGGCTGCGGGTGCCGGTGGCGTTGGAGGGCGGCGGCCGCGAGGTCGAGCTGTTCGCCGAGCTGGATGTCGAGCTGGCCGCGGACGTGGCCCGGCCCGGCCGGCGCCGGGCGGAGGTCGCCGGCTACCGGGCGGCGGTGGCGGACTACCGCACCCGGGCGGCGTCCGACCGGGGGGTGATCGGAGCCGGCGCCCACGTCTGGAGCGTGCCGCGGCTCGAAGACACCTTCGTCGGCCCGGCGGCCCGGGTGGACGGGGCGGCGGCGGTGGTCCGCAGCACCCTGCTCAGCACCGCGGACGAGCCGGTGGCGGTCGAGACCGGGTCGCTCGTCACCGACGCCCTCCTCCAGTGGGGGGTGCGGGTGACCGGGCAGGCGTGCGTCGAGCGGTCGCTGCTGGTGGAGTCGGCGCGGGTGGACCGGCACGGCAAGGTCCAGAATAGCGTGGTCGGGTCGAACACCGAGGTGGCCGGGGGCGAGGTGAGTTCGTGCGTGCTGGGGCCGTTCGTGGGCCTCCACCACGAGTCGCTGCTCATCTCGACCCTGTGGCCGGGCGGGCGGGGGAACGTCGGCTACGGGGCGAACGTCGGCTCGAACCACACCTCCCGCGCTCCGGACCAGGAGCTCTGGGCCGGGGAGGGGCTGTTCCTCGGGCTGGGGGTGAACGTCAAGTTCCCCTGCGACTTCAGCCAGTCGCCGTACACCGTGGTGGCCTGCGGGACCGACCTGGCGCCGCAGAAGGTGACCTTCCCGTTCTCGCTGATCGCCCCCCGGCAGGAGGCGTTCCCGGACCTGGCCCCGGCGTACAACCAGATCAGCCCGGCGTGGATGCTGCGGGAGAACGTCTACGCCCTGAAGCGGTGCGAGGCCAAATTCCGCGCCCGCAACCGGGCCAAGCGGAGCCGGTTCGACTTCGCCGTCTTCCGCCGCGAGACCGTGGAGCTGATGCGGACCGCCGCGTGCCAGCTGGGCGGGGTCGCGGCCGTGCGGCCGCTGTACACCGAGCGCGACGTCCCGGGCCTCGGGAAGAACGTGCTGACCGACGCCGACCGGGTGCGGGCCGTCGAGGCGTACCGGTTCTACGCCCGGTACTGGGCGCTGCTCGGCCTCCTCGACCGCGCGCAGGCCACCGGCCTCGGGGGCGTCCGGGACGAGGGCGGTGAGGACGCCACCTGGAACTACCAGCAGGAAATCCTGGCCGAGGACGGGCTCCTCGACGCCCCGGCCGCGGCGCTGGAGCAACTCGCCGGGATGGCGGAGCGGGTGGCCCGCGAGGTGGAGCGTGCCCGGCAGCGGGACGACGTGCGCGGCGGCCGGATCATCCCCGACTACGCCGAGGTCCACCCGCCCGTGGGGGAGGACGCCATCGTCCGCGCCGCCCGGGCGGAGGCCCAGGCGGTCGGCGCGGCGGTCGCGGCGGTCCTCGGGTCGGCCGCCCGGCACTACCCGGCCTACCCGGCGGCGGACACCAAGCTCCCCACCGCCGTGCTCCGGTAGTCGCACCCCGGTGGGTGATAACGGTTGTCACCCGCCCCGGTCGGGGTTCGCCCGCGCTCCACGGCCCCTCACATCTCAGCCCGACCCCCTACGCAATACCCGGGCGGCCTACCGATCAACCCGATCGCGTAGGAGCGCCGTTTCGGGCGGTTGAACCCGACCCGCCGGCCGCACCCGACCGCGCCCCGCCGGTTCGCGGCCCCCTCCCGGCCTCCCGCGCCCGCCGCCCGGACTATGATGGCGTGCAGATGCGCACACCGCGCCCGTGCCGGGAGCTGCCGTGGGATCGAAGAAGACGTCGCGGCCCGCCCGCCCCGCCCCGCCCCTGGTCACCCCCCCGCCGTCCCGGGTCGGCCGGCGTGCGTTCCTCCTCGGCGCCCTCGCCGCGGGCGGGTTCGGCGCGGCCTACGGGGTCACCCGGCTCACCACCAAGAGCCCGCCCGGGATGAAGTGGGTGCCCGGCGGCGTGTTCACGATGGGTTCGGCCGACCCCCGGCTGCCGCGGACCGAGCGGCCGGCGCACAAGGTCCGGGTCGACGGATTCTGGGCCGACGAGACCGAGGTCACCAACGCCGCCTTCCGGGCCTTCGCCGACGCCACCGGGTACGTCACCACGGCCGAGAAGAAGCCGGTGTGGGAGGAGATGCAGCGCTTCCTCCCCCCCAACACCCCCCGGCCCGACGAGGGCCGGCTGGTGGCCGGGTCGATGGTCTTCACCCCGCCGCCGGGGGAGGTTCCGCTCACCGACATGGCCCGGTGGTGGCGGTACGTCCCCGGGACGAGCTGGCGCCACCCCACCGGCCCGGCCAGCACCCTCGACGGGCGGGACGAGCACCCCGTCGTCCACGTCTCCTGGGACGACGCCGTGGCCTACGCCGGGTGGGCCGGCAAGCGGCTGCCGACCGAGGCCGAGTGGGAGCGGGCCGCCCGCGGCGGGCTCGACGGCAAGCGCTACCCCTGGGGCGACGAGCCGCCGCCGGACGACCGCCCGCGGGCCAACATCTGGCACGGCGAGTTCCCCCAACGCAACACCGAGCTCGACGGCTACACGCGCACGTCCCCGGCCCGGGCCTTCCCGCCGACCGGGTACGGGCTGCACGATGTGGCGGGGAACGTGTGGGAGTGGTGCTCGGACTGGTACCGGCCGGACGAGTACGAGCGGCGGTCCGGCGCGGGGCTGGTCGAGAACCCCACCGGCCCGGCGACGAGCTTCGACCCGGCCGACCCGCACTCGCCCAAGCGGGTGACGCGGGGCGGTTCGTTCCTGTGCCACGTCAGCTACTGCGAGAGCTACCGCCCGGCCGCCCGCCGTGGTACGGCCCCGGACACCGGCATGTCGCACATCGGCTTCCGCTGCGTGCTGACCCCCGCCATGTGGGACGAGCTCCGCAGCCGCCCGGAAGCGTGACCCGCCGCCCGCGTCGCTACCACACCGGGCGTGACGCCCGGGTTCAGTTCCGGCCGAAAGCTCGTCCGTGGGCAGGATGGTGTGCGCTGCCCTTCCGGTTTTTCACTTGAACTCCCCCGCCCGGCTGTACAAGATTAGCTCCGCAGTTCGTCCGCCCGACTCCCGTAGCCCCCAGGGATGGGGACACCGGCCCCGCGCCGGGTCGCCCGACCGTACTCCGACCGCCCGACCCGGGGGGCTCATGCGCCATGCACCTGCCGGCTTCGGCGGCGTCCTCGTCGCCCTGGCGGTCCTCCTCCCCACCGCACCCGGCCGGTCCCAGCCGGCCCCCGCCCTCGCGTCGTGGAACGACACCGCCCCGAAGAAGGCGGTCACCGAGTTCGTCGCGCGCGTCACCAAGGCGGGCTCGCCGGACTTCGTCCCCCCGGCCGAGCGGGTCGCCGTGTTCGACAACGACGGCACCCTCTGGTGCGAGCAGCCGGTGTACGTCCAGGTGGCGTTCGCCCTCGACCGAGTGAAGGCGCTGGCCCCGAAGCACCCCGAGTGGCAGGACACGGAGCCGTTCCAGTCGGTGCTTTCGGGCGACCTGCGGGCGCTGGCCGCGGCCGGCGAGAAGGGGCTGGTCGAGGTCGTCAAGGCCACCCACACCGGGATGACGGTGGACGAGTTCGACAAGGCGGCGAGGGACTGGCTGGCGACCGCCCGGCACCCGAAGCTCAACCGCCCGTACACCGAGTGCGTCTACCAGCCGATGCTGGAACTCCTCGCCTACCTACAGGCCAGCGGCTTCAAGACCTACATCGTCACCGGCGGCACGACCGAGCTGGTCCGGGCCTTCGCCGAGCGGGTCTACGGCGTCCCGCCCGAGCAGGTGATCGGCACCACGTTCAAGACCCGCTACGAGGTGCGAGACGGCAAGCCGGCGCTCGTGATCCTCCCGGAGGTGGATCTGGTCAACGACCGGGCCGGCAAGCCGGTCGGGATCGGCCGGGCCATCGGCCGCCGGCCGGTCATCGCCGTGGGCAACTCCGACGGCGACTTCGAGATGCTGGAGTGGGCCACCACCGCCCCCGGCCCCCGGCTGGGGTTGCTCGTCCACCACACCGACGGCGAGCGGGAGTACGCCTACGACCGCACGTCGCGGGTCGGCCGGCTGTCCCGCGGGCTCGACGAGGCCGCGGCCCGCAGCTGGGTGGTGGCCGACATGAAGGCCGACTGGAAGACCGTCTTCCCCGCCCGCAAGGCGGAGTGACCGAGGCCCGTCCCGTTTCGTTTTCCCCGGGAGGAGCACCATGTTCCGTTGGGTCAGAACGGCCGTCGCGTCGCGGCGCGCGTCCGTGGTGCCGCTGCTGACGCTGGTGGTCGGCGCGGCGGGGGGGTGGGCGGCGGCGTCCGGCCGGCTGGAGTCGGTCCTCCAGGCCGCCGGGTCGGGCGAGGCCCGGGCCGAGGTGCCCGTCACGCTGCCCGACCGGCCGGTCCGGTGCGAGGGGAGTTGCGCGGTCGGCGGGACGTCGCCGGTGTCCACGGTGATCCGCCAGCCGGCGGAACAGCCGAAGGACGGCAAGCGGCCGAACATCCTGGTCATCTTCGGCGACGACATCGGCCAGACCAACATCAGCGCCTACTCGATGGGGCTGGTCGGCTACCGCACGCCGAACATCGACCGGATCGCCCGCGAGGGGATGATCTTCACCGACTACTACGCCGAGCAGAGTTGCACCGCCGGCCGGTCGTCGTTCATCACCGGCCAGTGCGTGTTCCGCACCGGGCTCAGCAAGGTCGGCGTCCCCGGGGCCGACACCGGCCTCCAGCCGCAGGACGCGACCATCGCCGAGTTGCTGAGCCCGCTCGGGTACGCCACCGGCCAGTTCGGGAAGAACCACCTCGGGGACAAGGACGAGTTCCTCCCCACCAACCACGGATTCAACGAGTTCTTCGGCAACCTCTACCACCTGAACGCCGAGGAGGAGCCGGAGCAGCGGACGTACCCGACCGACCCGGAGTTCCGCAAGCGGTTCGGCCCGCGCGGGGTGATCCGGTCGTCGGCCGACGGGAAGATCGAGGACACCGGCCCGCTCAACAAGAAGCGGATGGAGACGATCGACGACGAAACCTCGGCCGCCGCGGTCGACTTCATCCAGCGGCAGGCGAAGGCCGGCAAGAACTTCTTCTGCTGGTTCAACGCCACCCGGATGCACCTGCGGACGCACGTGAAGGCCGACCGCCGCAGCCCGGCCGGGCTGACCGCGCGCACCGAGTACGCCGACGGCATGGTCGAGCACGACGGGCACGTCGGGACGCTGCTGAAGGCGCTCGACGACCTCGGCATCGCCAACGACACGATCGTCATCTACACGACCGACAACGGCCCGCACGCCAACACCTGGCCGGACGGGGCCATCACGCCATTCCGGAGCGAGAAGAACACCAACTGGGAGGGCGCGTTCCGCGTCCCGTGCATGATCCGCTGGCCGGGCCGCATCCGGCCCGGGAGCATCTCGAACGAGATGGTGAGCGGGATGGACTGGCTGCCGACCCTCCTGGCCGCGGCCGGCGACCCGGACATCAAGGCCAAGCTCCTGAAAGGCCACCAGGCCGGGCGGAAGACGTTCAAGGTCCACCTGGACGGGTACAACATGCTGCCGTACCTGCTCGGCCAGGAGCAGCGGACGCCGCGGCGCGAGTACTTCTACTTCAGCGACGACGGCGACCTGCTGTGCATGCGCTACGAGAACTGGAAGGTGGTGTTCGCCGAGCAGCGGGCGCCGGGCACGCTGCGGGTATGGGCCGAGCCGTTCACGGTGCTGCGCCTGCCGAAGCTGTTCGACCTCCGGGCCGACCCCTACGAGCGGGCCGACATCACCTCGAACACCTACTACGACTGGATGATCAGTCAGCCGTACCTGATCTTCACCGCCCAGTCGGAGGTGGCCAAGTTCCTGGCCACGTTCAAGGAGTTCCCGCCCCGACAGCGGGCGGCGAGCTTCACGATCGACCAGATCCTCGAGAACCTCCGCCGCAACCCCGGCGGGCGGTAACGGGCTGGCCTGGTGGCGCCCGGCGCGGGCCGGGCGCCATCAGAACAACAACCGAAAGCGCAGCCCCGGTAGGACGACCGTGCCGGGGCGGGATGAGTCGTGGACCGCCGCGGAGGTTGCCACCCGTGGTGGGCCGGAGGCGGCCCGCGCCGGCAGGTGAACCCGCTGGAGAAGGAGACGACCGATGACGCGTTGGCTGGCAGCGGCCGCGCTGTTCGCGGCGGGCGGGGCGTTCGGCTGGCTGGGCGCCTCCGGGCGGTTGGGGGTGGCCTTCGCCCAGGAGCCGACACCTCCGGCGGGCGGCACCCCGAAGGTACTGCCGCGACCGGACTTCCAGTTCAAGGGGAAGGTCGGGAAGACGTACCGGGACTCCGACCCGCCGCAGTTCCCGCAGCCGGTGAAGGCTCCGAAGGGGGCGCCGAACGTCGTGCTCATCCTGCTCGACGACACCGGGTTCGGGCAGTACTCCACGTTCGGCGGGGGCGTCCCCTCGCCGACCCTCGACCGGCTTGCGGCCGAGGGACTGCGCTACACCCGGTTCCACACGACCGCCCTGTGCAGCCCCACCCGGGCGGCACTCATTACCGGCCGCAACCACCACACCGTGTCGTTCGGCTGCATCACCGAGGCCGCCACCGGGTACGACGGGTACGTCTGCGTCCTGCCGCGGAGTTGCGGGTCGATCGGGGAGGTGCTCCGGCAGAACGGGTACATGACCGCGTGGGTCGGCAAGAACCACAACACGCCGACCTGGGAGACGAGCTCGATCGGGCCGTTCGACCGCTGGGCCAACGGCCTCGGGTTCGACTACTTCTACGGGTTCAACGCCGGCGACATGAACCACTGGAACCCGCTCCTGTTCGAGAACCGGAACCTCGTCCCGGCGAGCGCCGACCCGAACTACCACCTGACCGAGGATCTCGCCGACCGGGCCATCTCCTGGGTCCGCCGGTCCACGAGCATCTCGCCGGACAAGCCGTACTTCCTGTACGTCGCCCCCGGGGCCAATCACTCCCCGCACCACGCGCCGAAGGCGTGGATCGACAAGTTCCGCGGGCAGTTCGACGCGGGTTGGGACGCCTACCGCGAAGCGACGCTCGCGCGGCAGATCAAGCTCGGGGTCGTCCCACCGGACACGAAGCTCACCGCCCGCAGCGAGGGGCTGCCGGCGTGGGACACGCTCCAGCCCGACCAGAAGCGGGTCTACGCCCGAATGATGGAGGTGTTCGCCGGGTACGCCGCGCACGTCGACCACCACATGGGGCGGGTGATCGACGAGGTGAAGAGGATGCCCGGCGGCGACAACACGGTCTTCGTCTACGTCGTCGGCGACAACGGCGCCAGCGCCGAGGGCGGGTTGGAGGGGAGCCTGAACGAGAACCTGTTCTTCAACGGCTTCCCCGAGCGGTGGCAGGACAACCTCGCCCACCTCGACGAGATCGGCGGGCCGCGGTGGTTCAACCACTTCCCGGCCGCGTGGGCGCACGCGGTCTGCACCCCGTTCCAGTGGGCCAAGCAGGTGGCCAGCCACTTCGGCGGCACCCGCAACCCGATGATCGTCTCGTGGCCGGCGCGCATCCGCGACCGCGGCGGCCTCCGAAACCAGTTCCTCCACGTCATCGACATCGTGCCGACGCTCTACGAGGCGATCGGCATCACCCCGCCGACGATGCTGAACGGGATCGAGCAGCGGCCGATCGAGGGGACGAGCTTCCTGGGCACATTCGCCGACCGGAACGCCCCGGAGACGCGGCGCACGCAGTACTTCGAGATGTTCGTGAACCGCGGCATCTACCACGACGGGTGGATGGCGTCGAGCCGCAGCTTCGTCCCGTGGAGCCCGGTCCGCGGCCCCTTCGACCCGTTCACGGCGAAGTGGGAGCTGTACGACCTGAGCCGGGACTTCTCCCAGGCGAACGACCTCGCCGCCAAGCACCCGGAGCGGTTGCGGGAGCTCGAAGCCCGGTTCTGGCAGGAGGCGGAGCGGTACAAGGTGCTCCCGCTCGACTGGCGGGGGGTGGAGCGGCTGAACGGCGAGTTGCAGGGCCGCCCGAACCTCGCCGGGAAGCGCGACAAGTACGTGTACTTCCCCGGCCAGGTCGCACTCCCGGACGGCGCGTGCCCGCCGGTCCTGAACAAGTCGTTCGCGGTCACCGCAGACATCGAGATCCCGGAGAAGGGGGCCGAGGGGATGGTCTTCACCCAGGGCGGGCTGACCGGCGGGTACGGGCTCTACCTGCGCGAGGGGAAGGCGCACTTCGTCTACAACATGCTCGCCACCGAGCGGTTCACGGTTACGTCCGAGGAGTTGCCCCGGGGGAAGGTGTCGCTGGCGATGAATCTCGCCTACGAGGGGAAGGCCGGCGAGCGTGGGAAGGGCGCGGCGGTGACGCTGACCGCCAACGGCAAGAGGGTCGGCGAGGGCAAGCTGTCGCGGACCATCCCGCTCCAGTTCTCGCTCGGCGAGGGAATCGATGTCGGCCTGGACACCGGGTCGGCAGTGGACTTCACCTACCGGCTGCCGTTCCGGTACACCGGCCGGATCGAGCGGGTGACGATCGAGCCGAAGCCGTAGCCCCGGCGCGGGCCGGGCGCCGTCAGAACAGCAGCTGAAGGCGCAGCCCCGGCAAGACCGCCGTGCCGAGCCCGGCGGTACTGGGGCGGGCGACCTGGAGGTCGGCGGTGAGCCGGGCCCAGGGGGTGACGGCGAGGTTGTAGAAGAGTTCCACGCCGTACTCGTCCCGCTGGGGGAGGAGCGGCCGGGCCAGCGCCTTGTAGGAGTCGCTCAGCCCCAGGTAGAAGTACGCCACGCCGAAGGTGTCGTACTTCCGCCCCGGCAGCGGGCTCCGCCCGCCGACGCCGCCGTTGGCCACGAAGCGGACCGGGTTCGGGTTGCCGTCGGCCAGCCCGAACTGCCCGAACAGACCCCAGTGCCGCTTCTTGTCGGACTCGTCCACGCGGAGAGCCTGGTAGAAGTTGGCGTACACCGACCACGACCCCGTCTCCTGCGGGGCCGTGGCCTCGTCCCGGGCGAGTTCGCGCGGGACGTCCAGGTACGCGGCCGGGTCGAACGACCGGTACCGGGCGCTGCTGTAGGTGCCGCCGAGGTTGTACCGCCCCGGGCGGTCGAACGGCTCGACGTCGAGCGTCAGGTCGGCGACCAGCACGACGCCGCGGGTGAACAGGTCGCCGAGCCCCCGGGTGGCCCGCTCCTCGGGGTCGAACACGGACAGCGCGAGCAGCGGCTCGCCCTCCCGCAGGTACGCCGCCCCGACCCCGGCGGCCGAGTACGGGACGGTGCGGGCGACGATGGGGTTGAAGACGAGGGAGGTGTTCATGAACCCCTCCAGCCCCGGCCGGTTCATCCCGAGGGCCGGGGCGTACCGGAAGCCGTACTCGTCCAGCGTGTTGATCTTCCCCAGGAAGACCATCACGTCCTCGCTCACCAGCTGGGAGAGCTTCAGGCCGGTGATCGAGGAGATCGACTTGTCCGGGTCCGGGAAACTGAGCGGGAGGTTGGACGGGGCGAGGAGCCCGTCGATGTTGTTCACGGAGGTGCCGTAGTGCGTCTCGGCGTGCAGGTTCAGGGCGCTGCCCTGCCACAGGCCGAACTTGCCGCCGTCGAGGTTGAACAAGTAGTCGAGTTTGCCGCCGAACTCGAACTCCCGCTCCCGACCGCCGGCCGCCACGCCCTGATAGAACTGCGTGGCGAACAGGTCGAACGTCAGCCCGCGGTCGGCGAGGGCCGACCGGGTGCCCCACCAGTCGCCGGTCATCCGCAGGCGGGCGTGCAGGTCGCCGGCGTAGGGGTTCAGGGCCGCGGGCTCCGCGGCGGCCGATTCCGGGGCGGCGGGCGCGACCTCCTGGCCGCGGGCGTGTGCCCAGGGAGTCAGGGCGAGGCCGAGGGAAAGGACGACCCCGAACGGGCGGTGTGCCGGCACGACATCCCCCGCAGCTGGCAACGGACCTGCCCTCTAGATCGGACCCGCGGGCGGCCCTCCTGACCGGATCGCCGCCGATCGCGGGGGTGGACCGGGAGGCTGGGCAAGATGAGACGGCGAGTCGCCGGTTCGGGACCGTGGAGACGTCTATGCTCGATAGTCTGGACTGGCTGTTCGACGGGGTCGCCCTGGTCTTCTGGGGGCTGATCCTGGCGACGCTGGTGATCGGCTTCGTGTGGCTCGGCTCGCTCCCGGGCGACGTGGCCCGGAAGCGCAACCACCCGCAGGCCGACGCCGTCACCGCCCTCGGCTGGGTCGGCCTGATCTTCGTCGTCTTCTGGCCGGTCGCCTTCGCCTGGGCGTTCGTCCGCTCCCCGGGCGCGGCCCCGGCGACGAAGGAGGCGGCGCCGTGATCTTCGTCCTCACCGTCTCCTACGTCGCGCTCGTCTGGCTGGTGTACTTCCGGCTCAAGCTCCTGCCGTTCAACCTCACCAACAAGATCGGCGTCGCGCTCGTCGGCGTGGTCGGGGTGTTCGGGCTGGTGCTGGCGACCAACTACTGCCACCCGCACTCGTCCGACGTGCGCGTGTATCGCTACGTGATCCCGGTGGCCCCGTACCTGCCGAAGCCGGCGCAGGTGGTCGAGGTGCCGGTCCGGCCGAACGTGCCGGTGAAGAAGGGCGAGGTGCTGTTCCGGCTCGACGCCCGCCCCTACGAGTACGAGGTCCGCCGGCTGGAGGCGGCCCTCGCCGCCGCCGGCACCGACCTGCCCAAGCTCGAAGCGGACCTGAAGGCCGCGGCCGCCGCCGTGGGGGCGGCCGAGTCCCAGCTGGCGAACGCGAAGACGGACCTGGCGCAGCAGGAACAGCTGCGGGCGGCCGGGAGCGGGTCGCTCGAAACGTACCTGAACACGAAGACCCGGGTGGACGGCGCCGAGGCCGCCCGCCGCGAGGCCGCGGCCCAGCGGGAGCGGGCGCAACTCGCCGTCGAGTCGAAGGTCGGCGGGGAGTTCACCTCGGTGGCCCAGGTCCGCCAGCAGTTGGCCGCGGCCCGGCTCAACCTGGAGCAGACGACGGTGACCGCCCCGGACGACGGGTTCGTCACCGACCTCGCCATCCGCCCGGGGCTGATGGTGGCCCCGGCGACGCCGGCGTTGGCGTTCGTCAGCACCGCGCAGCGCGGGGTCGTGGTGGCGACGTACTCGCAGCACCCGCTCCGCAACCTCCGCCCCGGGCAGCGGGCCGAGGTGGTGTTCGCCATGTACCCCGGCCGGGTGTTCAAGGCCGAGGTGGAGACGGTGATCCCGATGACCGGCCAGGGGCAGGCGGCCCCGACCGGCGACCTCCCCGAGCAGACCCAGGCGGCGCCCCGCGGGCGGTTCGCGGTCCGGCTCCTGATGAGCGAGGACGACCTGCGCGAGCTCCCCGGCGGGGCGGCCGGCTCGGCGGTGGTGTACACGGACACCGTCCGCCCGCTCGGGGTGATCCAGAAGATGACGATCCGCATGGAAGGCTACCTCAACTACCTCACCGGCATCTGAGATGGCCCTACGCGACGCGGTGTCGGAGCTGAAGGCGCGCATGGGCGCGGCGGTCATCGGCCAGGAGGCGGTGATCGACCGCGTTCTGATCGCGCTGCTGGCCAACGGGCACGTCCTGTTGGAGGGGCTCCCGGGGCTCGCCAAGACGCGCACGATCAAGACGCTGGCGAAGAACCTGGACGCGACCTTCTCGCGCATCCAGTTCACGCCCGACCTCCTCCCGGCCGACGTGACCGGCACCGAGGTGTACGTCGAGAAGTCGGGCGGGGGCGAGTTCAAGTTCCAGCCCGGCCCGGTGTTCGGCAACCTCGTCCTGGCCGACGAGATCAACCGCGCCCCGGCCAAGGCCCAGGCCGCGCTCCTGGAGGCGATGGAGGAGCGGCAGGTGACGGTGGCCGGCACCACGCACGCCCTCCCGGACCTGTTCCTGGTGATGGCCACGCAGAACCCGATCGAGCAGGAGGGGACGTACCCCCTCCCCGAGGCCCAGACCGACCGCTTCCTGCTGAAGGTGCTGATCGAGTACCCGACCGACGCCGACGAGGCCAAGATCCTCCGGCTCGTCCGCGGGGAGGACGCCGGCACCGCCCCGGCCGCCGAGAAGCTGCCGCAGCAGGTGGTTCACGACGCCCGGGCCGAGGTGCTGAAGGTGTTCGTGTCCGAGGCGGTGGAGGCGTACTTCGTCGCCCTCGTGGCGGCGACCCGCCGGCCGGCGCAGTTCGGCGACAAGCTGAAGGGCTGGGTCCAGGTCGGCGCCAGCCCGCGGGGCACGCTGGCCCTGGACCGGGCGGCCCGGGCGCACGCCTGGCTCGCCGGCCGCGACCACGTGACCCCGGACGACGTGCGGGCCGTCGCCGCCGACTGCCTCCGCCACCGCCTGATCCTCAGCTACGAGGCGGCCGCCGAGGGGGTCACGCCCGACCAGGTCGTCGCCGAGGTGGTGAGGCAGATCGCCGTCCCGTAGGCACGCCGAGGAGTCACGCCATGTCGTCCGGCTTCCCGTACTTTCTGGCCCAGGCCGAGGCCGACCTCGCCGCCCTCCGGCGGGCCTGGGGATGGCTCCTGGCCTGGGGACTGCTCCTGGTCGCCGCCGGCGTGGCCGCGCTGGCCTACCCGGCGCTGGCCACGATCGTCACCGTCGAGGTGATCGGGATCATCCTGTTGGTCGCCGCCGGGGGGCAGTTCGCGGGGGCGTTCTGGGCGCGCGGCTGGGGCGGGGTGGTGTACGCCGTGCTCTGCGGGGCGCTGTACCTGTTCGCGGGCGTCGTGCTCCTCGGCCGGCCGGCTCTGGGCGCGGCCGGGTACACGCTGTTCCTCTCCATGCTGTTCTTCGCCGGCGGCGTCCTCCGGCTCGTGGTGGCCGTCGCCCGCCGCTTCTCGGGGTGGGGCTGGACCGCCCTGAGCGGCGTGGTCGGCGTCGTGCTGGCGCTGCTGATCTGGCAGGACTTCCCCGAGTCGGCCCTGTGGGTGATCGGCACGTTCGTGGGGATCGACCTCGTCTTCGCCGGCTGGGGGTGGGTGATGCTCGCCCTGGCCCTCCGCCCCGGGCCGGCGCCCGCGGCCCCCGCCCCGCTCGCGTGAGACCCCGATGCCCGCCGCGCCGCCCGGGGTGTACGTCCGCCTCGCCGACCTCGTGGCCCTCCGCCACGCGGCCCGGGGGTTCTCGCTCCTGCCGCGGCAGCCGGTCGCCAGCCTCCTCGCCGGCCGGCACGCCTCGCGGCTCCGCGGCCGCGGGCTGAACTTCGAGGAGGTCCGCCGCTACGTCGCCGGCGACGACGTCCGCCAGATCGACTGGAAGGTGACCGCCCGGACGCGCACCCCGCACACCCGCGTGTACACCGAGGAGCGCGAGCGGCCGGTGGTGCTGGTGGTGGACCAGCGGCTCGGCATGTTCTTCGGCAGCCGGGTGAGGCTGAAGTCGGTGACCGCGGCCGAGGCGGCGGCCGTGGCGGCGTGGCGGGCGGTGGGCGTGCAGGACCGGGTCGGCGCGGTGGTGTTCAACGACGCCGAGGCCCGCGAGGTCCGCCCGCAGCGGAGCACCGGGGCCGTGATGCGTCTCCTCCGGGCCGTGGTGGAGATGAACCACGCCCTCCGGGCCGACTCGCCCGTGCCGCCCGCCCCCGGGATGCTCAACGAGGCTCTCCGCCGCACCCGCGGCCTGACCCCGCACGACGGGCTCGTCGTCGTCGTCACCGACGGGGACGGGATCGACGACGAGACGCGCCGGCTGCTCACCGAAACCGCCCAACACAACGACGTACTGGTGGTGTTCGTGTTCGACCCGCTCGAAGCCGACCTCCCGGCCGCCGGCCGCGTGGTCGCCTCCGACGGGGCGCGCCAGCTGGAGGCCGATACCGGGGCCGCCGCGGTGCGGGCCGAGTTTCGCGCCGCCTTCGCCGACCACCGGGCCGCCGCGAAGCACTTCCTCCTGACGCGCGAGGTGCCCGTGCTGCCGCTCCGCACGGACGAGCCCGTCGTCGCCCAGCTGGCGCGGGCGCTGGGCCACGCGCCGGGGAGGGCCGCCCGATGAGCGTCCCGGCCGGCGACCCCGGCAGCCTCGACCGGCTGCACGACATTGCCCTCCCGCCGCCGGCCCCGTGGTGGCCGCCCGCGCCCGGCTGGTATGCGGCCGGGGCCGTCTCGGTCGTGCTGCTCGGGGTCGCGGCGTGGTCGGCCGTGGCGTGGTGGCGGCGGACCCGCTACCGCCGCGCGGCGCTGGCCGAACTCGCGCACATCCCGCCGACCGGGAACCCGGTCCCGGCCGTCGCCGCGGTGCTGAAGCGGGCCGCGCTGGCCGGCTTCCTGCGCGAGCGGGTGGCCTCGCTCACCGGCCCCGACTGGCTGACGTTCCTGAACCGCACCGGCGGCACCGACGGCTTCGCCTCGCCCCCGGGCGCTGTCCTCGGCGACGCCGAGTATGCCCCCGGCCCGGCCCCGCCTGCTGCGGACGCCGACCGGCTCATCGCCCTGGCCCGCGCGTGGGTCCGCCACCACCGGACCGACCGGCCATGCTGACACTCGCCTACCCCTGGCTGCTCGCCCTGCTGCCGCTCCCGGCGGCGGTGTGGCGGTTCGCGCCGACCCGCCGCGAGGCCGCGACCGGGCTGCGCGTGCCGTTCCTCGGCCGACTCGCCCACGCCACCGGGGAGACGCCGACCGCCGGGGCCGTGGTCCGCGCCCGCAGCTGGGTCGGGGGCGCGGGACTCGTGGCGGCGTGGGTGTGCGTCGTCGCCGCGCTGGCCCGGCCGCAGTGGCTCGACCCGCCCGTCACGCGAACGATCCCGGTCCGCGACGTCCTCGTGGCGGTGGACCTGTCCGGGTCGATGGAGACGAAGGACTTCACCAACGCCGCCGGGAAGACGGTGGACCGGCTGACCGCGGTGCGCGAGGTTCTCGACGGGTTCCTCAGCCGACGGGCGGGCGACCGGGTCGGGCTGATCGTGTTCGGCAACGCCGCCTTCGTGCAGGCGCCGTTCACGCAGGATCTCGACGTGTGTCGGGAACTCCTGGCCGGGATGCGGGTGCGGATGGCCGGGCCGAAGACGGCGCTGGGGGACGCGATCGGGCTGGCGGTCACGGTGTTCGACCGGACGGACGTGCCGGAGCGGGTGCTGATCGTGCTGACGGACGGCAACGACACCGGCAGCCTGGTGCCGCCGCAGAACGCGGCCGAGGTGGCGAAGGACAAGGGCGTCGTGATCCACGCCGTCGCGGTCGGCGACCCGAAGGCCGCGGGCGAGGAGAAGCTGGACGAGGACGCGCTGAAGCGGGTGGCGGCCACGACCGGCGGGACGTACTCGTTCGCCGGCAACCGGGCCGCGCTGGAGGAGGTGTCGCGCCGGCTCGACGCACTCCCAACCGCGGAGGCCAAGACCCTCTCGCACCGCCCGCGCCGCGACCTGTTCCACTGGCCGCTGGCCGCCGGGCTGCTCGTCAGCTTCGCCCCCGCGGTCGCGGCCGCGCTCCCGGCCGGCCGGAAGGGGGCGGTCGGATGAGCGAGTTCCACCTCATCCGACCGTGGTGGCTGCTCGCCCTCCTCCCGGCGGGGCTGCTCGGGTGGCGGCTCTGGGCGGCGGCCGACCCCGGCCGGGCCTGGCGCGGGGTGGTCGCCCCGGACCTCCTCCCGCACCTCCTCGTCGGCGGCGGGCGGCGGGCCTGGGTCACCCCGGCGCACCTGCTCGTCGCCGGCTGGGTTCTGGCGACCGTCGCCCTCGCCGGCCCGGCGTGGGAGCGCGAGCCGGCCCCGTTCGCCGACGATGACGCGGTGCTGGTGGTGGTGCTGAAGGTCACGCCGTCGATGGAGACGCCCGACGTGTCCCCGACCCGGCTGGCCCGCGCCACGCAGAAGGTCCACGACCTGCTCGCCCTGCGGCCGGGGGCGAAGACGGCCCTCGTCGCCTACGCCGGCAGCGCCCACCGGGTCGTACCGCCGACGGCCGACGGCGGGGTGATCGACTCCTTCGCCGGGGAACTCGCCCCGGACGTCATGCCGGTCGCCGGGGACGCCGCCGGAGAGGCGTTGGCGACAGCGGATGCGGTGCTGGCGAAGACCGGCCGGCGCGGCTGGGTGCTGTGGGTCGCGGACGGGGCCGGCGCGGACCAGGCGGCGGCCCTCGCCGACTACCGGGCCAAGGACCGCGCGCCGGTGAGTGTCCTGGCCGTCGCCGGTCCCGGGCCGGAACTCGACTCGCTGACGACGGCAGCCGCCACACTCGGCGCCGACCTCGTGCGCGTCACCCCGGACGATGCGGACGTCCGCCACCTGGCCGGGAACACTCGCTTCTCGGCCGCGGCCTCCGACACGGGCGAGCGCTGGCGGGACGCCGGGTACTGGCTCGTGCCGGTCCTTGCGGCCGTGGTACTCGTGTCGTTCCGCCGGGGCTGGGTGGTCCGCGGGAAGGGGGCGTGATGCGGCGCATCCTGTGGGCCGTTGCCGGGGTCGGACTGGCCGCCGCGGGCGTGATGGCCGCCGGCCGTCCGGACCTGTGGGAAACCCCCAAGCAGCAGGCCGACCAACTGTTCCGCGCCGGCCGGTTCGAGGAGGCGGCCAAGGCGTCCGCCGACCCGTTGCGGCAGGGCGCTGCGCTGTACCGGGCCGGCGACTTCAAGACGGCCGAGGCCGCGTTCGCCCGGGCCGGCTCGGCCGAGGGGGCGTTCGACCGCGGCAACGCGCTGGTGATGCTCGGCAAGTACGATGACGCGGTGAAAAGCTACGACCGGGCGCTGACCCTCCGCCCCGGCTGGGCCGAGGCCGCCGACAACCGGGCCGTGGCGGTCGTGCGGCGGGACCGGCTCAAGACGGTCGGCGGCGACGCCACCGGCGGGCAGGTGAAGGCGGACGCCATCGTCTTCGAGAAGGGGAAGGCCAAGCCCGAGGCGGGCGAGGTGCAGGTGGCCGGCGGCAAGCCGCTGACGGACGACGAGCTGCGCGGCCTCTGGCTGAAGCGCGTGCAGACCAAGCCCGCCGACTTCCTCCGCGCCAAGTTCGCCTACGAGCGGCAGGAAGGTGGTGCGAAGTGACGGCGGCCCTCTGCCTCGCCGCCCTGGCGCTCGGCGCCGACCAGGACCCGCCAGCGCGCACGAGCGTGAGCCCGGCGGGCGACGTGTGGGTCGGGCAGCGGGTGACGCTCGCCGTCGAGCTGCGCACCCCGGGCCAGTTCGCGGGCGCCCCGTCGTTCGACCTGCCGCCGGTGCCGGGGGTCGTGATCCTCAAGCCCGAGGAGCGGCCGACGCTGGGGAGCGAGACGGTCGGCGACACGACGTTCATCACCCAGCGCCACGAGTTCGCGGTGTACCCGCAGCGGGCGGGCGTGGTGGAGGTGCCGGCCTTCCCGGTCCGCTTCGGCACGTCCGCGGGGTTCGGCTCGCCGGTCGTCGCCCGGCAGGTCGCCACGTCGCCGGTGCGGTTCACGGCCAAGCTCCCGCCGGGCGCCGAAGGGCTGGCCACGGTGGTCACCACGCGCCGGCTCACCGTGACGGAAGCCTGGACCCCCGAGCCGAAGGCCGCGGCGGTGGGGTCTGCGTTCACGCGAACCATCACCGTCGAGGCTCGGGATGTGCCGGGGATGGCGCTGCCGGCGTTCCTGTCCGAGCCGCCGGCCGGGCTGCGGGCGTACCCGAAGCCGCCGGCGGTCGAGGACCGGGTGAACCGCGGCGACCTGACCGGCCGGCGCGTCGAGACGGTGACCTACGTGTGCGAGAAGCCCGGCACCTACGCGCTGCCGGCGCTGGCACTGGCGTGGTGGAACCCGGAGGAGCGGTCGCTCAATCAGGCCCGGCTCCCGGGCCGGTCGTTCGAGGTGACGGCCCCGCCACCACCGCCCACGGTTCCCGTGCCGCCACCCCCGCCTCAGCGGCCGTGGCTGCCGGCCGGCGTTGCCCTCGTGGGGCTGTTCGCGCTGGCCGGCCTCGCGTGGCGGTTCGGGCCGGCGCTGCGGGCACGCTGGCAGCACCACCGGACCGCCGTGGCCGCGTCCGAACGCACCGCGTTCGCGGCCTTCCGCCGGGCCTGCGTCGGTGGCGACGCCCGCACGGCCCACCGGACGCTCCTCCACTGGCTCGACCGGTTCCTGACGGATGGGCCGGTGCCGACCCTCGACCAGTTCGCCGCTCGCGCCGATGACCCCCAGCTGACGGCTCAGCTGGCCGCGCTCCAGGCCGCGGCGTTCGGCCCGACGTCGGCCGGTTGGTCGCCGGGCGATCTGGCCCGGCGGGTCGGTGCGGCACGCGCCCGGATCGCCCGGTCGCACCGACACCGATCGCGTGCGTCGGTTGTGTTACCGCCACTGAACCCAACCGGGTGACGGCGCCCGGCCACCCAGGAGTTCCACCGATGAGACGTTCCCGACTGCTGCTCGCGGCCACCCTGGCGGCGCTCGTCGGCGGCGCGCACGACCGGCTCCCGGCCCAGCCGGGCGCCCCGGCGGGCGAGCCCGCGGACGAGGTGACGGCGGGCATCCGCAAGAACGCCGACGCGTACACGAAGGCGTTCAACGCCGGCGACGCCAAGGCCGCCGCGCTGAGCTGGGCGGCCGACGGTGAGTACACCGACCCGGACGGCGAGACGCACCGCGGCCGGGTCGCTGTCGAGGCCGAACTGGCCGCGTTCTTCAAGGCCCATCCGAAGACCACGACCGAGATCACCGTCGAGTCGGTCCGGCGGCTCGGCCGGCAGGCCGCCGTCGCCACGGGGGTCGTCCACACCCGCGTCCCGGCCACCCCGGAGCCGACGGTGAGCCGGTTCAGCGGCGTGTTCGTGCAGGACGACGGCGGGTGGAAGATCGCCACCCTGCACGACTGGGTGCCCGACCCGGCCACCGACGTGACCGTGGCCGACCTCAGCTGGCTCGCCGGCACCTGGGCCGCGAAGGGCGCCGGCGGCGACCTCAAGGTCGAGTACGCCTTCAACGAAACCAAGACGTTCCTGAACGGCAAGTACGCCCTCACGAAGGACGGCAAGGCGGTGTCGTCCGGCACGCAGGTGGTCGGCACCAACCCGGCCGGCGGGCTGCGCGGCTGGGTGTTCGACGGGTCCGGCGCGGCCGGCGAGGCGGTGTGGACGCGGGACGGCAACCGCTGGCTCATCGAGGCCACCAGCACCCTCCCCGACGGCACCGAGCTGACGGCCGTGAACGTCCTCGTGCCCCTCGGCCCGGACGCCTTTACCTGGCAGTCTACCCAGCGCACCGCGGGCGGCGCCGAACTGCCCGACCAACCGCCGGTGCGCGTCACGCGCGTGAAGGCCAAGTAACCCCACCCCGACACACGGAACCTCATCATGCGACTCGTGGCACACGGCCTGTTGTCAGCGCTGGTGGTCCTGGCGGCGTGCGGGGCGGCGGACGGGTTCGGGCGCGGCGGGTTCGCCCGCGGCGGGGCCGTCGCCGGCCCGCGGGGGGTGGCATACGGCGGCGCCCGGGGCGGGGCGGTGGCCGGCCCGTTCGGCGCGGCGGCGGGCGGCGCCCGCGGCGGCACCTACGTCGGCCCGCGCGGCACCACCGTCCAGGCGGGGCGGGCGGGTGGGGTGGCGACCGGGCCGTTCGGCGGGGTCCACGCCGGCGGGGCCAGTGGGGTACATGTGACGACCCCGGGTGGGCGGACGTACACGGACGTGAACCGCGCCCGGGCCGGCGTCGGGCCGCTCGGCGGAGCCTACGCCGGCCGGGCCGGGGCGGCGGCCGTGGGCGGGCCGTTCGGCGGGGTGGCCGGCGGCTACCGGGGCGGCGTGGCGGTCGGCCCCTACGGCGGGGCGGCCGGCGGCTACCGGGCCGGGGCGATCGGGCACACCACCACGTACCTCAGCCCGAACACCCTGCGGGCCTCGGCGGCGGTGGTGCGCGGCGGGTTCGTGGCCCCGTACTTCACCCCGAACTGGTACCGCGTCCACACCGCCGCCTGGGTCGCCCCGCGCTGGGTCGGGCCGGGCATCTGGGTGCCCCCGGCGTGGCCGGCGGTGGCCTCGTTTGTCGGCATCGCCGCGCCGCCGGTGGCCTACGACTACGGCAGCTCGGTCGTCATCAACGACAACTCGGTGTACGTGAACGGCGAGCCGGCCGGCTCGGCCGAGGACTACGCCGCCCAGGCCGCCGCCCTCGCCGACACCGGCCGGGCCGCCCAGCCGCCGGCGTCGGACGAGTGGCAGCCGCTCGGGGTGTTCGGGCTCGTCAACGGCGAGGAGAAGACGGCCCAGCGGATCTTCCAGCTGGCGGTGAACAAGGGGGCGGTGGTCCGCGGCAACTACTACGACGCGGTCGCGGACAACACGATGCCGGTGTACGGCTCGGTGGACGCCAAGACGCAGCGGGCGGCGTGGTCGGTCGGGGAGAAGAAGGACATCGTCTTCGAGACCGGCCTGAACAACCTGACGCAGAACGAGGCGACGGTCCTGGTCCACTACGGCAAGGAGCGGACGCAGCAGATGATGCTCGTCCGCCTGGAGGAGCCGAAGGACGCGAAGTGACCCGGCCGACGCCCGCGGGCCGGGGCTCCCCCAGCCCGCGTCTCCGCGTACCCGCCAGACCGCACTCGCACCGAATCGATCCCGTGAGGAGGGACACGCATGACTCTGCTGCACCGACGGGCCGCCCTCGCCCTCCTGGTGGCGCTGTTCGGGCTCGCCGGACCGGCCCCGACCCAGCCGGGTGATCCGGACGACTTTGCGCGGCGGGCGGTCTCGCGCCGCGCCGTCGAGGCGGTCATCTGGGGGATGCCGGCGGTCAACTACGACCTGATGCGTCAGACCATGCTGGGTGTGACCGCGGCGAAGGAGAACGACATACTCTTCTGGTCGCGGCCGGTCGACTGGAAGAACCAGACGCTCACGCCCAACCCGGACTCGATCTACTTCATGTGTTTCTGGAACACGAAGGACGTCGGGCCGCTGGTGATCGAGGTGCCGCCCGCCGAGGGCGGCTCGTTCGCCGGCAACATCGTCAACGTCTGGCAGATGCCGCTGGAAGACGCCGGGCCGGAAGGGGCGGACAAGGGCCGGGGCGGGAAGTACCTCGTCCTGCCGCCCGGGCACAAGGGGCCGACCCCGGAGGGCTACATCGCACTGCCCGCGGACACCTACGGCGGGTTCGCGCTCTTGCGCTCCAACCTCAAGAGCCACGCGGAGGCCGACGTCGCCGCCGCCGCCGCCTACGGCAAACGGCTCAAGGTCTACCCGCTCTCGCGGGCCGACAACCCGCCGCCGACCAAGTTCGTGGACGCAAGCGGCACCCTCTTCGACTCCACGATCCGCTACGACGCCAGCTTCTTCCGCAACCTGAACCGCGTGGTACAGGCCGAGCCGTGGCTGCCGCGCGACCGCGCGATGATCGACCCGCTCAGAACCCTCGGCATCGAGAAGGGGAAGGCGTTCCAGCCGGACGCGAAGACGGAGGAGCTCCTGACCGCCGCCGCCCGCGAGGCCCGCGACACGCTGGCCCGGCGGTACGATGCCGGCTTCGGTTCCATGTACCCGGGCAGCAGGTGGTTCGCCGCGGCGATGCCGGAGTTGGCCCGGGCGGCGCAGAGCGGCTACGCCGACCCGGACGCCTACCCGGTGGACGCGCGGGGCGTCACCTACACGCTCGGCTTCACCGGCATCAAGCGGCTCGGCACGGCGCAGTTCTACCTGCTGGCGAACAAGGACAAGGGCGGCAGGAACTTCGACGGGGGCAAGACCTACCGCCTGCGGGTGCCGGTGAACGTCCCGGTGACGAACTACTGGTCCGCCACGGTGTACGACCGCGAGACGCACGCCCTGATCCGCGACCTGCCGCGGGCGAGCCGGGCCTCGAACAGCGCCGAGGTCCGCAAGAACGCCGACGGGTCGGTGGACGTCTACTTCGGCCCGACCGCCCCGGCGGGGCAGGAGCCGAACTGGGTGCCGACGAAGGCCGGCCGGCAGTTCGAGGTGATGTTCCGGCTGTACGGCCCCGAGAAGGCGTTCTTCGAGAAGGCGTGGCGGCTGCCGGACGTCGAAGAAGTGCCGTGACCCGTTCACCCCGCACCCCGGGAACGTCCCCATGCGAACGCGAACGACCCCGGCCGCGCTGGCGCTGGCCGCCGCGGCCCTTGCCCTCTCGCCCGGCGCCGGCGCGCGGCCGCCCGGGCTCGCCCCGGAGCAGGCCCGCGAGCTCGCCCGGGAGGCGTACTACTACGCCTACCCGCTCGTCCTGATGGACGTGACCATGCGGCAGGCGACGAACGTCCCGACCGCCGCGGCCGCCCCGATGCGGGCGCCGGTCAACCAGTTCGCCCACTTCCGCGAGTACCCGAAGGCCGACGCCCGCGACGTCGTCCGGTTCAACTTCGACACCCTGTACTCGTTCGCCTGGCTCGACCTGACGCGGGAGCCGGTCGTGGTGTCCGTCCCCGACTCCGGCGGCCGGTACTACCTCGTGCCGATGCTCGACATGTGGAGCGACGTGTTCGCCGTGCCCGGCACGCGCACCACGGGCGGGAAGGCCGGGCAGTTCGCCCTCCTCCCGCCGGGCTGGAAGGGCGAACTGCCCGCCGGGGTGGAGCCGGTGAAGGCGCCGACGCCGGTGGTGTGGGTGATGGGCCGCACCCAGATGAACGGGCCGGCCGACTACGCCGCCGTCCACAAGGTCCAGGACGGCTACACGCTCACCCCGCTGTCAGCGTGGGGGAAGGGGGCCGCGCCGCCGAAGGCGTCGCCCGTGGACCCGACGGTGGACGCCAAGACGCCGCCGGTGAAGCAGGTGAACGGGATGGACGGCGTGGCGTTCTTCGCGCGCTTCGCGGCGCTCCTGAAGACGCACCCGCCGCACGCCAACGACTACCCAATCCTCTACCGGATGCGGGGCTCGGGCTCGAACCGGGGAAGGACTTCGACCCCGGGGCGCTCGACGCGGCCACCGCCGCGGCGGTCAACGCCGGGGCGAAGGACGCGCTGGCCGACGTCGTCAAGGCGGTCGTGACGCTGGGCCGGCACGCCAACGGCTGGAACGTCGAGACCGACAACATCGGGAGCTACGGCACCTCGTACCGGCAGCGGGCGGTGGTCGCCTACGCCGGGCTCGGGGCCAACCTGCCGGCTGACGCCGTGTACCCGACCGCCTTCACCGACGGCGAGGGGAAGGCGCTCGATAGCGCCAACCGCTACGTCCTCCGCTTCGAGAAGGGGAAGCTGCCGCCGGCGGACGCCTTCTGGTCGCTCACCATGTACGACGCCGAGAACTTCGGTGCCCAACCCGATCAGCCGGTTCGCCCTCGGCGACCGCGACAAGCTCGCGTTCAACCCCGACGGGTCGCTCGACGTCTACCTCCAGAAGGACTCGCCCGGCCCGGGTAAGGAGTCGAACTGGCTGCCGGTGCCGCCGGCCGGGCACTTCAACGTCACGCTGCGGATGTACTCGCCCCGCCGCGAGGCGCTGGACGGCACCTGGGTGCCGCCGGGCATCCGGGCGGTGCGGTAGACAGGCTTTGCCCCGCCGTGAGTCGTAACGGCGCCCCGGGCGCGGCCCGGGGCACGGACCCGCTGGCCACACCGAGAAGCACCATGCCCCCCCGATTGATGACCCTCGCCGCCCCGCTCCTCCTCGCTGCGGCCCTCGCGGCCGGGCAGGAGCGGCCGACGCCCGGCGGGTTCCCCACCCCCGACGCGGCCCAAAAGACCCACGACGACGCCGACTACCAGCGGGCCGTCACCGCCTACCGGTTCTGGTACCCGACTGTGTCCCTGGAGGCCATCTTCCACGGCAATCGCGCGATGGGGGTCAAGGACAACGAGGCCATACCCATCCTCGCCGCCGGGCCGCGGCACGTCGGCTTCACCCTCAACTCGGACACGCCCTACGGCGGCGGCGTGATCGACGTGGCAAACGGCCCCTACGTGATCGAGCTGCCGCCCGGCCCGTTCATCGGGCTGGCCAACGACCACCACCAGCGCTGGGTGCTCGACGTCGGCCTCCCCGGCCCAGACGGCGGCAAGGGCGGCAAGCACCTGGTCCTGCCGCCGGGGTACAAGGGCGACGTGCCCCCGGGGTACTTCGCGGGCCGGTCGTCGTCGAACAAGGTGCTGGTGGCCCTCCGCTACCTGCCCAAGAAGGGGGAGGCGAAGGCCGCACTCGACGCGCTGCGCGGCGTGAAGATCTACCCGCTGGCCACGGCGAACGCCCCGAAACTGGTGACCATGGTGGACGCGACCGAGACGAAGATGGACAGCACCCCGCTCCGCTGGGAGGACAACCTGGCGTACTGGGAGAAGCTGCACGCGGTCGTCGACGCCGAGCCGCTGGTGGAGGAGTACCGCCCCATGTACGGGCTCCTCGCCGCCCTCGGCATCGAGAAGGGGAAGCCGTTCGCCCCGGACGCGCGGACGAAGGGCATCCTCGACAAGGCCGCGAAGGCGGGGCGGGACCAGCTGATGGCGTCCGCGTTCGCCAGCGCCCGCCCGGACCGGTTCGCCTGGAAGGACCGGCGCTGGGAGTGGGCGGGGCTCGTCCCGAACACCGCCCAGTTCGAGACGAAGGGCGGCATGGACCTGGAGGCCCGCGACCGCTGGTTCGCCCAGGCGATCGTCACCTCCCCGGCCATGTTCCGCCGCGAGAAGGGGGCCGGCTCGCTCTACTGGCTCGGCCACCGCGACGCGACCGGCGCGTACGTGGACGGCGGCAAGGCGTACAAGCTCACGGTGCCGCAGCCGGTGCCGGCGGGGTTGTTCTGGTCGGTGACGGTGTACGATGCGGCCACCCGGAGCGAGGTGCAGACCCCGCAGGACCGGGCGGCCCTGCGGTCGCTCTACGAGACCTTCACCCCGAACGCCGACGGCTCCGTGGACCTGTACTTCGGCCCGACCGCCCCGGCCGGGAAGGAGGGGCAGTGGGTCCGCACGGTCCCGGGCCGGGGCTGGTTCGCGTACTTCCGCATCTACGGCCCGCAGCCGGCCGCCTTCGACGGCAGCTGGAAGCCGGGCGATTTTGAAGAGGTGCGGTAGCGCGGGATGGTCGGGGTGTGGAGGCGCGGCAAGCCGGGCTACCGCATCGCCACCAGCACGGCGGCGGTCGCGGCGGCGGCTGCCGCCGCGGCACACACCGCAACCAGCACCAGCAGGGGCGTCCGCCGCCGCTCGGGCGGGGCCGGCCCGACCGGCTCGGCCGGGCGGTCGGGGCGGGGGGTGTGCGGGGTCCGCTGGGTGTCCTCGACGTACACCGCGTCCGTCTCGGCGGTCGGGTGGCTCGCCGGCCGCCGCCCCCCGGAGCCGATCCCGACCGCGTTCGAGGCCGGCGACGGCTCCCGGCCCGGCCGCTTGGCCACCCCGGAGCCGGAGCCGGACCGCATCGCCAGGGTCAGGATCTGCGAGGTCGAGCCCGCCGCCCGCGCCCCGCCCGCGGCCGGCGACGCCGCCCGGGCGGCCAGCACCCGCGCCGGGAGCGGCGGGAGCCACTCGTCGGCCGGCGGCAGCACCTCCCCCTCGTCCCACGGGGCCAGCGCGTCGAACGCCTCGGCCGGGGTCTGGAACCGGTCGGCCGGGCGTTTCTGCAACAGCGTGTGAACCACCTCGCCCAACTCCGGCGGCACCTCCGGCCGGAACCGCGTCACCGGGATCGGATCCTTGATCTGCTGCCACACCAGCTTCTGCGCCGTCCGCCCCTCGGGGAACAGCGGCCGGCCGGCCAGGAGGAAGTAGAGCGTCGCCCCGAGCGAGTACAGGTCGGCCCGGATGTCCACGGCCGAGCTGTCCACCGCCTGCTCGGGGGCCACGTAGTCGGCCGTGCCCAGGATGCTCCGGTTGTCCAGCTGACGGGTCAGCCCGGCGGCCGCGTCGGCCTGCGAGCGGACCAGCCCCAGGTCGAGGATCTTCACCACCCCGGCCCGGTCGAGCAGCAGGTTGGCCGGCTTGATGTCCCGGTGGACGAAGCCGAGGTCGTGGGCGTGCTGGAGGCCGTAGAGTACCTGCCGGGCGTAGTGGCAGGCGGCGGACACCTCCAGCGGCCCGACCCGGGCCACGAGCGCCTGGAGGCTGACCCCCTCGACGTACTCCATCACCAGGTAGAGGAGCCGGCCCTCCTGGCAGAGGTCGAAGACGCGGACGATGTTGGGGTGGTCGAGGGTGGCGGCGGCCCGGGCCTCGCGGAGGAACCGCTCCCGGGCGACCACGTCGTCGGCGGCGAACACCGGCAGCACCTTGAGGGCCACCAGCCGGCGCATCGAGGCGTGCTCGGCCAGGTACACCTGGCCCATCCCGCCGGTCCCGAGCTGGTCCAGGATCAGGTAGCTCCCGATCTGGAACCCCTTGTACTTCCCGGCCGCCAGCTTGTCGGCGTGGAACCGGGTGATCATCCCGGCGTCCACCATGCGGTCGAGGAGGGCGGGGGGCGTGGCGGGGCACTGGCCGGACGCCTGGAGCCCGGCGACGAAGCCGTCCAGCCGGTCGGACGGGACGAGCCCGCTCCGGCGGACGCGCTCGATCAAGTCGGGGACCGACGACGGGGCCGGCATGCGGGGTCCGGGCGAGGGCGAACGTGATGACGGGGTCAGGTCTGAGAACGCGAGTTACGCCCCTACCATAGTACACGCTTCGGCAGGGGGCGAAAAAATCTCCGGCCCGGGGTCGGGGCGGAAGACGTCGGCCCTGCTACTCCCCGGATGAGAACCGAGACTCTTGCCTGCATAGCAATTACGACCGCCGCCAAGTCGGTATCGGGTGCAAGTCCGCTGTCCCTGGCGCCCCGACGGTCAGAGTGGGGTGGCGACCGTTGCCACCCCGATCCGTGACCCGGCTCAGTGACCGACCTGTGCGAGTCGGCCCGACCGCTGTGGGGTGATAACGGTTATCGCTCCCGTCCCCGGATACCGCCACCGAAACCCACCCGGGGCGTTCCACGGACGGCAAACGTGGCAGAGGGTGGTTCTCAATACCCACGGAATCACTGAGGAATGCGGGTGTCGGCCGGGCGTCCGATCGGCCGCGGTCGAATCGCCCGGCCGGGGCCACAGCTCCCTAATTCCTCAGTCGTTTCGAGACTTGATCCTGCCAGGTTTGCCGTCCGTGGAACGCCCCGGACAGCCCAGGCGGCCACGAGGGGCGATTCTCGCCCCGCCGGCCGACTCGTGCGGGTATCCTGGCGGAACCCCCTCCCGCGAGGACCGCCCGATGACCCGCCGCGACCTCCTCCAACTCTCCGCCGCCCTCGCCGTCCCGCTCGACACCCTCACCGCGGCCGCCCAGGAGCCGACCCCCGACGACCGCGTCCACGCCTACCTCAGCGCCCGCGTCGCCGAGATCAGCCGGAACGTCCTCGACGGCGCCACCACGAAGGACGAGTGGGCGCGGAAGCGGCCCGAACTGCGGCGGCGGTTCCTCGACATGCTCGGGCTCGACCCGCTCCCGCCGCGCACCGACCTGAAGGCCACCGTCACCGGGACTGTGGACCGCGACGGGGTGAAGATCGAGCTGCTCCACTTCCAGAGCAAGCCAGGGCTGTACGTCACCGGGAACCTGTACCGCACCGACCGCGACGGCGGCCGGAAGCCGGCGATCTTGTACGTGTGCGGGCACTCCGGCCGCGGGCGGAACGGCAACAAGACCGCCTTCCAGGACCACGGCATGTGGTTCGCCAAGCACGGCTACGTGTGCCTGGTCGTGGACACCCTTCAGCTGGGCGAGGTCGCCGGGAAGCACCACGGCACGTACAACCTCGACCGCTTCTGGTGGCAGTCGCGCGGCTACACCCCGGCCGGGGTCGAATGCTGGAACGGCATCCGCGCCATCGACTACCTCGTGAGCCGCCCGGACGTGGACCCGGAGAAGATCGGCGTCACCGGCATCTCCGGCGGCGGGGCGACGACGGTGTGGGTGGCGGCCGCGGACGAGCGGGTGAAGGTAGCGGTGCCGGTGTCCGGGATGAGCGACCTGGAGAGTTACGTCACCAACCGGGTCGTCAACGGCCACTGCGACTGCATGTTCGCGTACAACCTCTACCGCTGGGAGTGGACGACGATCCTGGCCCTGTTCGCCCCCAAGCCGCTCCTGTTCGCCAACTCGGACGCCGACCCGATCTTCCCGATGGACGGCAACCGCCGCATCGTCGCCCGGCTGAAGCGGTGCTACGAGATGCTCGGCGCCGCGGGCGGCGTGGACGAGTACGTGTCGCGGGGCGGGCACGACTACCGGCCGGACCTGCGGCAGGCGGTGTACCAGTTCTTCGAGACCCACCTGAAGGGGAGCCGCGACCGCGTGACGGACGAGGCGTTCGCCCTGGCCGACGGCGCCGGGCTACGCGCCTTCCCGACCGACGCCGACCTGCCGAAGGACGCGATCAACGCCACCGCCGACGAGACCTTCGTCCCGGTGGCGACCGTGACGCTCCCCGCCGACGCCGCCGGCTTCCCGGCGTGGAAGGCGGACCTGCTCCGCAAGCTCCGGGAGCACTGCTTCGCCACCTACCGGGCGCCGGCCCCGCCGCCCCGGCTGGCGTTCGACCCGACCGACCCGCCCGGCACCCGCCGCGAGGTGACCACCGAGCCCGGGGTGGTGACGTCCGGGCTGGTGTTGGCGGTCAACGCCCCGGGCACCCGGACGACGCTGGCCGTCGTGAACCCGGGCGAAGACCCGATCGCGCTGATGCGGGCACTGCCCCCGCAGGGCGGGGGCGATGACCGGCTGCTGGTCGGCGTCTTCCCGCGTGGCGTCGGCCCGACGGCCTGGACCCGGCGGAACCCGCCGAACACGGTGGAGCGGTCGCTGGCCCTGCTCGGGGACACGGCCGACGCCGGCCGCGTCCGGGACGTGGCGGCGGTGCTGGCCGGTCAGCCGGGCCGGGTGCGGCTCGTCGGCCGCGGCCCGGCCGGGGTGGTCGCCGCCTACGCCGCCCTGCTCGCGCCGGAGAACGTGGACGAGGTGCTGCTCCTCGACCCGCCCACGAGCCACCGCGACGGCCCACACGTCCTGGGCGTGATGCGCGTCCTCGACGTCCCCGCCGCGCTGGCGCTGCTGGCCCCCGGCGTCCCGCTGAGGCTCGCCGGCGCCCGGGCGACCGACCGGGCGTTCGAGTTCACCGCCGCCGCCTACCGGCTCGCCGGCGCCGCGGGGAAGCTGACCCGCGGGTGAGCCCCGCGGGCGGGCGGTCGCTAAGCTGAACCGGTCGCCCGCCCCGAGAGAGCCCGCGGATGCACAACTTCGTCCGCCCGACCCCCCTCACCGACCGGGTGTACGACTACGCCCTGAGTATCGGCCTCCGCGAACCGGAGGCGTTCCGCCGGCTCCGCGAGGAGACCGGCACCCTCACCGAGGGCGAGTGGCAGATCGCCCCCGAGCAGGGGCCGCTCCTGGCGCTGCTCGTTAAACTCCTCGGCGCGAAGAAGTGCCTGGAGGTCGGCACCTTCACCGGCTACTCCGCCCTCTGGGTCGCGTCCGCCCTGCCCCCCGGCGGCACCGTCGTCTGCTGCGACGTGAACGAAACCTACGCCGAGGTCGCCCGCCGCCACTGGGCCGCGGCCGGGCTCGCCGACCGGATCGAGCTCCACCTTGCCCCGGCCCTCGACACCCTGGCCCGCCTCCGCGCCGCCGGCCAGTCCGGCACCTTCGACTACGCCTTCGTGGACGCCGACAAGGCCAACTACGACCACTACTACGAGGCCGCGCTCGACCTGCTCCGGCCCGGCGGGCTGGTGGTGGTCGACAACACCCTCTGGGACGGCAAGCCGGCCGACCCGGCCGTCACCGACGCGGACACGTCCGCCATCCGGGCGCTGAACGCCAAGCTCCGCGACGACGACCGGATCGACCTGTGCTTCCTCCCCTTCGCCGACGGGCTCACCCTGGGGCTGAAGCGCTGACCGGGGCCGCCCCGGGCCACTAGATTAGGATCGCACCACCGCACCGACCCCCACGACCCCGCCCCCGCTTCCCCTCCGTCGGAGCCCTTTCCCATGCGCCTCGTCCGGCTTCTCGCCCTCGCCGCGGCCGTCGGGTTCGCCCCCGCCGCCCGGGCCGACGTGACCCCGCACCCGCTGTTCACCGACCACATGGTCCTCCAACGGGACGCCGACGTGCCCGTCTGGGGGCTGGCCGCCGCCGGCGAGGAGGTGACCGTCTCCCTCGGGGCCGCGACCGCCAAGGCGACCGCCGGCCCGGACGGGAAGTGGGCCGCCAAGCTCCCCGCCCAGAAGGCCGGGACCGGCCACACGCTCACGATCAAGGGGAAGAACACGGTCGAGCTGAAGAACGTGGGCGTCGGCGACGTGTGGGTGTGCTCCGGCCAGTCGAACATGGAGTGGTCGATCAACGCCAGCTGGGACGCCGACCGGTACAAGGCCGGGGCGAACAACCCGATGGTCCGGCTGTTCACCGTCGCCAAGCGCACCTCGCTCACCCCGCTCGCCGACCAGACCGACCTGAAGCACTTCAGCGGCTGGGCCGAGAGCGGGCCGGGGAACGTGGGCGGGTTCTCGGCGGTGGCCTACCACTTCGGCCAGCACCTCCAGAAGAGCGTGCCCGGGAACGTGCCGGTCGGCCTGATCCACACGTCGTGGGGCGGCACCCCGGCGCAGGCGTGGGCCAGCGCCGAGGCGCTCGCGGCCGTGCCCGAGCTGAAGTACTACGCCGACGCCGCCAAGGCCGCGAAGGACAAGCAGCCGGTCGGCCCGCATACGCCGGCGAGCCTGTACAACGCCATGATCCACCCGCTCCTGCCGTTCGCCATCAAGGGGGCGATCTGGTACCAGGGCGAGTCGAACGCCGGCAAGGCGGCCGAGTACCGCACCCTGTTCCCGGCCATGATCCGCGACTGGCGGGCGAAGTGGGGGAACGACTTCCCGTTCCTGTGCGTCCAGCTCGCCCCCTGGCACGCCAACGACGCCGACGGCGTGAGCTGGGCGGAGCTCCGCGAGGCCCAGCTGCTCGCCACCCGCACCCTGCCGAAGGTCGGGATGGCCGTCATCACCGACGTCGGCGACCTGATCGACATCCACCCGAAGGACAAGTTCACGGTCGGCACGCGGCTCGCGCTGTACGCCCGCGGCATGGTGTACGGGCAGAAAATCGTTCACAGCGGCCCGGTGTACCGCGACATGAAGGTGGAGGGCGACAAGGCGGTGCTGTCGTTCGACCACGTCGGCGGCGGGCTGACCGCCCGGTACCAGACGCTCAACGGCTTCGAGGTGTGCGGCCAGGACCGGGTGTTCCGCCCGGCGCGGGCGCAGATCAAGGGCGACACGGTGGTGGTGTCGGCGGCGGGCGTGGACGCCCCGGTGGCGGTGCGGTTCGGGTGGAAGAACTACCCGGTGGTGAACCTGTTCAACATGCAGGCCGACAAGAAGGGCCCCGCCCTCCCCGCCACCCCGTTCCGCACCGACGACTTCCCGCTGACCACAGCTCCACAGCCGGCGAAGAAGTAGCCGGCGGCTGGCTCGGGGCTTGGAGCCCGGTAGGGCGTGGGCGTGTAGCCCGGGGTGCAACCCCGGGCGGGCCTCGGCGGAGTCCGAATCGCCTCGCACCCCGGACGCCGCTAGCCCGGGGTTCCACCCCGGGCGGGTCTCGGCGAGGTCTGAGTCGCATCGCACCCCGGATCACCGCGGACGCCACCCGGGGTTGCACCCCGGGCTACACGCCGACGCCCTACCGGGCTAAAACCCACCGGCCGGCTCGCGCCGGCCGTCCGTTCGGAGTGCGTATGCCCCAGCGTGTCGTAGTCGTCGGCGGCGGGGTGGTCGGCGCCTTCGCGGCGTACCACTTGGCCCACGGCGGGTGGCAGGTAACGGTCCTCGACCGGGCCGGGTTCGGCCGCGGCTGCTCACACGCCAACTGCGGGTACGTCTGCCCAAGCCACGTCCTGCCGCTGGCGGCCCCCGGGGCGGTCGGCTCCACCCTCCGCACGCTGTTCCAGAAGAACTCCCCCCTCAAGGTCCGCCCGGCGACGGTGCTGGCGAACCTCAGCTGGTTCCTCGGCTTCGCCCGCCGCTGCAACGAGCGGCAGATGCTCGCCACCGGCGCCGCCGTCCAGGCACTGCTCGACTCGTCGCGGCGGCAGTTCGCGGAGGTGATCGAGGCCGAACGGCTCGACGTCGAGTGGGAGACGAAGGGGCTCCTGTTCGTGTTCCGCTCGCAGGCCGGGTTCGACCACTACGCCCCGACGGACGCGCTCCTGCGCGACCGCTTCGCCATGCCGGCCCGCCGGCTCGACGCCGCGGGGCTGATGGCGCTCGAACCGGCGCTGCTCCCCGGGAACGCCGGCGGCTACCTCTACGAGGGCGACGCCCACCTCCGCCCCGACCGCCTCATGAGCGAGCTCCGCCGCGTCCTCACCGGCCTCGGCGTGGAGGTGCGCGAGAACGCCCCGGTCACCGGTTTCGCGGTCACGAACGGGACGGCCACCGCCGTGCAGACCACGACCGGCGACGTGCCCGCCGACCAGGTTGTGGTCGCCACCGGCGCCTGGACGCCCCAGCTGAACCGCGCCCTCGGCGCCCGCGTGCCGATCCTCCCGGGGAAGGGCTACTCGCTCACGATGCCGCGGCCGGCGGTCTGCCCGACGGTGCCGCTGATCTTCGAGGAGCACCGCGTCGCCGTGACGCCGTTCGCGTCCGGCTACCGGCTCGGCTCGACGATGGAGTTCGCCGGGTACGATGCGACGCTGAACCGCGCCCGCCTCGGCATCCTCACCGACGCCGCCAAGCTGTACCTCCGCGACCCGCTGGCGGAACCGGTTCAGGAGGAGTGGTGGGGCTGGCGGCCGATGACGCCGGACGGCCTCCCGGTGATCGACCGCGCCCCGGCCGCGGGGAACGTGCTGATCGCGGCCGGCCACAACATGCTCGGCCTGTCAATGGCCCCCGCCACCGGGCGGCTCGTGGCCGAACTGCTCGGCGGCACCCCGCCGCACCTCGACCCGGCCCCGTACCGCCTGGGGCGGTTCAACTGAGGCGAAAGCCGGGTGATAACGGTTGTCACCCCGGCACCGAGATGAGATGGGGCGACGGCCGGGGGTGGCACCCCGGCGCCGCCGGGTCAGAACGTACACAGCCCCTCGACGTGTTTCGCGGAGCCGTCGCGCAGCCAGCCGTCGAGTTGGGCGGGATCCTTCAGCTGTTGGCCGCGGACGCGCGGGACCACCAGGAAGCCGCAGTCCACACCGCCCACGGCCGTCATGTCGCCCCACAGCTTCTCGAACTGGCACACCGGGTACACGTCCTCGTGCCCGTGGCCCCAACGCTTCTTCACATCCTTCAGCGTCACGTAGGTCGGCAGCCGGGTGGACACCCGGCTGACCGCCGCCGCCACGGCCACGTCGTTCCCCAGGTCGGCGCGCGTGAGGCCGAACAGGTCGAGCAGGCCGTCGACGGTCACCCAGGTGGTGAGCGAGTTGTAGTAGGACAGGTTGAACTCCTCCTCCTCGCGCGGCATCGCCAGCCCTTCGAGGATGCGCGGCCGGCCGTCCACCCGGGCCAGGCCGCCGCCGCGGTCGTCGATCCGCCGGCCGATCACCTCGTAGGTCAGCGGCTTCCCGGCTGCGACGTGCCGGCCGAGCAGCCCCGCGTCCGGGGCGGCGCCGAGGGTGTCGATGTTGTGGACGAGGAGGTACTTCAGGTTGGGCCGCTCGTTGAGCAGGTCGCGCAGCACGCCGTTCCGCAGCAGGTTGGGGATCTCGTACCAGTGCCCGACCGGGTGGAGGCACTGGAGCGGCTCGTTGTCCGTGTAGTCACTCCCCTCCCCCGCCGCCGTCGCCCAGCCGATCAGCGCCTGGTGGGCGCTCTCGCGCACCCGCTGCTTCCGCTCGTCGAGCACCTGGTGTGACGTCTCCTCCCACGCGAACCGCAGGTCGCGGACCATCGGCACCAGCCGGAGCCCCACGCTCATCGCCGGTGACAGCTGAACCGGGCCGGGGTAGCCGTAGCGGCCGGCGGCGTCGAGGTGGTCGCGGATCGGGCCGTGCGTGAGGTAGCCGGTGGTGAAAACGTGCGGCACGGTCGCGCCGGCCCGGTCGGAGGCGCGGCGGCTCTTGGCGAGGTGGACTTCTAGGAACGTGCGGTGTTTCCCGGCCAGCCGGGCGAACGGGTGGAGCGCCTTCACCACGCCCGCCCCCTGCGTCCAGCGCGAGCCGGCGCCGGCGGCGAGCGTCACCACGGCCAGTTCGCCCGCGGCCAGCGCCCGCTCGCCGAGCGCCACGAACTCGGCCGGCACACCGCCGCGGCAGTCGGTCACGTCGTCGGGGTGGACGTCCTCCACGACGGTGGACGGGGGCAGGCGGTTCTGGGCGAGGCCGATGCGGCCGCGGCGGAGGTCGTCGCGGACGCGCTCGTGCTGGTCGCGGTCGAAGCCGTTGGCGGCGAGGAGCCCGGCGAGCGTGTCCGGCCGGCCGCCGGCCGACGAGGCGGGGGCGGCCGGCACCATGCGGTCGAACAGCGACTCGACCAACCCGGCCAGGTCCGGCGACTGCCGCGCCGCGGCGCCGACCCGCTCCAGCTCGCCCCGCCGCGACGCCGGGATGTTGCGCGGGTCTTCGCGCAGCCAGCGCGGCACGAGCAGGGCGTAGTAGCCCCGCGGCAGGAGGTCGCCGCCGGCCGGGAGGAGGTCGGCGAACGTGCCGTTCGGGTTCACCGCAAAGTCGTACACGACCGGCGACATGGCGAACGGCAGGCTGTTCCGCAGCGCCTCGCGCTGCCGCCGCATCTCGGCCAGGAGGAAGTCCTGGGCCTCGGCCTTGCGGTGCGGGGCGACGATGAAGCCCATCCCGCCGCCGCTCATCCCGCCAAGCATCCAGAAGCCCCAGAAGTCGGCCCCGAACTTCTCCCGGGCGGCGGCGATCAGCGCCTCGGTGTAGGCGTTCGACGCCGCCGGGATGATGGTCTGGAGCGGCCCGGCGAAGTTGCGGCTCGTGGCCCGCCCGAGGGCGTGGACGTCGCCGCGCTGGAGGTAGTCGGTGATCTCCCCGAACAGCCCGAGCGCCCCCTGCCGGGCCGCCCACTCGGCGTGCTCGCGGAGCAGGTACTTCTCGGTCACCATCTCCAGCACCGGGCCGACGTTCTGGGCCATCCCGCCGTGGACCAGTACGAGGCTGTCTTCGAGCTTCCGGCGGTTCTCCGGGGAAACGCGGTCCGGGCCGAAGACGGTGTGCCGCGGCAGCAGCCGGCCCCGGCTCACGCCGAACTCGGGGTCGCCCTCGGCCGCGAACGTCCCCTCGATCAGTTTGATGCCCGGCCACACGCCGCCGCTGTCCTGCCAGCCGCCGCCTGACCCGCCGATCCACTCGCCGAGGATGGCCCGCGCCGCCACCAGCCGGCGCTCCGACTCGGTGAGCGAGCCGGTGAGCGCCTTGGCCTGCCCGGTCGCCCGCATGCACACCGCGATCAGCCCGGCCAGGAGGTTCGTCGAGACGGCCAGCCGGGAGCCCTTCGGGATGTCGTTGACGGCGCTCACCAGCTCGATGCCGAGCCCCGGGCCGACCAGAACGTCGAGTACCTGCCGCAGGTCGGCGCGTGAGCCTTCGAGGCCCGGCGGGATCAGCCCGGAGGCGATCACCGCGGCCTTGAGCAGGCCGAGGTAGTCGCGGGCGAAGTCGAAGACCTCCGGCAGCGACTTCACGTCCGCGGCGGCGTCGAGGTCCACGCTCACGAGCCGCAGCACGGGCTCGTCGATGACGCGGAAGTAGACCTCGATCGGCGGCTTCGGGCTGGCGTCGCGGCCGTGGACGCCGAGGTCGATCGACACGTTCAGGACGCGGGCGCCCTCGGGGTAGTCCATCCCGAGGAAGAAGATGTCGCTCCAGCACGAGTGGGACAGGTCCATCCGCACCGGGGTGCGCTCGCGCAGCACCGGGAACGGCGCGCCCGGGTGCGGGCGGGCGAGGAGCTCAGGGCGGACGCGGAGGGGGTGGTCGGCGGGGTCGCCGGCGCGGAACATCCAGCGGTTGCCGGCCGCCCCGCGGACGCTGGCCCGCACCTGGTCGGCGAGCGTCTGGAAGGCGAGGGCGTGGTAGGCGGCGGCGAGGGCGCTGCACAGCGGGTCGCTCGGCCCGCGCGCGGCCTCCTCGGCGCGGAACACGCGGACCGCCTCGTCGAACCGGCGGTTCATGAGCCGCTCGACCCCGGCGTGCGGGATGCGGCCGGCGGCGGGCAGGTCGGGGCGGGCGGGGAGGTGGAAGCGGTCGATGGCGTACAGGAAGAACAGCGCCCGGACGCGGTGGTACAGGTTGCCGCTCTCGCGGCGGAACCGGTCGAGGGCGGCGCGCTCGGCGAGGAACTCGGCGAGGGTGAACGACCGGCACGCCTCTTCGAGCGGCCGGTCGCGGACGGACGGGTCGGAGGCGGTGATGATGTCCGTCAGCATTCGTAATTGGCGAGTGGTAGTTGGGAGTTTGGCAAGGCCGGACTCCGCCCTCCGGTCGGGCGTGGGCGGAAACGGAAGGGACGGCCCCAACTACAAATTACAAACTCGCCACCGACTAGATATGATACATCAGCGACACCTCGTTGGCCGCCGGCTTGGCCCCCTTGAGGCGGAGCTTCGGCTTCTCCAGCACCACGGTCGTGTCGGGCGGGACGCTCTCCGTCAGCCAGACGTTCGAGCCGATCACGGACCGCTCGCCGACCACCGTTTGGCCGCCCAGGATGGTCGCGTTGGCGTACACCACCACGCCGTCGCGGAGCGTGGGGTGGCGCTTGTAGCTGCCGTGCGTCAGGGCGCCCTCGTCGTCCTTCGTGAAGCTGAGCGCGCCGAGCGTCACGCCCTGGTACAGCTTCACCCCGGTGCCGATGTCGCACGTCTCGCCGATCACCACCCCGGTGCCGTGGTCGATGAAGAAGCCCGGGCCGATGTGCGCGCCGGGGTGGATGTCGATGCCCGTCTTGGCGTGGGCCAGTTCGGTCATCATCCGGGGGATGAACGGGACCGCCAGCCCGTGCAGCTCGTGGGCCACGCGGTAGACCGACACCGCCTCCAGCCCGGGGTACGAGAAGATGATCTCGTGGTGGCTGCGGGCCGCCGGGTCGCCGCGGTAGGCGGCGTCCACGTCCTGCTCCAGCACCTTCCGCACCCCGCTCAGCCGGCGGAGGAGTTCCACCGCCTTCGGCTGGGCGATGGCCTCGCAGTCGACGTGCGGCGACTCGTGGCAGAGCTCGTGGCGGAGGGCGCGGGCGATCTGCTGGGTCAGCTTGTCGTGGAGCGCGTCCACCAGGCTGCCGACGTAGTAGCCGATGTTCCCGATGTGGAGGTTCTGCCGCCGGCCGTAGCCGGGGTACAGGACTTCCATCAGGTCGGCAAGGATGTCGCCGACGGCCTCCCGGTTGGGGAGCGGCTCGTGGCCGAGGTGGTTCAGCCGGCTGCACTCGGTGTACGTCTCGACCAGATGGTCGGTGATCGCCGGCAGCTCCTCTTTCAGCTGAATGTCGGTCGCCATGTCGGGTCCGGGTTCCGCGGTAGTCTTGAGGGGATCGTACGCCGGCCCCGGGGCCGGCGTCAACGACCCCCGGAGATCAGTGGGGGAGTGGGGAGGAGGGAGTGAGGGAGCAGAAGAACGCAAACCCGCCCATCGGGCGGCCCGAAGATCGTTCCGATCCTCCCACTCCCTCCTCCCCACTGATCTCTGGGTCGGGTCCGCGGGCGTGGGGGATTCAGCCAATCCCGGGAATGTCGCCGGACCGGGCAAGCCGCCCGAGACCACAGCACGATGTGCGTGCGGACCCGGCAGCGAGCGCCGGTCCGGGCGCGGGAGGGAAGATTTTCCGCCAAAGCATGAGCGGCCGAAACGTCAGGAAAACCAGGGGTTTCAGCCGTGACGTCGGTTCCGAACGGGCACGCCGGCGGTGATTGGCACCGGGACTGCTTTACTCCCGGGCGGAGAGGATGAACGGGACGCCTGGGTGAGCCGAGGGGAGAGGCGGTATCACCCAGGGTTGCGACCTCAGCCTCGCCAATACAGCTGCCCGGGTGTGTCGGCCGAGGGGAGAGGCGGCCGATCACCCGGGTAGTTCGTTTTGTTACACTCACTTCTGCCGGCGCCCCGTACAACCCCTTTAATCACTCGCTCATCCCCCCGGGGGCGCTATGCCCTCCCCCCGTTCGACCTTCGTGTTGCTCGCCGCACTCGCCGCCACGACCGGGCTCCCGGCCCAACCGCAGGCCGCGCCGCCGGAGTCGCCGCTGGTGACCACCCAGAGGGGAAACCTCCCCGTCATCCTGTCGGCCCCGCACGGCGGGGAGAAGGACGTGCCGGAGGTGCCGCCGCGGCGGGGGATCGGGCTGCCGGTCGGCAGTGAGGGGTTCTTCACCGCCCGGGACTTCGGGACCGAGGAACTCGCCGAGGGCATCGCCGCCGAGGTCGAGGCGAAGACCGGCAAGAAGCCGTACCTCGTGGCGGCCCAGTTCCACCGCAAGTACATCGACGCCAACCGCCCGCCAGAGATCGCCTACGAGCACCCGAAGGCGAAGGCCCATTACGACGCCTACCGCGGCACGCTGGCCGTGTACTGCAAGGAGGTGCGTAAGAAGTACGGCCGCGGGCTGCTACTGGACGTCCACAGCCAGGGGGCGTTCCCGGGGCAGGTCCTCCGCGGGACCAAGGACGGGAAGACGGTGACCCTGCTGCGGGAGCGGTTCGGGGAGAAGGCCCACACCGGGCCGGAGAGCTTCTTCGGGCTGCTGGCGAAGGCCGGGATGATGGTCCACCCGCTGAAGGGGGGCGCCCCCGAGTTCCCAAACCTCAACGGCGGGCACATCGTCCAGACCTACGGCGGGGAGGACTTCGGCATCGACGCGATTCAGCTGGAGTTCGGGGGGATGTATTGCTCCCCCAGGGCGATCCCGAACACGGCCAAGCAGGTCGCCTCGGCCGTCCAGAGGTTCCACCAACTCTACCTCACCGACGCGAAGTAATACACCACCGGGCTGACCCGTTGAACGCCCCGGGCGAGCGACCTCGTCAGTCCTTCGGCGCCGCCGGCGGGAGGATCGGGCGGAACTCGCCCTTCCCCTTGCGGTCCAGGTTGCGGTTCAGGTCGGCCGGGTCGAAGGCCACCGGGGCGCCGGCCGCGGGCACCTCGACGCGGGCGCTCCAAAGGATCGCGTTCACCACGACCCGGCGGAAGTTCTCGTCAGCCCAGTTGCGGTGGAAGTGGCCGCCGGTGAACCCGAACCCGCGGCCGCCGTCCGGGCGGTCGTAGGCCCAGGCCATCGTCTCGATCTGCCCCTTCCGGCCGCCGGTGTGCTTGGTGTTGCGGGTGTTGTCGGGCGGCACCGCCTGGAGGACCGGCGTCAGCCCCTTGGTGTCCTCCGGGAAGCGCATCCCGTAGTACCACTCGTCCCGCAGGGTGAACGGCCGCACCCCGCGGGTGATCGGGTGGGCCGGCAGCGAGCGGACCGCGGCGTCCCAGTGCGGGTTGATGGAGTAGTCCGGCTCGTAGTACCCGCCCATCCAGCCGAGGACGCGCTTGCCGTGCTGGGGGAGGTAGTCCACGGCGTAGTGGAGGTTCACCCAGCCGGCGCCGCGGTCGATCTGCTTCTGGATCAGGTCCATGCGGTTGCCCTGCACCACCGGGTGCCCGCCGCGGCCGTCCATGTAGAAGACCAGGGCGTCGGCCGTCTCCAGCAGCTGCTCGTTCTTCGGCCAGCCGTCCTTCGCCACGACCGGGAACACGCCCGGCGTCTGCTTGAGCAGGTTCATGAGGACGGCGCAGCCGGCGAAGAACTCGTGGTCGCCGGGGCCGTGGCTCGGCCGGCCGGCGACGAGGAGGACGCGCTTCCCCTTGAAGCCGGCCGGCGGCTCGACCTCGATCGGCACGCCGGACTGGTCGTAGGGGTCGGGCCGGGCGGTCGCGGCCGGCTGGGCGGCGGCCGGGGCGGGGAAGAGGGCGGCGAGCAGGAGGGCGGCGCGGCAGCGCATGGGGGAGGCTCCGGGGAGGGCTGCGGAGCAGCAGACCACGCCGCGCGGCCGGATGCAAGGGGGGAATCCGCGGCCGGTATAGGGAGGGGGACGGCGGGCGCGGCCGGGGATTCCGGTTGCAATCCCGGGGCGGGCGGTCAGACTGGGGTATCCTCCCCCCCGCCCGGCCCGTCCGTATCCTATTTTTGCCCGCCGCGGCCCACTCGCCGACCGCTCCGTTCGTGAAGGATGCCCACGTGGACCACGCGCTCGACATCCCGCCCGAACTGCCGCCGACCAAGCCGCCCAAGCTCAACACCGCCGCGTTCAAGGCCGTCCCCGAGACCCGGGAGGTGCGCGACCGCGTCCGCGCCGCCGTGCAGGACTTCGTAAGGACGCTCGACAAGTCCAAGCCCCTCAGCCGGGACGGCACGAAGGAGATGGGCGAGCGGGTGCTGGCCGGGCTCGGGCTCGGCGGCCAGTACCTCGGGTTCACGATGGTGATGCTCTCGAACGAGTTCTGGCGCGACCAGGTGGCGGCCATCCCGTTCCACCGCCGCCTCATGCTCCTGCCGCACTGCCTGAAGAACGCCGAGGGCTGCCCAGCCGAGTACGACGAGCTCGGCCTCGACTGCAAGAAGTGCGGGGCGTGCGAGGTCGGCGACTTCCGCACGAAGGCCGAGCAACTCGGCTACAAGGTGCTGGTGAGCGAGGGCACGCCGATCGTGCTCAAGATCATCGTGTCCGGCCACGTGGACGCGATCGTCGGGGTGGCCTGTCTGAACGTGCTGGAGAAGGCGTTCGACAAGGTGTTGCTGGCCGGCATCCCGTGCGTCGCCACGCCGCTGCTGTCGAGCAACTGCAAGAACACGTCGGTGGACAACGACTGGGTGTTCGAGTCGATCGCGCTGCACACCCCGCCGCCCGGGACGAAGACCAAGACCTACGTCCACCTGATGCGGGCCGCGAACGGCATGTTCGAGGAGCCCGAACTGACCCGGCTGATCCCGCGCCCGCGGCAGAGCCCGGCCGCGTCCGGCGCGTGGGCCGCCGACCCGCTCCAGAAGCACGAGCAGGTGGCCTACGACTTCCTCGCCCGCGGCGGGAAGCGGAGCCGGCCGTTCATCACCCTCGCCGCCTACGATGCGCTGACGGGCGCGGCCGCGCTGTCGGACGGCGGCCGGGAGTTCCCCGACCCGGTGAAGCGGGCGGCCCTGGCCATCGAGACGTTCCACAAGGCGAGTCTCGTCCACGACGACATCGAGGACGACGACGCCTACCGCTACGGCCAGGAGACGCTGCACCGCACGCTCGGCACCGGGGTGGCGATCAACGTCGGCGACTACCTGATCGGCCTCGGCTACCGGCTGGTGAGCCGGGACCGCAAGGAACTCGGGGCCGAGGTGGCGGCCGACGTCCTCGACAAGCTCGCCGACGCCCACCTGAAGCTGAGCGAGGGTCAGGGCGCCGAACTCCTCTGGCGCGACGCCGCCGACCAGGCGCTGACCACGCTCGACGCGCTGAAGATCTACGCGCTGAAGACGAGCCCGGCGTTCGAGGCGGCGCTGTACGCCGGCGCCCGCCTGGCCGGGCCGGCGGACGGCTACGAGAAGATGATCGCCGACTTCAGCCGGAACGTCGGCGTGGCGTTCCAGATCCTCAACGACATCAAGGACTGGGCCGGCGACGACGACAACAAGCTCGTGGCCGGCCAGGACGTACTCGCAGCCCGGCCGACGCTGCTGCTGGCGCTGGCGCTCGAAGGCTCGACCCCGGCCCGGCGGGAGGAACTGCTCCACCTGATCCGCCGCAGCCGGGGCGCCGGGGTGGACGCCGACGAGGTGGTCCGCCGGGTGCGCGACGTCTACTTCGCCGCGGACGTGTTCGTGAAGGCGGACAGGCTGGTGGACAAGTTCCGGGCCAAGGCCGAGGCTTTGGCCGACGAGGTCCAGCCGACCGAGTTCCGCGAGCTGCTGTACTACCTCGTCGACACGGTGCTGGAGAAGGGCGAGCTGCCGACCCGCGGGGTCACGCAGCTCGTGCAACTCGGGCGGTAACGAGCTACGCCCGCGCGTCACCGCCAGTCGATCGGCCCGAACACCAGGTTGCCGGTGAACGGCGACTTGCCGGACGCGACGGTCTTGCCGTTCCGGCCGTCCGGGTCGGCGACGATCAGGAACCCCTCGGTTTCCCGCGCCGCGTCCTCGCCGGTGATCCGGTCCTTGGCCAACACCTCGGGGTGGAGCTGGGTCCAGGTGTAGGCCACCCGCTTCCCGTCCGGCGACCAGCACACCCCGACGGCCTGTCCGTTCTCCGGGAAGTCGGCCAGCGGCTCCCGCTTCCCGGTCGTCAGGTCCAGGGTGAACGGGCGGTGGCTCCGCCCCCACTTGTGGGCGTCCTTGCGGGCCGGGTCGCCGTCGGTGAACAGAACCCGCTTGCCGTCCGGCGAGAACCGCCCGCTGACGTACCCCGACGGGGTCTTCAGGTCGGTCAGCGGCCGCACCCCGGCCCCGCCCGCCTCCGCCAGCGCGAGCTTCGCCCCCTTCCCGTCCTTGTCACGGTGTTCCACGAGGTAGGTCTTCCCGTCCCGGGCCGGGTCCAACACCCGGCAACCGTCCGGGAGGACGAGCGGCCGGGTTTCGCCGGTTTCGGGGTTGAGCAGCTGGTGCTCGTAGGCGCGCCGGTATATCGTGGTCGCGCGGGCAAGGACGACGGCCTTGCCGTCCGGCGTCCAGTGCGGTTCCAGGCTGAAGCCGGGGAGGTCGAACACCTTCGGCGCGGCGGGGTGGTCGAGCACCCGCCGGACCACGAGCCGGAGCGGGAACGGCTTGTCGAGTTGGTCGAGGGCCGCCCGGGGTGCTTCGTGCTTCGAGCCGGCGAGCGCCACCCACACGCCGTCCGGCGACACCACCGCCCCCCCGCCGAACTCCATCTTCTCGGGCGGGCGGAGCTCGTCGAGCGTCTTCCCGTCCGGGTCGAGCCGCCAGTACGCGCCCGGCCGGCTCACGAGGATCGCCCCCGGGCCGGCCGCCGGGGCGGCCTTTGCCTTCGGCGCCGGCGGGTCGGCGGCGACACCGGCGGGGGCCGGCCGGGGGACCGCCCCCGGGTCGGCGGACAGGCCGGCGGCGAACACGGCCGCGGCGAGCAGCCCGCCGGCGGCCACAGCGGTCTTGAGCTTGTGCAGGAACATGGCGCGGACCACTCCGTGCGTGAGGGCGGCCACCCCGGCCGGGGCCGGGGCGCCGGTGGCGAACGCGGAGGTCGCGGCCAGCAGCCGCGGGGAGACGGCCGCCGGCGCCAGCACCGCCAGCCCGGCCGCCGGGGCGGTCACGCCCCGCTTGCGCAGCCGGTCGGCCAGGAGCTTCCGCCCCTTGGCCAGCCGGCTCGACAGGGTCCCCTCGGGCACCCCGAGCCGCCCGGCGGCCTCCTTCCGGCTCACGCCGTCCAGCTCGCACAGCACCACCGCCGCCCGGAGGTGGCCCGGCAGGGCGGCCACCTCCTCGTCCAGCGCCCGGAGGGCGTCGGCGTCGGGGGGGTCGTGCGCCTCGGCGGCGCGGTCGGGGAGAGTGGGGACGGGCGCCTCGCGGGCGCGGCGGCGGGCGGACACGGAACGGGCCTCCCGGGCGACCCGGACGGCCACCCCGTACACCCACCCCCGTACCGCCTCCGCCGGGGCCACGTCGGCCGCCCGCCGGGCCAGGACCAGGAAGGCGGCCTGGAAGGCGTCGTCGGCCAGGTGGGAGTCGGCGGTCACCCGGCGGCACACGCCGAGAACCATCGGCCCGAGCCGGCGGACGAGTTCGGCGAACGCCTCCGGGTCGCGGGTACGGGCGAACCGGGCGACGAGCCGGCCGTCGGCCGGGGGGTCGGGGTCGGCGGCGCGGGCAAGCCGGCCGAGCGTGGCGGACAGGGCGGGGTAGGACATCGGAACCTCCGCGGCAGGCCACCACGGCCCGCCACCCCACTTGGGAGCAGCCCGCCCGGCGCGTCGCGGGGAAAAAGCGAAACCGGCCGGAATCTCCCAACCGGTTCTATCGTCGCACGCCGGGCGGGGTTCCGCCAGCGGGGGGCGACTACCCGGGCGGCCCGACCGGGTGGCCTTGAGGCCGGCCGCCGGCCGGGCTATGGTCGGGCCCACACCCGGGCACGGAGTCTGGCATGATCCGGTACGGTCTCGCGGGCACGGTCCTCGCCCTGCTCGCCGCCACGGGGGTCGCCGACCCGCCGGCCGAAGACATCCGCGGCAAGGTCCGGGCCGCCGTCGGGTACGACGCCTGGGCGAAACTGGAGCACGGCGTCGTCCTAGCCGGCACGGCCACGGCCCACGGGGCGACTGCCCCGTTCACCCTCCGCCTCCACCCGGACGGCCGGTACGCCCACCGGGAGGCGATGCCGCTCGGGGCGGACAACGGGTACGACGGCAAGGGGTGGTGGGCCCGGCAGTTCACCACCCCCCCGCTCCCCGCCGACCTCATTAGCCGGGACGACGCACGGCTCGAGTCCGGCCTGCTCGGCCACCGGTGGCTGGCCCCGGACGGCGGGTTCACGGTCGGCCTCGACCCGGCCGAGCACCGGGCGTACCGGCCGTGCCTGGTGGTCCGCCACCCGGACGCCCCGGGGGCCGTCGCCCGCGCCTACCTCGACCCCCACACCTGGCTCCCGACCCGCTTCGTCGTGTCGGTCGGCCGGACCGTCAGCCTGATCGAGCCGTCCGACTGGCGGGTCGTCGGCGGAGCCCGGGTGCCGGCCCGGTTCGGCCGGGGGTGGACCCCCGGCGAGCCCGAGTGGGTCGCCGCGTCGGTCGCCGCGGCCGGCCCGCCCCCGGCCGGGGTGGACCCGTTCGCCCCGCCGCCCCCGGCCGCCGACACCGCCTTCGACCCGGCCGCCCCGGCCCGCGCCGAGGCCAAGCTGGTGAACGCGGTGCTGGCCGTCCGGGTGACGATCGACGGCCGGCCCGGGCCGTGGCTCGGGCTCAACACCACCGCCGGCATCACCACCCTGACCCCGGCCGCCGCCGCCCAACTCGGGCTCCCGGCCGCCGGCCGCGGGCAGTCCGTCGGGGTCGGCCTCCGGCCGGTGGGCTACCGCACGGTCGGCCGGCTGGGGGTCGGCCCGGCCGCCGTCTCGAACCTCGTGGTCGAGGAAGACCCGGGCGCCGGGCGGTACGGGTTGGGCGGGTTCCTGGGCAGTGACGTGCTGGCCCGGCTGGTGGTCGAGGCCGACTTCCGGGCGGGGACGGTAGCCGTCCACGACCCCAAGGCCTACCGCCCGCCGCCCGGGACGACGTGGCAGGAGGCCCGGTTCGCCTACGGCCAGGCGTTCCTGGCCGGGACGTTCGAGGGGGCGCACACCGGACCCTTCCGGCTCGCCACGGTCGGCCAGGATCCGCTGGTACTCAGACAGTCGGCCACCCGAAAGCTCGGGCTGCTGGACGGGCGGGCGGTGGAGCCGGTCGCGGGCGGGCACGACGGCGGACTGCTGGACGCATACGCCGGGACGGCGGCCGAGTTCCGGGTGCTCGGCCGGGCCACCCGGGGCGTGAAGACGTTCTTCCTGGACGCCCCGGTCGGGCGGGAGGCGTTCCCGCACGAGTACGGGGCGTTCGGCCCGTCCGTCCTCGGCCCCGGCACCCTCGTCCTCGACTACCCGGGCCGCCGGGTCGGCTTCCGGGCCGCGGCCGAGTAGCGCCCGGACGGGGTACGTCGTGAGGCAGGTCGCGGGGCTTACGGCCAGGGCGAGAGGATCTGGTCCGCGAACCGGAACAGGAAGGGGGCGATCCCGCCGGTGGGGACGGAAAGGTAGGCCTGACAGGACCAATGGCCCTGGCCCCCCGGGGCGAACGTGTACCCGGCGGTCAGGTTGAGGTTCGCCCCGGGGGCGATCGTGAAGACCGCACCGGCCGATAGCGCCCGCTGATTCAGAATGATCTGGGCGACACCGGGGACCGGGGAATCTGGCGGCAGTTGGATGGCGAGACTGCCGCTCCACAGCCCCTGGTTGTACGTCAGCCCAAGGAACGCATCGCGTGTCAACGCCGCGTAAATGGTCCCGCTGGACTGGCCCAGGGCGTTGACCAGTTCGACCGCGAACCGCCCGCTGACCACCCGTCCCCTGAAACTGGCCAGCTGGTTAACGTTGCTGTAGAGGAACTCGGCGCCGTTGCCTTCGCTGGTGGCAACCCCGGCACTGAGGCGGAAGTCGCTACCGTCCAGGTTCATGGCCAGGGTGCGCTGGGCACCGCCCGGGTCGCCCGCGTGCAAATGGAACTGCGCCTGGGTCTTCTCCGCCCGGCGGAACATGAGGCTGGCCTGGCCGTTGTCCAGCTGCGCGCTCGCCGTGATCCGCTGGACATCCCGGTTGAAGACGCCGCTGATTTGGCCGTTCGCCAGCCGGAGTTCGCCCTCCACCGCGAGCCCGCCGTCCAGGACGGCCTTCGCCCGCGCCTCGCCCCCGGCGATCCGGGTGTAGAACTCGGCCGCCGCCTGGCCGCGCTGGTTCACGGCCGCGGTGAACAAGGAGCTCTCGGTCCGGGTGGTCAGGGACGCGTCGACCGCGGCCCCGTGCTGCTGGACCTTGAACTCCGAGTTGGTCGTGGTCGCCAGGAACGTGGCCCGCCGCTGGAGGTGGTCGAAGGTCGAGGTGACGGCGACCCCTCCGACCGTCGTGTTCGCGCGGGCCCGGATCCCACCGCCCGCCATCTCTGCCCAGAAGTCCCCGCCCAGGATGGGCGTGGTGTACGTGACCCGGTTGAGCCGGTTCTGGTAGTTCAGGTCGAGGTTCCCGAACCCCGTTTGGAACCCGGTTTCCATCGAAATGCCGTCGCCCGCCGCGCCCCGGCCGCTGAAGACCCCGGGGAACGACGGTGCGGTGATCAACACCCGCGCCATCGCGTCGGTGTAGTTGAGCTGCGCGCGGCCGGAGGCGATCGTGGCGAGAGCCTGGGAAGCGAACCCGTCCGGGGTCGTCCCCAGCAGCGTCGCCAGCGCGCCCGCCCCGGGGAGGGGAAGGTCGAGGTCGGCGACCCCGGTGGTTTCGTTGTAGGCCAGCGACCCCTGACCCGGCGCAGACGGCAGCGAGTACGTGAACGTCCCGGACGAGTCCGTCAGCCGGACCACGACGAAGCCGGCGCCGAGCGTGGTGAACGACATCGTGTCGATGTCCCCCCCGCTGCCGTTCTCGAACCACCACGGGCCGGTCGACCCGTTCGACGCCGGGATCGAGATGACGGCGTCGCCGTCGGGCATGGCGATGAAGATCTGCTGGAGCCCCGGGGTGTACCGGAACGTGATGATCCCCGCGCCCTGGACGTCCGTGATCCGGACGTCGGTCAGGGAGGAGCCGCCGGAGCCGCTGCTCGTCCCGACCTGGTAGCTCGCGTCGGGCGGCGTGGGGAGGGAGATCCGGAACCCCTCGGTCCCCTCCACGGCGTTGTCGTTCTTCGCGGCCAGGGCGAGCCAGACGGCCGACTCGCCCGGGCCGAAGGTGACCGTACCGCCCGAGGACGACAGGGAGGCCACCCCGCCGGCGGTGAGCGTGTAGTCGCGGTCCCACGCGGCGAGGGGGTCGCCCAGCCCGTCCATACCGATCATCAGGCTGACGGTGAGCGGCTGGCCCACGTCCCCGCCCGAGCGGTACAGCCAAACCCCTCCCGAGTCTCCTTCCGCCAGCTGGAGCGAGTCCGCACCCAGCCACACACTGACGGGGTCTGTCCCGCCGGAACCGCCGGAGCCGCCACTACCCCCAGAGCCGCCGCTGCCGCCGGAGCCGCCCGACCCCCCACTGCCACCGGAGCCGCCACTGCCCGGGTCCGTAGTTCCACCCGAGCCGCCACTACCGCCGGAGCCACCACTACCCCCGGAGCCCGGGTCCGTGGTCCCGCCACTACCCCCCGAGCCCCCGCTGCCGCTGCCTCCCGAGCCGCCACTGCCTAGGTCCGTGGTCCCACCCGAGCCCCCACTACCGCCGGAGCCACCGCTGCCGCCGCTACCCGGGTCCGCGGTCCCGCCGCTGCCGCCCGAGCCGCCGGAGGGGGCTACCGCATCTGTGATCGACACATCGGCGTACTGGTCACTGCCGCCGGAGCCGAGGGCGTACCCGCCCGACGGGTTGAGGGTGAACCGCAGCCCCTCGGTCCCCTCCTCCTCGTCATCCGCGACCGCCGTCACGATCAGCTCGACCGCCGTGTCGTTCGGGCCGAAGGTGACGGTACCGCCAGCTGAGCCGAGGGCTGCCCCCGACCCGCCCGAGCCGGTGGCGACGGCCACCGAGTAGTCCGCATCCCAGACGGCGAGCGGGTCGTCCTGGCCGTTCTCGCCGATCGACAGGTTGACGGTCAGCGACGCCCCTTCCCCGCCGCTCCGGTAGACCCACACGCCTCCCGAAGACCCCTCAGTCAGGTCGAGCGACCCCGTCCCCAGCCACACGACCGGGGTGGCGTCCGGCACCGCGCGGTCTTCCATCGATTCCAGAGCCAGCCTGGCGGCCAGGCGGGGCGGCCCTTGACGCCGCCCTCGGAGGTAGGACGCCACCAGCTCGCCTACGGCCGCCAGCCGGTCGAACAATGTGTACGCGGACGGGTAGCGGGGCGTGGCCATGGGCGCTGGCTCCGGGTGGGGAGTCGTGTTGTCGTCGGGCGAGTCGGCGCGTGCAGAGGGCCGGGGTGATCCCGCCGGCCCGCGTCGGACCCGCCACGATGTTGAGTGAGGCGATATCATCGCCCTCGCCAACGCGGGTGTCAACGGCCGACCCCACAATTTTCCGCTCTCTCCCACGTCCGCCGCGACTGGGCGGCCGCCGTCCCGCCGGTGACCGTCCGGGGGCCGTTCGACAAACCGGCCCGCCCGCCGCCTTCGGTCGTCCCGCGGGTCAGGAGCGGCCCCGGGCGGCCACGCCCGACAGGAAGTCCTCCCAGCGGGGGAGGACGGCGTCGGGGTGCCACCGGGCCGCGGCGGCGCGGGCCGCCCCCGCGCCGGCCGCGTACGCGGCCGGGTCGTCCCACAGCCGGAGGACCGCGTCCACCCACGGCCGGGCCTCGGCCTCCGTCGGGGGGGTGCGGGCGGCCGGGGTGAGGGCGGCCGGGAGCGGCAGGCACACCCCGCCGGCCCCCACCACCTCCGGGAGCGCGCCCCGGTCGCTGGCCACGACCGGGATGCCGTTCCACATGGCCTCGACGGGCACCCGCCCGAAGGTCTCCGCCCCGGCGGACGGGGCGAGCAGTACCCGGGTCAGCCGGTAGAACCGCCGGGGGTCTGGGGTGTTCGCCATCCGGCGGAGCGACGTCACCCGGGTCAGGTCCACCCCGGCCCGGCCCAGCCAGTCCGCCCGGCTCCGGCCCTCGACCACGAGCAGCGGGACGTCCGGCCGGTCGCGGCCGAGGACCGCGGCCAGCCGGGCGAACAGGAGCACCCCCTTCTCCGGGCTCGGGTTCACGAGCGTCACGTACCCCCGCCCGGCCGCCGGCCCGGCGGCCACCCGGGCCGGGTCGGTCACCGGCGGCAGGGCGACGCAGTCGAGCCCGAGCGCCTGCCGGTAGTGGGCCCGGCTGAACTCGGACGGGACGACCACCGCGTCGCACCCGGCGAACGGCCCGGTCCCGGTGTAGGCCAGGTTGTGGAGCCAGAACACCGCCCGCGCGCCGGCCCGGCGGGCCGCCCCGGCCGCCCCCAGGCTGGCCGCGTCGCCCCCGTAGGTCATGACCACGTCCGGGCGGAACCGGGCCGCCACCTCGGCCGCGAGCGCGGCGAACGCCGCCGCTTCGGCCGCGGACGGGGGGCGGCCGGCGACCGGCGGGTCGGGCTCGAACACCGACACCGGGAACGGGTCGGCCCCGTCCTCGACGGTGTGGACCGAGAACCCCGTCACCCCGGCCGACCCGCGGGCCGACCGGACCCCGGGCCGCCCCCGGAGCGTCTCCCCGACCGGGGCGGCCGTCGGGTCGTCCAGCCGGGGGCCGGTGACCACCCCACACCGCCACCCCCGGGCGGCGAGCGCGGCGAACAGATCTCGGGTGCAGACCGCGGCCCCGCTCGCCGGGTCGTGGTAGCAGTGGTACGACACGAACATCACCCGCGGCCGGCCGGCGGGCGCCCCGCCCGGGGGCGGGGGGGCCGGCGGCACGGCCCCGCCGGCCGGGCGGGGCGCCCGGTCGGCAGTCGGCTGCTCCGGCGGGGCGGGCCGGGTGCGGGCCAGGCTGTCCGGGCGGACGTGGTAGCGGCCGCTCGGGTGGGGGACGGGGGCGAACGTCGCCCCGGCCCGGGCGAACCGCCGCCACAGGTCGCCGTCCTCGTCCATCCCGCGGTACCGGCCGAGCGACTCGTCGAACCCCCCGACCCGGTCCAGCAGCCCGCGGCGGTGGACCACCCCGAGGGGGACCGTGATCGTCTCGACTGCCATCCGGTCGAGGCACAAGCCCGGGTCGTACCGGGCCACCCCCCCGTACCCCGGCAGCCCGGGCCGCTCCTCGACGAGGTCGTACCGGAACAGCAGGACGTCGGCCGTCGCCCGCAGGCTCCAGGCCCGCCCCAGGTGGTCGGGGTAGAACTCGTCGTCCTGGTCGAGGTAGGCGATCAGTTCGCCCCGGGCGGCGGCGAGGGCGGTGTTCCGGGCGGCCGACACCCCGCGGTTGGCCGGGTGGCGGAGCACGCGGACCCGCGGGTCGCCGGCGGCGACTTCGGCCAGGATGGCGGGGGACTCGTCCGACGACCCGTCGTCGACCGCGATCAGTTCCCAGTTCTGACAGGTCTGGGCGAGGACGGAGTCGAGGGCGCGGCGGACGAACCGGGCGCCGTCGAACACGGGGGTGACGACGGAGACGAGCGGGGCGAGGGTGGTCATGGTGGGCGCCGTTCCGGGGGACAGCGGGTGATTCTATTCCCCGCGGCGGGCCGAGGGTCCGCGGCCCCCTCGGGGTGAACCGTTCGCCCCGCGTCGGCGACCGGGCCGGGTGGAAGACGGCCCGGCTGGTGGCCGAAGCCGATGAGCCCGGGGGTTCCGCGGGCGTACCGGCCGACCGGCGGGGTGGTCACCGGGGCCGGTTCGAGGGGACCGACCCGCCGGCCCCGAGAGTCCCGGGAAGAGACCGTCGCGCCGCGGGCCGGCCTCCGAACCCGGTCTCGGGCCGTGGCTCCGAAGGCTCGCCGCGTGACGGCTGGGGAGGAGACCGGGCGGACCACCCCCGCCCCGCCCTCACCAACTGGCGGTCCCAGGCCGTTCGACTGTCCGCTCGGTGGCGGGCCTACCACAGCCGGCGTCCGTCGCGTGTAGTAGGCTGAACCGAGACGCGGACCGAAGTCCCGCCGCCCGGGGGCGGCGTCCCGCCGTCCAAGTGCCGTGTCGCCGGGAGGCCACATGTGCGATGGTCGCGCCGGCCCGCAGCAGCTACGGTTCGCGTGACCGTGGCCGGCGGCGTCTGGAGCGACGACGGATGCCCTACCACCTGATCCTGACCGTTGCCGCCGCGGCGCTGGTGGTCCGCTTCTGCCGCGCCCCGGAGCCGCCCGCCCGCGCGAAGCACCTCGTCGTCGTCGGCCTCATCGTCTCGCTGCTCGCCCCCTGTCTCGGGCCACGGGCGTACATTCCCGCCCTACTGATGCAGATCGGCATCGGAGCCTACGCCCACGTGGCACTGCTCGTGTGGCAGGCGGGAGAGCCGACCGGGACACGGCACCCACAGCACGACCGGAGTTCACCCCCATGATCGTCGGACTGGCCTCGCCCCGGGTCGCCGCCTCGGTCGACGACGGCCTGGAGAAGGTCCACCGCCTCCTCGCCGACGCCGCGGGCCGGGGCGCGGGGATCGTCTGCTTCCCCGAGGCGTACCTCCCGGGGCTGCGGGGGCTCGACTTCGACGTCCCCCCGTTCGACCAGTCCGACCTCGACCGGGTTCTCCGGTGTGCCGCGGACTGGGCGCGGGCGTACCGGGTGGCGGTGGTCCTCGGCACGGAACGGTTCGCCGCGACGGGCCGACAGATCGCCGCCTACGTCTTCGGCCCGGGCGGGGAACTCCTGGGCTGCCAGACCAAGACCCAACTCGACCCCTCCGAGGACCGGTTCTACGTACCGGGCTCCGGCCGCCGGCTGTTCGAGGTCAACGGGGTGAAGTTTGGGGTGGCGATCTGCCACGAGGGCTGGCGCTACCCCGAGACGGTGCGGTGGGCGGCGGTGCGGGGGGCCAAGGTCGTGTTCCACCCTCAGCACACCGGGGCCGAGCGCGAGGGGGTGCGGCCGACGACGTGGGGCGCGGCCGGCGGGCCGTACTACGAGCAGGCCATGATAATGCGGAGCCGGGAGAACACCGTCTACTTCGCCAGCGTCAACTACGCCCTCCGCTACCCGGAGTCGGCGACCAGCCTCATCGCTCCGTCCGGCGCGTGCCAGGCGTACCTCCCCTACGGCGAGGAGGGCGTGCTGGTGCAACCCCTCGACCTGGGCACGGCCACCGGCCTGCTCGCCTCCCGCTACGCGCCGGAGCGGTACGGCGACGCCGCGGAGTCGTGAAGGGTGGTGTGTGGGTTGGTGGCTGAAGCGGGACGGCCGGGTGCCGCCGAGGGAGGCGATCGGAGCCGTGGGGTCGTGGCCGGTGCTACGCGGCTTCGAACCGGAAGGCGAGGCGGCGGGAGTTGATGTCGAGGGCGGTGAGGATTTCGATGACGGGGTCGAGCGGGATCTGGTGGACGCAGGCCCACTGGATGACGTCCAAGTTCTCCTTCCCGCACTTCAGCCAGCCCAGGATCTCGTCCAACAGCTGCTCGCGGTCGCGGAACTCGCGCTGGAGGAGGCCGAAGTCGCCGCGATCCAGTTCCACCCAGAAACAGGCTCCCTGGAGGTGTTCCACCCACCGGGCCCGCAGGTAGCCCGACCAGTGCTCGCGCACCCACTGGCGGATAGCCGACTCCCCGAGGTCGTACCCGGCCTTCTCGCTCTGGATCCACTTGAACCGGTCGGCTTCCAGGACGCAGTCGTGGTAGACGCTCCGTTTCATGGGCGGGGCCTCGCGGGGGAGGTACGCGGGGTCGGCGACGACCGAGCACTCGCAAGCGGTCATGGTCCACACCTAGGGCCGGGGAGAACGGACCTGGCCGCCTGGGGAGGGGCGGCGCGGGTGGAACGAACAAGTGTAGCTCATCGCCTCCCTGCGAGCAAGCCTCGAACGAGCATCCGGCGTGCCAGGGGGCGTGGGGCGGCGGCCGCGTCACCGCGCCAGGTAGCCGCCGTCCACAAACAGCGTCTGGCCGGTCACGTAACTCCCGGCCTCGCTGCACAGCATGAGGACGGGGCCAACCAGTTCACGGGGCTGGCCCCAGCGGCCGAGGGCCGTCCGGTCGGCGAACGCCTGCTTCTCGGCGTCCGACAGTACCGACATGGGCATGTCTGTCAGGAACGGCCCCGGGGCCACGCAGTTCACCGTCACCCCGAACGGCCCCAGGTCCAGGGCGCTCGCCTTGGCCATGCCGATCAGCGCGGCCTTCGTCGCCGAGTAGACGTTGCGCCGTTCCTTCGACACCTGTCCCATGATACTCGACACGTGGACCACCCGCCCCCAGCGCCGCTCCTTCATCTGCGGCACGAGCGCCCGGGTCAGTGCCATCACGGACGACAGGTTCACCTCGACGACCCGGTCCCAGGTGGCATCGTCCACCGCGTCGATGGCCTGCGGCGCGTTCATCCCGGCGTTGTTCACCAGGACGTCCACCCGGCCGAACCGGTCGAGGGCGGCCTTCGCCAGTTTGTCGGAGTCGCCGCGGACCGACATGTCGGCGACGAAGTACGCCCCGTCCCGCCCGGTACCGGCCAGGATCTCGCCGAGGGCGGTTCGGAGCTCGTCCTCGTGCCGGCTGGCAATGACGACGTCGGCCCCGGCTTCGGCGAAGCCGCGGGCCATCGCCTTACCGAGCCCCTTGTTCCCCCCGGTAATGAGGGCAACACGACCTGTGAGGTCGTAAAGGCTAACTGGCATCGGGCCTTTCTCCAGCTGCCCGGTGTGTGTGCGGAGAGACTTTTACTATGCTCAGTTCACGCGCGATACGCAAGTGAAAAACTTCACGAACCCTACTCACCTTGCCGCCGACGGGTACTACGGCTCGACCCGGGTCGGCCTAACCGGCGTGACGCAAGATCGTGCCGGTTGCCCTACGGCACCGTCACCTGAACCTGCCCTTCCCGCCGGAGGCGGGTCAGGAGGTCGGCGCGGAAGTCGTCCGCGAAGGCGTCGCGCACGTCCTCGATGCACCTCTCGAACGCGGCGGGGGTGCCCGGCGTGCGCGCGGTCACGCGGATCACGTGGTAGCCCGCGGGCGTCTCCACGACCTCGCTCAGCTCGCCCACCTTCAGGGCGAACGCGGCCTTGGCGAAGGCGTCGTCCTGCAAGCCGCCCTTGCGGGGGATCATCCCGAGGTCGCCGCCCCGCGCCGCACTCGGGCACTGCGAGTGCTTTTTCGCCGCCGCGGCGAAGTCGAGCTTTCCGGTGGCGACGTCGGTGCGCAGAGCCTGGAGGCGCTCGCGCGCGACGGCCCGGTCCACGGCCGAGGCGGCGGACGGCACCCGGATCAGGACGTGGGCGGCCTTCACTTCGACGCCGTCGAAGACGTCGCGGTTGGCCTCAAAGTACTTCTGGAGCTGCGTGTCCGGGGTGTGCGCGCGGACGTAGCCCTGGAGGGCGAGCAGGTCGGCCCAGGTTTCGCGGAGGGCGGCTTCGGTCTGGCGGGTGTCCTTGAGGAAGCCGGCGAGGGTCTGCCCCTTCGACTGAAGGCCGTCGGCGAAGGCGGCGAGGTGGCGGTCGAGTTCCGCCGGCTCGACCTTCGGGCCGTGTTGGTGGAGGAACTGGCGGACGAGCAGGTCGTCCACGAGGTCGGCCGTCACCTGGGTGCGGACGGCGCGGAGTTGCGACGCGGTGAGCGGAGTGCCGGGGAAGCGGGAGCGGATGAAGGCGTCCACCCGCTCCAACGGGATCGCCTCCCCGTTGACCGTGGCCGCGACCTTTCCTGTCGCCGGCACCTGACCGGTCGCCGCCCCGGCCGCCAAGGCGACCCCGACGAGCCATGCACACGCGCGGTTCATGGTATCCTCCCGACTTCGACCCGGGGGATACCGAAGATGCCGTCCCGGGGCAAGCCGGGAGAGGCGGGCGAGCTGCCACCCGGTCCGGCTTCCGTTGTCCCACCCCTCGGGCGGCTCGTCCACCCGGATCGCCCCCGCCGACTTGATAAGGGCTAGACTCGGTCCGACGCCTACCCCCACGGCCACCACCGCCGCGGCCCGCGCAGCCCGACCCGCCCGCGGGCGAAGTCGAGCGTCAGCACCCGGCCGCGGAGGAAGTCCAATCCGAGGAGGCCGTCTACGGTCACGGCCGGGGGGAAGTCATAGGCGGCGACGGGGAAGTCTTGCCGGGCGTGTCCGAGAGCGAACAGCTGGCGGGTCACGACGACCGGAGCCGAGCCACCGCCGGTCGCCGACCGAAGACGGCGGTTCGGGGTGTTCGGTCCGGGCGCGAGGCCGACCAGAGCAAGGATCGACGGGCGGATTAGGGTGGTAGTCGCCCCGGTGTCGAGGACCAGCCAGACCGAGAGCGTTTCCCGAGGCCCGGTCACGCGAGCCTGGATGAGGACTCGCCGACCGTTAGGGTCGAACGGGGTTGTCACTGGGCGTGCCGGACGTCAACGAAGTCCGGACGGCCCGCATCCTCCAAGGCGCGTTCGCCCGTGTAAAAGCAGGCGAACCCGCCGCCGCACTCGTCGTCTCGAACTGAGTACATCCGCTGGTCCATGACAAGTCGGTCCGGGGTATGGAACAAGACGTGCCCCCCCCGGACTTGGGAGTGGCGGTCGAACTTCGGGCGGGCGACCAGCACCCACTCGTTCGGATACCGTTGCTCGATCTCGGTCATTGGCAGGTACGGCTCGCTCATCGCACCCCTCCCCCGTCCGATTCTACCCCACCACTTCGCGGATCGGGGCACCCCACGGCAGCAGTGCCATCGGCCGGTCCAGACGGTCGCGCAGCTCCAGGTCGGTCGGCACGCCAAGGCACTCGTACATCGTGGCCACGACGTCCGCGGGCGTCACCGGGTTGCGGCCCGGGCGGCCGCCGATCCGGTCGCTCGCCCCGTGGACGTAGCCGGCCCGCACCCCGCCCCCGGCCAGCATCAGCGAGTAGCAGAAGTTCCAGTGGTCCCGGCCGGCCCCCTGGCCGTTGATCTTCGGCGTCCGCCCGAACTCGCCCATGAAGGCCACCAGCGTCCGCCCCAGCATGCCGCGGTCGGCGAGGTCGGCTAGCAGCGACGACGCGGCCGCGTCGAACTGCGGGAGGAGCTCGTTCTTCAGCTTCGTGAAGTTGTTGCCGTGGGTGTCCCAGGTGGCGTTGGCGTCCGGCGCCCACGACACGCACACCACCCGCGTCCCGGCCTCGACCAGCCGGCGGGCGAGCAGCACGCTCTGGCCGTAGATGTTCCGCCCGTAGGCGTCGCGTGCGGCCGGCGGCTCGCGGTCGATCCGCACCGCGTCCCGCAGCGCCGGGGCGGTGAGCAGGTCGAACGCCCGCGCCCGGGTGGCGTCGAGTTCGGCAAGCGACCGGTCGGCCGGGGCCGGCCCGGCGAGGCGGGCCGCCAGCTGGCGGCGGGCGTCGAACCGGGCCGGGTCCACGTCCGGGCCGAGGGTCAGTTCCGGCAGCGCGAAGTCGGCCGCGTTCGGGTCTTTCAGGACGACGTAGGGGTCGCGCGGCTTGCCCAGGATGCCCGCGAAGTACCCCGGCTGCGGCGGCCCGCCGGCCCCCTCCTTCGTGATGAACGGCAGGAGTACGTGCGCCGGCACCGACGCGGCCGGCGGCCGGCGGACGCCGACCACCGACCCGACGGCGGGGTAGTCGTCCGGCCGGGCGCCGCCACCGATCTCGCCGCGGTCGTGGCCGGTGAGCTGGCAATAAACTGCGGCGGCGTGGGCGTTGTTGACGCCGTGGTGGGCCGACCGGATGAGGGTGGCCCGGTGCATGTGCCGGGCGAGCTTCGGGAGGTGTTCACCGAAGTGGACGCCGGGGACGCTGGTCGGGATGGGCCGGAACTCGCCGCGGACCTCAGCCGGCGCGTCCGGCTTCGGGTCCCACATGTCGATGTGGGACGGCCCGCCGTTGAGGAAGACGATGATGCAGGCGTCGGCGGTGGCGGCGTGGGCGCGTGCCTCGTCGGCCTTGAGGAGGTGCGTGAGGTTGAGGCCGAGGTAGGAGGCGGCGCCGGCCTGGATCATGCGGCGGCGGGACAGTCGCGGGCCGGGGCACGGGGCGGGCATCGGGCGGACCTTCGGGAGGGGCGGTCGGCGGGTGAGTTGATTGTCCGCGGGGCCGGCCGGGCGTGCAAGGAGAATGCCCGCACCCGTTGGCCGCCGGGCCGCCCCCCGTCCCGGCCGTGGTCACACCGCCGAGTCGTCCGGGCTGGCCAGGACCACGGTGTACCCGTCCGGGTCGCGGACCCACAGCTCCCAGTGGTTCGGACCGCCGTCGCCGTCCGGCGGGTTGCGGTGCCGCGGCAGCACCACCTCCACGCCCGCAGCCGCGGCGCGGGCCGCGGCCGCGTCGAAGTCGTCCGTCTCGAACCACAGGAGCACGCCGTTCCCGTAGGGCCGGTCGGCGGGGTCGCCGATCGCCCCGTGGTGGTGGTCGACCTCGAAGCGGTGCAGCTGGAGGACGAGCCGGTCGCCGGCGACCAGGCGTTCGTATTCCTTCCCGCCGTGCGCGCTCGTCACGCCGAGCAGGTGCTGATACCACCGGCTGCTCGCCTCCACGTCGGTCACGGCGATGAGCGGCTGCGGGCGCACGGGAGGCTCCTCGACTCGGGGGCCGGGGGATCGATCCGGGCGGGATTCTGACCGCGCACGCCGGGGCTGTCAAACCAAACTCCCGGGGCCGCCTGCGGCCGGCGGATCAACCCGGTCGTACTCCCCACCGCCCGCCGCCGACTCGTAAAATCGCCACATGGACCCCAAGCCCGAGTACGACCCGGCGACCGCGTACCACGAGGCCGGGCACGCGGTCGTGGCGCTGGTGCTGGGGCGGCCGGTCCACCGGGTCAGCGTGCTCCCCAACCGCGACCGGCTCGGCCAGTGCGAGTTCGGCAAGGGCGTGTTCCGGCCGTCCGAGGACTGGGTCGAGCGGGAGGCGATGATCTCGCTGGCCGGGCTGGCGGCCGAGGCCCGGCACACCGGCACCTACGGCTGGGAGGAGGCCGACCGCGACCTGCGCTTCGTGCGCAAGCTGGTCCTCCAGCGGTCGAGCGAGCGGGCGGCCGAGCGGCTGGAGCGGCGGCTCCTGGCGAAGGTCGAGAACCTCCTCGCCGACGAGGGGCACTGGCGGGCGGTCGAACTCATCGCGGCTGAACTGCTGGTTCAGGGCGTCATCAGCGGCCGGGCGGCGCGGCACCACTTTGAACAGGCGACTCGGGAATGAACCAGGACGACCGGGACGAGTGCCTCGCCTACTTCCGGCAGGCCGTGGCCGACCCGCAGAGCGTGCCGCCGTGGTCCGAGTGGTGGGCGGCCAACGTCGAACGGGTCGAGCGGACGTTCCCGCTGCTGGACTACGTCCGGCTCAAGCACCGCCGGCTGCTCGGCGCCCGGCAGATCCTCCAGATCGCCGGCGAGCTGCCGGAGGACTACTCGCCGCCGAGCCCGCTCCTCACCGGCTCCTGTGGCCAGTGCGGGGAGCGGACCACCACCCACCCGGACGGCGCGGGCGGCGGGCACGTCTCCTGCCCGACGTGCGGCGTGGTCGCACGGTACGAGAACCAACCGGGGTCGGGCGAAACGTCTAACGGGTAGGCGGTGCCACGGCCACCTGCCGGCGCACCTCGGCCACGATCAACTCCTCCACCCGCGGCCCCCACACGGACGGGAGCCCGTAGTAGACCATCGACGTGGCCCCCTCGTACCCGCCCTCGCGCAGCACCCGGGCCGACGGGATGTAGGCCATCACGTCGTTCGCGTACCCGGTCACCCATAACCCCGCCCCCAGCTCGCGCTTCAGTCGCAATGAGTAATCGACCACCACCTCGCCGCCGAGTAGCACCCAGGTCACCGTGCCGAGCTTCCACGTCTGCACCGGGTACGGGTAGGTGGCCGGAATGCCGCCGGGGGCTTCGAGCTGTTTGAGGAGGATCTTGGCCCGGGCGGCCTCGTACTTGTTGGCTGCCTCGGCCTGCTTCAGCAGCGCCTCGCGGGACGGGAGTTCGTGCAGCGGCAGGTCGATCTCGCGGTACGCCGACGACGAGCCGGTCCCGACCGGGGCCATCGGCTTGGCCAGCACGGCGTCCACGGCGTCGGCCAGCTGTTTGCCGTAACCGCGGGCCAGATCGACCGTCCGCCGCGGGAGGGGGTTCTGATCGGCGCCGCAGCCGGCCCAGAACAGCGCCACCGCCCCGGGGTGGGCCTTTTCCAGTTCGGTCATGGCGAAGCCGGGGTAGTCGCCGCACCACTTCTGGAAGCTCAGCGTCGTGGCGTGACAGGCGTAGCCGAACACGACTCCCTTCAGCTTCCCGGCGGCGTCGCGGGCGGCCAACACGGGGACGGCGTGGTCGGTCGGCCCCTTGAGGTCGCCCTTCGCGCGGAGGGCGGGCACGTCCGGCTCCTTGTTCTCGCGGCGGTTCACGGCGAACCCGGCCGTCCCGACCCCGGCCGTCAGCGACACCGGCCCCGCCGCCGCCACGGCGGCATCGACGGCCTTCAGGACGCGGCCGGGGAGGGCGTCGGTGTAGGCGTCTACGAGGCGGGCGTGGTGGTCGTCGAGGAAGTACATGGAGCGGAGGTTCTTGCCGACCACCGGCCCGCAGTGGGTGTGCGACACCGCCAGCGCCACCGCCTCGCGCGGCAGCCTGTGCTTGTCGGCAACGGCCTTCACGACCTGCTGTGAGGTCTCGCGGGTGATGCCGACGAGGTCGAGCGTGACGAGGCAGAAGCGCGTCCCGTCCGGGGTGTGCAGGACGGCCGCCTTCACCCACAGGTCGGACTCGGTGCCCTCGGCCGGGCCGGTGCGGGCGGCGTACCCGGACATCCACATCGGTTCGGCGGGTGTGATCTTCTCCGCGGCGAACCCGGCCTTCCAACCGGCCTCTTGGGCGGTGGCCGGGCCGGCGAAGGCGAGCAGAACCAGGAAGGCGGTTCGGAACATGGCGGCCGAGGGGGTGAGGGGGCGGGGTGGGGATATGGTATGCCGCCCGGGCGAACGGGCGGTTGAGTTGTGGTGGGCGGATCGGCTTGTCTCCGCAGGTGGTTCCCCCTCACCCCGCGTGCTTCGCCGCGCCCCTCTCCCCCGAGGGGAGAGGGTGAAAGCCGCCCGGCCCCTCGACACGTCGCTTGCTACGCCCGTCGTTGACTGCACGCGGCGGGCCGGTGTCTCTGA
>JAESGH010000268.1_pt1 | contig 72895 bp, 57 predicted proteins | sample 9269641 | NCBI WGS metagenome assembly JAESGH01 (sample SAMN14515345, study PRJNA621665) | algae metagenome | isolation source: Phormidium tanganyikae FI6-MK23 and co-occurring heterotrophs from granitic... | place: USA: Fort Irwin, California | collected 1998-05-24 | reverse complement strand
GTGCGAGAAGAACATTGAGAGGAATCGAAGCAATAGCAATGATTCGCAAAGGGCAAGTGAAGGGAATCAGTCAAGGGAATAGTGTATCTCAAGCAAGATTCATCAACGAAATCTTCGGAGTAATTGCTTAAAACAATACGAGTGAGACCCGTTCGTTTGTCACTTTAAAGTCTTTGCGACACAACCAAGATAAGGATGAGCTGTTGAAGACGATCGCACGGGAGTATTTGGGAATTGAGAATTGGCAGCAGGTCGAATACTCAGCGTGAAATGCGACACAATGCCTCGTTGTGCGGCAAGGATGATCTGTTGAGGGCGATCGCAACACGATTTGGGGCTGGAAAACTGGAATGAGGTCAAGTACGCGGCGTGAAATTCTAGTCGCCTCCGCAACGAAAAAGAACGATTGATGTGATTCAGCAACAGGACTGTTTCATTGTCATTAGGAAATACCTGGAAGCCCTAAGGCCTCGTTTGCGAGGTTCAAAAAATCCAAGAACGCTGAATGAGAGAATTAGACGCTCACATTTCCATTTTTGACAATGAAACAGCTCTGCCCGACAGAGATATGAAAACTTGCTACTTCAAATTAAAACTGAAGCCAGAAGTTTTGAAGACAATTCTTCGAGTAGCTTAAAATATCAGCAGGTGGGCGATCGTGCAATTAGCTAAAGCTCAAATATTAGAATGACAATGGAATAAAGCGAATGATCCTTGCTGAATCTGTTCAATCTCAAAAGATCAGAAAGATGTCTCAATCAAACTCAGATCCTGCTCAAAACACGTTCAATATATCCAATAGCTCTATCACAAATCTGGCTGGTTCTGGCTCGATTCAGTACGTTGAAGCACCTGAGAAATCCGGTGCTTCGCTAGAGGCGGAAAGCTCCAAAAGAGTCATTCTTTTTCTGGCAGCGCAGCCGAGTGCAACAACGAGATTACGGTTAGATGAGGAAGTCCGAGAAATTGAGGCGGGATTACAGCGATCGAAACACCGCGATCGCTTTGAACTCGAACAACGCTGGGCAGTGCGCCCGATCGATTTGCGCCGAGCGCTGGTTGAGTGCAAACCGCAGATTGTTCACTTTGCGGGTCACGGTGTGGGCTATTCAACAGAAGCTCGATCCTCTGAGACAACGCGAAAATTGTTGCCAGTAGATCGTCCGGAAACGTTTGAAGAAGGATTGATTCTAGAAGATCACACTGGACAACCGAGATTAGTGAGTACAGAAGCATTGGCTACCCTATTTGAACTGACTGCAGACTCAGTTGAGTGTGTGGTGTTAAATGCTTGTTACTCGGAGCGGCAGGCGAATGCGATCTCAGAGCATATTCCGCATGTGATTGGGATGAATCAAGCGATCGGCGATCGAGCGGCGATTGAATTTGCGATCGGCTTTTATGATGCGTTGGGGGCGGGAGAATCAATGGAATTTGCTTACAAGCTAGGCTGTAGTGCAATTCATTTAGCGGGCATTGCAGAACATCTCACACCGATCTTCAAGCGCAAATTGTAACTCAGAGAGTCATTTGTTCTGATGCGGGTGGCATTGGAAACCAGGTTGCACCGTGAACAGTAGCGGGTATTTTAGATACAAGGTTCACCACCTGATCGTTATCCCCTTCATCGAGTCGCCAATAGCCGATTAAGCCTTCTGGATTGCTGTTCAAGCGTCGTGACATATTTGCTTTAATTTGATCTTGAGGACGGCAGACATTCCAGATCCGAACATCTGCGATCACTACGCTACGATATTTTCCGAATTCCGCTCTGATGCCAATTTGTAAAGGATCTGTTACGGATTCGAGAGAGCCAGCAAACACTCCAGAAGTTTGGGTTTTTCCAACTGCCACAATTGTTTTACTACGTCCCTCAATCACGACACTATCTTGAAGTCTGCCATCCATGTAGATCGAAACCTCACCGCCTTTCCGATGGTCTCGATCGTCGTAAGCCCAAGTGAAAGCAACATGATGCCAGATCTGATCTTGAAATACAGTTTCCCTCGTTTCAGTAACTATGCTTTCCTGGTGGCTCTCATTCTGTATCACGACGCGAATTTTGCCATTGTGCAACCCGATAGAATATCCCTGACGGAGAAAGCTACCTTGGGTATCTTGTCGCCCTCGACTCACAATAAAGCTATTCCCAAATTGATGTTTGACCCACGCCTCAACTGTGATAGCAGTCTCTAAACCTTCGTTAACGTCAGAACTCACAAAAGTTGTGTTAACAAGGTCATGATCTTCACTAAACTTCAATCCATACGGTAAAGAAAACCCATACAATTGATTAGCATTTAATTGCTTCGCTTCGCGAGCAATACCAAGAGCGCCTTTTTTAGAGACAAGTCCAAGAATTTTGCTGGCTTCATCGCCTTCAAACTTCCAGTATTCCACTAATCCTTCTTCGGTAGAACTCAGCCGTTTAAACATATTTGCCCTGATTTGTTTCAAGCTACGAGCAGTATTCCAAAGACGAATTTCTGAAATGGTTCCTTTAAAGAAGTCCATTAAAGTTGAAGTAAAATTAGCATCCTGCTCAAGAGACGCACCAATTAACTGGAGATGCGGAAAAAATGGAAGCGCAAAGTGGGATGAAGATGAGCTAGTACTAGATAACTGTCCATTGATGTAAGAGATAGTTTCCAGGCTTCCTTCTTCCAAGTTGATCACCAGAGTAAGATGATAAAATTTGCCAAAGTTCAAAATTCCCATGCCTGAGCCTGCGAACCTTAAGCAGGCTAATTCGCCACTGTCTGCCGTGATTTCTAAGGGAAAGGTAGCGGGTTGTCCTTGAATTGGGTGGAGTACAATGTCGGCAATTGTTCCTCCTCCGTTGAGGTCAGGATTAACCCAAGCTTCCACGGTGAGCGACCGCGTGTAGTTTGCTGAGTTAGCATCAATTTGGTCTAAAACAGGAGCATTAGGACTAAATTTCGCCTCAGCAATTGGAAACTCTGCTGGTCGTCGTCGCATATTAAGATGGTTGATGCGTCTGAGAACTGTTCCCGTCTCAAGGCTACAAAGTGAAATGTCATTACCTAGACCAAAAATCAGCAAAACTTTACCGTCAGGACTGAAACTTGTACTTTGAATGCTTTGTTGTCGAACAGTAGGGTCAATTTCTACTTCTTGATGTAATGTGCCGTCTAAGTTCCAAGATCTGACCAAACCGTCTCTACAGAGGGACATCAGGACTTCAGTTTCGTTTACCGTTCTAAACTCAATTTCTCCTGCATCAGCTTTGATCGGCTCTGATATACTGCCGCTTTCTACATCCACAAATCGCAGCGAAGCATTGGCGATCGCAATAATGTTGCCATCTAAGCTGAAGCAAATCTTAGAGAATTCGGCAGTTTCAATCGTTTTAAGCAGGCTCCAGTTGTCTACTTGCCAAAGCTGAACATTCGTCTGACTGCTTGCTGCAAGTATTTCTCCAGTAGGGCTAAAACGAACAATCAAGCCTTTCAAATCTTTCAGTTCTGGATGGCTTTTTAGAAGATCTCCATCTGGCAAATTGTGCAGGCTTCCGTCCTTTGTATTCCAGAGGGTAATTTTTTCAGAGGGTGAACTAGCAACAGCAAGTAGTTCATAATTAGGAGGGCGCAAACTTAGACTATCAATCCACCGTAAATCAATCTCGTCGTTCATCGCGTCCGCATCAATGGGCGATGCTTCTTGCAATACTTCAGCCATGAAGTGTTCCAGTCTTGCCTCACGGTTATCTGAATAATTTGGCGGTGTCATCGTTCTGACTAGTTCGCCAGTCTCTACATTCCAAAGTCTAAGTTGAGAATCATCAGCAGACACTAACTGTTGACTATCAGAACTGAATTCTATCTTGCTCACTCCTGGATGTATTAGCGTTCTCAGTTCTACGCCGATCGAGTTCCACAACTTAATTGTCCCGATGCCTAGTTCTGTTGTTCGTGAGTCACTAGACCTTTGAGAACTTGTCGCACAAGATGCAAATACAATCTTGCTGTCTGTGCTGACATAATCATGAATCCCGTTAAATTTGAGTCCTGCTGGTAAAGGAGGATAATTCAACTGCTCTGCCGTAATCACAAAGTCTTCAATGAAGCTTTGCAGTTTAGGATTATCTGTGCTTTTGCGCTTTAGATCTTCAACAATCCGGCAAATTCTAGTTCCTTGTGAATCGATCCACTGAAGCCTAATTGTTCCATTCTGATTGCTATTATTTTCCGGGTTATTTGCTTGATTGTGAGCAGCGTCAGTTTCTTTATTCGCGATTGGTGAAGCGTTTGAAAGCTGCTCAAGCTTTGGAACAACTCGCTTTGTTAATGCCACTAGCTTCCAATTCATGTCAAACACTGGACTACCAGATGAACCATAGTCAGTATCTGCTTTGTAATCTATGTTGTTAGTGGATAGCTTATCGACTGCATTATCTTGTAGAACAATTTCTTTTTTCCGTCCTCTTGGGTGTTGAACGATCGCGACTCGATCTCCAGGCAGCGTGTCCTTGTCTCTGGTCAACGCATAGTTTTCTAGCTGCTCCTGTGTGTAACCATACTCCTCTAATCGATCAATTAGTTGCTTAATTTGCTCGTTATTTAGGCTAGGAACAACCGTATCTTTTGAGTCAATTAAGTCAATCCACCCGAATCGATATCCAGCCGATCGTCTAGTTGATGGATTAGGTTTTAGCTGAACAAGCGTATAATCTAGCTGAGAGTTAGAAACAAAGAATTTAGGATTGAAGTTGTAATCTAGAGACGTGCTCTGTTCTGGCTTATCCTCGTAACTAAACTGGGCAACGCACTGTTCAGCGACTGCTTCTGTAGGAATAACGTGATGATTGGTAAGTAAGTGACTTCCTCCAACTAAAAAACCAGTACCAAGCGGAAATGGATTTAGCTTTAGCAGATCATCGATGTTTTTCTCTAATATATCAATGGCTTCTAAATAAGTTAATTCGGAGGTTTGAAGATTTTCTCGGAAAATTGCATTAAATAAATTAAAAGGAATTGAAAACGAAGCTCTCAATTCCTCCAAGGGATTAAATGAATTCCCACGATCAAAAGCCGGAAATTTTTCAGCAATCTTCTCGGCTTTAGTGCGAAGCGAATTAAATATTTTTTGCAAAGTGTTAGGACAACAGTAGCGTGCAATACGACAAACAGCATTACTTCGCTCTAAACCTATCGGTAGGAATGAAACCGACTGAAAATCAGGTTGACCGATGACTGCGCTTATTCTAGGTTTGTAAATACTCAGCTTCTCACGATAGCGTTCAACATAACTGTTCAAAATCTCATGCTCGGACAGTGGCAGATCAGCTTGGCTGACCGATAAATCTGGCTCTTCACTGGATAAAGAACTACTGTTCTCTAGAGAAGCATCACCTAAACTAGTTGGCGACCATACTGCTTCAATAAATCGCTCTAAATCCTTTAACTTTGGAGAGGTCGAACTAGAAAGATCCATCTTGGCTCCTTTGAGCATTAACACAAACGAACTTGCATTAATATATAGAATTTAGAATCTAAGTTCAACAGCGCTGTTGCTACATTTAAGCAGCAGTGATGTAAGGCTTGTATGCTAACTCGATCGACTGTTGCTGCTCTGAAAAATCAGAATTTTGAAATAGATCTTAATAATGCACTGTATAAAAACTTGATATATTTCTAAAGGGAACTTACTAAAATTCAAGCATATTCATCTGTATTCCATCGTACCTTTGCCAACCAGTATGAAAGGGTTGCACTCCTATCCCCAAGCTCCAAATAACAATCAGGAAAGCGATGTAGCAAAGAAATCACTATCAGCGAGAGCGGTACTGATTATGCTGATCGGGGCGCTGTACTTTCTTGCTGGCTTTCTCACAAGTTTTTTTGGAGCCTTAACTGCCTTTGGTTTAATTGTTGGACCAGATAAAGTTCGCCTTTCCTACTCGTTACTCACCATTGTTGTCTTTGTTTGGCTGACTACAGCTATCTATCAAAAATCCTCAAAGAATCTATTAATTACACTGTTCACATTTGTAATTGCGATCGCCGTTCAGCAATGGAGTATAAAAACCTATTCACAAACCTTTTCTAATGTTTTTTGGACAACACTTCTATTCGATACACTCATTCCGCTAACTGTTTCAATCATTAGCTTTTTCGCGATTCGCCTTGCAAATGCTGTAATTGACTTACTGTGGTGCAGATCGACTGGAACGATCATCAAGAATATTGGAGTATTTCTTTTGACTTGCGCGGCACTTTTAGGTGCCTATTCATGTGTATCAATGCGGCTTCAAATTGGCGGCCCGAAGCTTGCAGAAACCCTGACTTCTAATTCTAGAATGATTATGGTGGCGTGCGGCGTTTTGTTTAGCTACGCCGTTGCATTGAGTGCTTGGTTATCAAATCGAGTCCGAAATGCACCGTGGCAACCTTCAGGATTATTGCGATCGCTGGCGCTAGAGCTAACTTGCTGGAAAAGTGCCTCTTTTTATGATCTAGACCTAAGCGGCATCAACTTCAGGAACGCAAATCTAGCGAATACTGATTTGCGTGCTCGAAAACTCTATAGAACCTGTTTTCAAGGGGTAACAGGTTTGGAAAAAGCGAAAGTAGATAGCCGCTATTTAGATTTAGAACTGCCAATTGTTCAGCAACTCCTAACCCGGATCTATTCTAAAGACAAAAACTTTAGTCGGCTTAATCTGCGCGGTGCTTATCTGCGAGATGCCGATCTTCGCCACTGCGATTTTACCAACACCGAACTTACTGGAGCCGATTTAAGCCAGGCTGATTTGCAAGGCGCAATTCTTGTTCAGGCTCAAGTAATGGGAGTTGACTTTACAGGTGCAAACCTCACTGGAATCTGCAACAAAGATTGGAGCATTAACAGCGAAACGTGTTTTACTGACGTTCAATGTGATTATATTTATCGAAACATCGACGATAAAGGAGAACCGATCGATCGCTATCCAGTCGATCGAGACTTCGATTCTAGAGAATTTGAGTCTCTCTATCAAGAAGTTGGAAACGTTGTTGAATTAGTTTTCAAAGAAGGTGTGAACTGGCGTGCGTTTGCGTTTAGCTTGCAAAAACTTCAGATCGAAGATGATGGATTAGGATTGGAGCTAAAAGGAATAGAGAAGCGGGGAGATCTTTGGGTTGTTAAGGTAACTCACGATGAAGGCGTTTCTAAAGCGCAGGTTGAGCATCATCTAAATGCTGCTTATGAGGAATTGAAGCGATTGCTCGCGATGAAAGAGCAGCAAATTAATAATTTATTAGGAATCGCAGCCGATCAAGCAGAGTCGCTCAAGGATTTAGCGAAGCGATCTCTGGGCAATAATTTCTTTATCTCAGGCAGTACAATTACAAATTTGGCAGGATCGGGACAAATTGAGTATCGCGAAGCTGCCGATCGCGTTCGCAGTCTCGTTACAAACCGCGCTGACCCTCGCTCAATTTCGCAACGGCTGATCAGTCAACTGACCGATCAAAATGTCGCTACGACAACCGCCGCTCAACAGGAACTGATTCAACAAGTCCTGATATCTGAAGCAGAACAAGATCCCGCGTTTATGCAGTTTTTGCTTCAGCAAGGACAAGAGATTATTGACAGTTTGCCGAGTGGAGGGATTGCGATCGCTGTCCAAGCCGCGATTAGCACTTTGGTCAACTCCAAAAGAACTGAGTGACTAAAAACTAAACCATTTATCAGCAGAGAGCATCGCTGAACTTTACCTGGAAACGTGCTCTTAATTCTGCGGAAGTTTGGTCGTCAAACTGAACCGAATTGATTTCATGCGGATTCCTTTCAAATCATCACGGTCGATCGCGTCAACTTGAGCACCATAAGCGTCGGGAGAAGCCGAAAACAGAAGGAAAGGGATTTGTTTGGGAGATGAGAAGAGACGGACCTCACGAATGCCCGCTTGTCCCTGAGGCTTGAAGATATAACCCGTCGTTGTTTCGGTCGGCGGTACTCCCTGTAAAATCAGGTTCGCATCGTCCCAAAGCGTTTCTAGCTGAAATCGACCTGTCTCATCAAAACCGACCATATACACATGCACTGGATTTTGAGTCGGATTGGTGATTCTGAGTTGACAAAATGTTTTGGACTCAATGAGATATCCCTGGAGATCGCCCAGTGGCTGCTCTTCGACAACGCGAAGATCGTCTTGAGTGGGACCATTGAGAACAGCTACTTCAAGCGGAAAATTAGACTCTGGAATCAAAAACACAGGTATCCAGTAGGGAAGCCGAACCTGAATCTTCAGCAGATCGTTGTTGGATAGGGGAATCTGTGACTCATTCAAACTGAGGTTCACCAGTTGCTCAATCACCTCGGTGACACGATCGAACTGTCTTTCAATGAATCTCAACCTGAACTCCAGATACAACACTTCAGGACTTGATGGTTTCAAGGCGATGACCTGTTGGGTCAGGTCTTTGAACAGCGCCAACTGACCCGTTTGTAAGGCTGAGAACGCACGAGCCTTCAGTGCCTCAAAGCTCTGATTCCGCAATGAAAATACAATTTCACCCCGATCGTCGAGATGAAACGAGCCGAAGTCTGGTGTTTGGGCTGAGTTAGAAGCCTGAGCCACTTTCTGCTGCACAAATAGCCCCAATTCCGACCCTGTGATCAAGCCATTGCTTTCCAAGTCTGCTTCACCCCAGTTGAACCCGTGAATCAAGGTTCCGGTGAACAGAGAATGTCCGGGAATGGGACCACCGTCAAGTGCGGACTGGTCTCGTTGAGCAGAGGTGATCACTTTACGACTTCTGCGATGGGTAAGGTCTTTCTGATAGCGAACGGCATCTCGAAAGCGGTGTGCGGCTCCACCTAAGGCAAAACCACTGTGACAGGAATCGAAAATGACCAGAATATGTCGGGCGGGAAGTTCTGCAACCTCTTCTAGCCAGTGACTGAGACGAATGTAGTCACTCCAATATTCCTTGGTGTCAGGTCTGCGGGCATCGACCGGAACAATGAATCCGGTTTCTGAATGTTCTTCAACGCGGGTATGTCCATGACCTGCAAAAAACAGAACTAGGCTGTCATCTTCTTCCAGAACATCCCATAACCGATCCTTAACCAGGGATTCGATCGCATCTCTGGTTGCCGCACTGTCGATGAGCAGAGGAATCGGTGCTAGAAATCCGAGTTTCTCAACCAGAGCCTGCTGAAAGCCAAGGGCATCCTGAACCGCATTCCTCAGTTGTTGCCAGTTGTCATAGTTGTTGATCCCGATCGTCACCACAACAGATCGTCCCTGCTTCACGGATTCTACCTTGCCGTCCATAGGGAGAAGCTTGCGTTGCAAATGGATTGTTGCGGCGGTTTGCTCAGTCACCTTAATTTCCTATTTCTTTGCTCTAACAGCCTTTGTCGATGCCGAAATCACTTCTGAGTCTGGGATACAGGGAAAAGCTTGCTTTGCTGAAGCGAAGCGTCCAGCTTCTGGAAGGCGGAAAATGTCCGGATGATAAATTCAGATTGGGATCTGCTGATTGAAGCAATTTTTCTAGGTAAGCTGCACTGACCATCTTGTTTTAATGCTGCTGCAACACCCGCTGCTGGCAGGTTACTTTGGCTCGGCGGGCTACCTTAAGGAACTCTGGATCAGTGGTGACAGTTTCTGGCTGATTTAACAGCGGGTGAGACTGGAGTCGATTACAGGCAACAACTAGCAAGGCACCTGAGGAGAGATCCCACAGCCGCACCGTATTGTCGCTACTGACACTGACAAGGCGCTGACCATCTGGGCTAAACGCTACCGAATAGACCACACCGCTATGCCCTTTCAGCGGTTGTCCAATTGCTTGATCTGTCCTGGCATCCCACAGCCGCATCGTATTGTCGCCACTGCCGCTGACAAGGCGCTGACCATCTGGGCTAAACACTACCGAAGCGACCACAGCACTATGCCATTTCAGCGGTTGCCTAATTGCTTGACCTGTCTTGGCATCCCACAGCCGCACCGTCTCGTCCTCACTGCCACTGACAATGCGCTGGCCATCTGGGCTAAACGCTACCGAAGTGACCAGACTACTATGCCCTTTCAGCGGTTGCCCAATTGCTTGACCTGTCCTGGCATCCCACAGCCGCACCGTATTGTCGCCACTGCCGCTGACAATGCGTTGACCATCCGAGCTAAACGCTACCGAAGCGACCACAGCACTATGCCCTTTCAGCGGTTGCCCAATTGCTTGACCTGTTCTGGCATCCCACAGCCGCACCGTGTCAAGACCGCCACTGACAATGCGCTGACCATCCCGGCTAAACGCTACCGAAGTGACCTCAGCCTCGTGCCCTTTCAGCCGGTTGACTTCTTGTGACACTTGCACCGCATCCAGTAAGCTCGCCTGAACCATCATCTCTACCTCTGGAATCGACTGACTCCGGTCTATGGTGTCGATGGCTAGAATCAAACCGGAAACCGCATTGGCAGTAGGGAGTAAGTTTAACGCTCGGGTAGACTGTTCTTGCAATTGAGCCATGGTGGCCTGGTACTCAGCATTTTTTCGCTCAACAAAGGCATAGCCAGTCAACCCGCCTAATGTCAAAATAAACCCGACAACAATAATGGTCGTATTCCGAAATCGTTGGAACTTTTGCTCAAAGCTCTTCCGGACAAAGTCAGCTTCCGATTCGTTGAGCCAATAATCACACGGCTGAGATTGCCATGCCTGATAGCCAAACCTCCACTTGAAAAGATTGAGCCAGGTATCTTTGTAGGCTCTTCCGTACGACAGCTGTAAGGCCGTTGGTAAACGAGGGTCTTCGATCCAAAGTAATCCCGAACCTTGATTTTTCTTGCCGCTGGTTTTCCACTGATTGACATCTGACGTTAGCTCGCGCTGCAAAATCAATGAGCCTAGATGCTTCTGCTTCCAGTCTAGGAGTCTTTTCCATCCCCGCACCAACGCATCATGAGCAGGTTCCTGATAAGGCTGCCCTTCGGTGTCTGTGCCAGGAGTTAGCAGTCGCGCTGTTTCAAAGCGCTCGAGAACCTTCTGAACCCGCCCATTCTCAGGTTCCGCATATTTCAATTCAGACAAGGGTACCCGCCTGCGAGCCAGCTCACCCCCAACCGCCACCATCCGCAGCATGACATTGCGAATCGTGTATTCATAGTCAGGGTCTTTCTGCACCAGAGCATCGTATTCCTGGTCTGCCCGTTGAGTTAGCGATCGTGTTACCCCGCCCACTTCTTCATAATCTGCTTCAGTAATGGCGCGGTCGATCGTTTCTCCCTGTTGTTTTGCCTCATCCTGTCGCTTCAAGTACTTCAAGTAAAGTTCACTCAACGCGAATGACAAGAGTGGCAATGCCCCAGGCATTTGCGCTACTTCATCAATCAATTGGTCAACCAACCCATGCGGATTGAAATACATCACTCTGGCAGAAGCAGGCTCCTCAATAGCCTGCCGCAGTTCTTCCCGCGTCATTGCAGGCACAACAAATCGAGCAGCCTGCCAATACTGTTCCAGAGGTGTGTTGCGAAATTGCGGTTCAAAATCAGACCGGAGGGTGAGCACCAGGTGAAGTTGATCAGGGTGCGCTGTAATTGCGGTAGCTAACAATTCGAGAAACTGTTGACGTTCTTTATCGTTGCGGCAGAGGGTAATGAGTTCCTCAAACTGATCGATGACTAGCAATAAATTCACTTGAGGATGCGCCTCAAACCATTGAGCCAACTGCTGTACTGGAGTAGCAGAATTAGGAGCAGATTCACCCGGAACCGCGATCGCAGGAAGATTGACCGCTGCCAGAGCTTTATTGACTGCTCTGAAGGGATCTTCCCCAGGTCGAAACGGTGGCAAAACAGACCAGGAAGGGTCATCCTTGCCAGGCCGCAACTTGGGAACGAGCCCAGCTTTGACGACACTTGATTTACCAGAGCCAGATGCTCCCAGTACAACGGTGAGAGAATGGGAAATAACGAATTCATACAGCTTCTGGGCGAGGGCTTTTCTGCCGAAGAACAGTTCGCGGTGTTGCTCCTCAAAGGCTTCCAGTCCTCGATAGGGATTTTTTGAACTGTCTAATAGCGGCGCAGGGGGCAGGTTCAACTCGTGACCTGGGGACAGGAAAATATATTCCCCTTTATCGTGTTTGCTCAACGGACAAATCCCCGGAGTTTGTCGCATCGCATGCGCTTCTGTGGCAACTTCAATGCGATCGCGCAGATACAGATACAGTTCGGTTGCGGTCAGGACCCCATCCCCAGCAGACTTACCAGGTTCTGCTGGCGGATAGAGATCTGCTTTGCCTTCAAGTGCGTCGATTAATATGGCCGCAAAGGGCGAATGTTCTCCTGTTTGGCCGCGATCGTTCTTCAGGTCAAAGGCATCGAGCGCGGTCTGATCGTAGGCAGCGGAGGTGAGAATTTGCCAAGCTGGATCTTGAATGAAGCGATCAAAGCGTTCCTTGTGAATTGTGCCCAGTTCAACGGGGACCAACTTACGGGTACTCGACCAGCGAAAGGCTCCAGCAAAACAGCAGTCTAGAATGCCCAGAAAGTGACGACAGGAAAGCTGAAGTAAGGCTTTGTGCACCTGTGACATCGCCAAGTAGGTACTGACATCTCCAAGACGTGCATCTTGAGGAATCAAGTAACCTTCAGGACCATCTTCTCCATTCAGTGCGATTCCATGTCCGGCAAAGTAGAAGAGGCAGCGATCGTTGGTTGTGACTAAGTCTGGCAATTTTTCGGTGAGAAATTCGAGCAGCGTGCTACCGGTTGCCACCTGATCGAGGAACAGAAGCGTTGTATAGCCATGCTGCTCTTGCAGAATGTGTGCCAGTTCTTTAGCATCATTGACAGCCGTCTTTAGGGAGGGAATGCCCTGCTGGTAAGTATTGATGCCAATCACGATCGCGATATTTTTTCTAAATCCAGCCATAGTTCGGGCTCACCAAAGCACTAGATTAAGCGTACTCAAATAGGCTAAGAGAAACAGCGTTTTTACCATTTCGTATCAAACTGGGGCATTATCAACTTAAACGGGACTGTTCACAATCAAGCACAATCCTTCCTGAATTGTCAGCGGCACTCAGTTCACACAGCCAAAGTTAGCCCAGCAACCTCTCGCCAATCTTCAAAGCGTTGGCGCAGCTGTTGGCGATAGCGTTTGGCAGTCAGTTGATGTTGCTTCGGATGAAAGTGGTCTCGAATCGGTCCAAAAGCGGAAAGAAATCGTTGGGCTTGACAAAGCCTTGTTTCTTCAACAGTTTGCGAAAAAATCGCTTGGCTGCATTCGTGTCCCGCCGCCGTTGGAGCAAGACATCCAGCACGTTCCCCTCAGAATCCACCGCTCGCCACAAATAATACTGCTGCTTCTTGATGGTCACGACCACTTCGTCTAAATGCCACTTATCCGCAATGTACGGTCGTTTGCGCCGAAGCTGATTCGCATATTGCTGCCCAAATTTCTGGCACCATTCCCGAACCGTTTCGTAAGTCACCTCGATCCCCCGATACAGCATCATTTTCTCAATGTCCCGGTAGCTCAGCGGAAACGTGTAATAAAGCCAGACGCAGTAACTGATGATTTCCTTGGGGAATCGGTGACGGGAGTACATGAGCAAGGAGTCGCGAATGGAGTGGAGTCAGTACGATTATTCTACCTTCCGGTTAAGTTGACAATACCCCTGAGCATCCTCAAAATACTTTAGACTGTCAACGAGTTCTGGTAGTGCCCCTCACCGTTCAATTTCTCACAACCTCGAATAAGCTATGCACAGGTGTCGGAGCCTGTTCGCTGTTATTTTCAGTCCTCACTTTCACGCGGTATAAACCGGGTTGTAAATCATCGATCGCCAGTACCCATTCCTTTTCCTGTTCAACAAAGTCAAGGCTAAGAGCAGGTCGATCGCCCGAAACAGATTCAATATCCGCCTTTAGTTTTGTGGCTGAATTTGGCAGTCCGACCAGTCTTGCACGCATTGTGATTGGCTCGTTTGCCAAGTACAAATCATCTAAGCTCAGACCAATTGCAGTTTGAGGTTCACCCTTTCTAACATCTGACAGATTGTACTGACTCATGCGTAGCGTGTTGAGTAGATTGTCTAGAACTTGAGCTTGGTTTTGCAGTCCTCCATGTTGTTCAGCGATAAAGAAATTGTCGAGTTCCTGCGATCGCTCGATCGGAATCGCAGAGACTTTTGGAACAGTTCCGTCCCCGTCCCCTAAGTCGAATCGGTTTTTCAAAATGGCTGGTAAATCTTCACTGGCAATCAGTTTTCCATCCATCAGTGCAGCCGATTGCAGCGTTGGCTGTTGCACACCAGAAATCGGCATTGTCGTGAACGATTTGAGATATTGCTCATTCTTGAGGTGCTGCTCAACTGCTGCTTCAATTTCTCGGTGGAAGGCGAGAGCATCCTGTGCCTTTAACTTGTCAATATTGGGAAGGTTGTCCACTTCTGCAATGCGATGATATTCACCATTGATATTGATGACTTTGTAGATCGGCAGGAGCTGGTAGATAGAAGTGAGAGATCGCATCACTTCAGTCAAATCTAGAAAAAGTTTCTTATATCCGTTTGCTAAAAAGTTAACGGCGTTGAGTGAACCTCGATAAGGTGTCCCAAAGGTGAATAATGCTCTGCTATCTTGCCAGCCCTCCAGAACTTCTAGATAGTAGCGAGACACTAGCCCGCCCATGCTATGAGCCATCAAAATCACTTTGGCATCAGAAGCCCCACTTTTTTCGCGCCAGCATCGGAGCCGTTTGTCGATCAGCTTTTTGAGGATTCGGGCATTGGCTCGATTGTCTCGTCGCCAGTCGTAGGGGAACTGATAGAAGTTAGCGGCTCGATCGTCGGGGTCATTGTAGATATCGCCGACTGTGACATCAAAATTATCGGTAATCAGGCGGGCAGTTTTGGTATAACCATCAATCTTCCAGAAACCGGGGATCAAGTGCGCGTCGTGCATCAGGGCAGTAGCGCGAATACCATCGCCCAAACTTTCAGCTTCCGAATCATCCTGAGCAAGCTTCAAATTACGAATCGTTTCTTCAGTCTTGCTCAGTAGCTTCCAAACTGCTTGCCCCGAGACTGCCCACAGGTCTTTACCATCTTTCTGCAAAACACTTCCCAGAATGCCAGGAAGGATGATAACTATATCTTTCATCGGAGCTTTGTTTGCCATGGGTTACTCTCTTAAAAGTTGACTGTCTTCACTTTACGGCTTCCTCACAAGCAAGCTTGAATCAAACACGATTCTTTTCCTTGGCTTTAGTTGGAGTTCATTTGGGCAAAATGCTCTAGAAGCATACGATGGAAAAAGACATAACCACCCCCGATTTTTTCATCAACAAACGGTCTGAAGCAAAGTCAAGAAATTTGGCATAGTTTTGGGGAATACAACCTTTCTTGTGCAGCAACTGGCGTAAAGTGAGGTGTTGAATGCAAGCGGTTCCACCATATTTCAGCCCAAAAACCAGCCCATTACCTAGCCCAACACTTAGCGCAAAAATCAGATCACCAATCAGACCAAAACTCAGCCTACCGATCAGCGCAAAAACCAAACCACTAGTCAGCGCAAAAATCAAACCACCAATCAGACCAACGAAAAGGTCGTTTCTTAGAGAGGTGCGAATTCCCTGATTCGGAACTGCTCGTTGAACGATGTCAGAGCTGCCCAGCCCACTACTCAGCCCATTACTTAGCCCATTACTTAGCCCAACACTCAGCCCAACACTTAGCCCAACACTCAGCCCACCGCTCAGCCCGCTACCCAACCCAACACTCAGCCCACTACTCAGCGCATAACCAAACCCAGTAAACAATTCACGAATATATCTAGACTTTGCCCTTTGCCACGACCAGTTCAGTTTCTCTAAAGGTAATATTTTTCGACGTAAGCTAATAATCATCCCAGCAATCAGCCCAGCAATTAGCCCAACACTTAGCCCACCGATCAGCCCAACACTCAGCCCAACACTTAGCGCAAAAATCAGCCCAACAATCAGCCCAGAAGCTACAAAAGCTCTAATTCGATAAGCTCTCTCCTCACTGCGATTCTCGAGCCAGTTGGGCTGCATCTTCTCAATCAAAAACACCGTTTGCTTTTCCTGCACCATTCGACTGGCTAACCAACTCAGCCAACTCAGCACCTGGTTTTTGGGATAGTCTGAAGCCGCACCTCGCTCTAGCCGGCGATCAATATAGATATCAAACAAGTGCTGGCTACGATCCGACGTTGAGCCAAGTTCCTGCGTCAACTGTTCCACAGACCATCCCTGATATGTCACACTCATCAGATTCAAAATCAGTGGAGTTTGGGCAAACTGCTCGAGGTCAACATCTCGTTTGAGCAACGTTTTTAAGCCTGCTAGAGAACCACCCACACTGTCTAAAAACTGATACACCTGCTTAGAGGAGAGCGGTTGCAGGCAGAGAGCACTGCTAATTTGAAGGCGTTCGGTCAGGGCTTCATAATCCTTGACCCGGCTACAGACCGCGATCTCTGTTTGAGGAAACGGCCCAATAAACTCGTTTAAGGCTCGAACACAATCATTACGATGCACTTCCTTGACTTCATCTAGTCCATCCAGCAACAGAATGAGCTGCTGCTGTCTAATCCAGGGTTCACTCAAGGATTTTGGCACCTGATATTTTTCTCGCAGTTCATCGATCAACCAGTCCACAATGGATTTGCGATCCTTTGCCCACGACGACAGGTTAAACACGATGGGCATGGGTATGCTCAGATTCTGTTCACTGCGTTCGATTAGGCGTTGCGCCAGTTGCAGCAGAGCGATCGTCTTTCCGGCTCCCGGATCACCCAGAATTAGCAGCGTTCGCCCCCGTCCCATTTCCTCATAAATCTGCGTTTCCCGTAGCTCTTCATAAGAGTCATCCAATTCTACAGACAAGGCCTCGATGCCCTGAGACAGATCCGCGATTGCATCTGGACAGTCTGTCAGGTCAAAGCGAATCGCCGCATCTCCTTGAAGCGATGGCTTGAGAAACCCTTCAATCCAGAATTCCTTCACCTTGCCAACCACAATCTTGCGCTGGGCGTATTCTGTTTTTGTCAGATTAGTAGCCGCATTCTCTGCCGAAAATTGCCCAAAGTTATCATAGGCAGCTCTTGCCTGGTCTTTGTAGTCTTTGCGATCGATCTCCTGGCGAATATCTTCCTCAACTTCTGGTAGCAAATCGACAGGTACCAATAGAGGAGGAGCCTCCTCGCGTTCAGTGTGTAGTTCAACAATCTCGCCTACTAAACTTAATGGAGGATTGGGGTGCATTGATGCAGGTAGCACCTCCTGAACGGCACTCTCCACTAGAGCGCGTTACCACTCGCTCTTCTTCCGTAAAACTGGCTTTAAATATTCTGGTACAGCCGATTGTGCAGTTTGTGCCACTGACCCAACATATTCCGCTTTACGAAACTGTCTATTTTGAGTAGGTTGAGAATTGTCCTCACTCCAAATTTGAATTGCCAGGCAACCCAACTCATAGGCTTGCTCAACCGATTTTCCAGCGGCTAAGCCTTTGTAAAACCCGACTGCGAAGCGATTATGTTCTCTGTCAAGTCATCGATTTTTGCTAGAGTTGACAGCCGAAAGCCGCAATTCAAACACTTCGTTGAACTGCAAGTCCGTTGCCTCCGGCACAGCAAAGCTGACCGCATATCCTGCGTTCAGTGAAAGCTTAGACCGCAGATGGCGCAGGGTGACGCCAAGGTTGTCGGTCACGCAGCATCGCATTGAGAATCACCAGCAGTTTGCGTAAACAGGCGACTAAAGCGACTTTCTTCGCTTTGCCGCGTTTGGTTAACTGCTGATAATGGTCTCGAATCACGGGATTATGCTGCACCGCGCACAGAGCTGCCATGTACAACAAGGAGCGCAATTCCTTACGTCCTCCCTGAATCCGACGTTGCCCCTTCAACTTGCCGCTGTCGCGGTTGAACGGAGCCACACCGACCAAGGCCGCAATGGTTCTCCCAGACCGCGCTCCCAACTCTGGCAACGACACGAGCAAGGCTTGTGAAATCACTGTGCCAATGCCTTTGACACTGGTGAGAATCGCTAAGTGCTCTTGCCATTCTGGACGCTTGGCACTCAATTCGGCAAGGCGCGCTTCGAGGGTCTTGAGTTCGGTTTCGAGCGCACTCAAGACGCTGTTCACACTTTCTCGCACCCAGGATTCACAACTGTGCAGGCGCTTCTTCTCCATCGTGATCAGTTCTACGACTTGCTGACGACGAGCGACCAGCGCTTGCAGTTCTCGGATTGTCGCTTCCGGGAGTCGCGTCACCTCCGGGTTGCGACTTTCGCCGAACCGGGCAATCATCTCGGCATCAATCCGGTCAGTTTTTGCCAACCTGCCCATTGCTTTCGCAAAGTGCTGCACTTGGGCGGGGTTGACCCGCCGCGTTTCGTAGCCATGGGCTTCCAGTTCTGCCATGACGCAGCGTTCTAGCCCACCGGTCGATTCCAGCACAATGCCAGCAATCGCATACCCGGTGAGTTTGCTCACCAGTTCTGCCCGTCCTCCTTCAGTCTGGTTAACACTGAAACTCACGCCCAACGGGTACAGGGCGACATCCAACCGAGTTTGCGAGATATCAATGCCAATCCACTGTTGTTGTGTTTCCATAGCCGCTATGCTCAAAGTAGGGGTTCGCAGTACGAGCATCGTCCTTGCAATTCAATGCGGATTCGATGATCCGGGCGATAGTGCGAGCTTTGACTGCGAGTTGAAACAGGTGGCGACCCATGCTTCGCAACGGTCTTTAAAGACCCAGATAGAATCGGTCTGCCACCTTCCCCAAACATACAAAGATATGAACTGCGTTTTCCAGGATGGGTTCGCTCATTCCTATAACATAATTAATGTGGGTAACGATCTCTTCTGCCTGACGATCACTATTGCAAGCATTTAGCACAACACAGTTGATTTCATCGGTAAAAATCTTAAATAGTCGAGCCAATATCTCAGTACTGACAAGTCGTTCTCGACTATTCTCATCCTGGAAAATTAGCCCTTGCTCTCCTGCCTCGTGCCCACAGAAGTGAACAATCTGTGGACTATGTTCTGCCAGTAACTCTGGCAATTCTTGAGAACGCACACCCAGACCAAAACTGAGTTCAAACTTCCCCAAACGCTGTACAGCGGTAGTTAAATCTGAGACTTCTCGGTCAAGATTCAGATCTCGTCTCGGATTAGAAGACAGAATAAGAATTTTCGGCATAGCTTTTATCTCGTGTAAAGTTGTCAACCATCGCGTCTAGAGTCACACTAAAAGTTAGAATTACCGAAAGTTAAGATATAAATTATTACTGTTAGAAGACATAAACTGCTGAACTTAGATGAACATGGGCAGGGGCTATCTGCACTTAGAGCCACCCCGCTTACCGACTGATTACCGTTTCACCACAATTTGAATTTGCTTTGTGACCCACTCTTGTTTTGGATCAACAATCATCGTTGCGGCACGAGTGACATTCGGTGCTTTATCTAAATCAGCCCTGATCGCGGCTAGAAGATTGTTGAGTGGATTGATTTCTTCAGCTTCTCTGATTCCTCTAGTTGCTTCAGCTTGTTGAGCTTCAAATACGCCTTTCAATTCTTCTTCAAGCTTGGCTCCTCTGGATTCGGGTGGTTCATCCAGTGGTGGCAACGTCAACCAGCGAAAGTCTGCTAGCCCCTTCTGAACTGCAAATACTTTGAGCGTTTCTTTTGTCTGCTGATAAGCTTCATCGTCTGGAATACTCATCCTTAGCTGAATTTCTTCCTTCGCTCCTGTTTCAAGCTGGAAAAAGGGTGTCTCTAGTCCACCCAGCGGAATCTGTGAAATTGCCCATGTGGGTTCAATATCTAGTACAGCGACTTTAAGGGGTTGGGATCCCTTGTTGGTTAAACGCAAGGTAACGATATCACCGTCCTTAATAACCGGATTTTGGGGATCATCAAAGGTGGTACCATCCTCTTTTAACAACTCCAGATCAATGGCTTGAGCTAGTTTGGAGCTAGAATTATCTAGGCTCTGCACGGCTTGATATTTGGCAAGATGCACCAGTCGATCGACCACCCGTGTAGGGGCGGTTGGATCATCGATCCGGAGTAGGGGATTGAGATTTGGGATCGGAGAGCCAATGCTAATTTCGTAGTTGCCCCAACGATCAATCGCGACTTGATAGTGGGCAGATTCCCCTTCTTTAACTTCCACAACCCAGCCATTCCCGATCAGAGCTTGCTGCACCATCTCTAGTGCTGGTGTTTGGTTATTCATCAGCCTCAACGGCAGTTCATGTTCTTCTTTTCCCTGAGTCTTCTGGAAGAAACGAACCCGTCGAATTAGATCAATTGGAGCAGAAACCATAATTGCGGGTGCACCAGGTTCTAGCCTGCCATTGAGTTCGATTCCGCCTTCTTCTGGCTTCAAGATTCTTGCTGTAGATTGAGAAGCTTCCACCTGCGTTAGTTCCGAGATCGCTACTTGACGTTGCTTGTCGGAAAAATCAGTGGTGCTGAGAGGGTAGATCGAAAAGCGAGTGCCTTTACTTAAACCCTGTGCCTGTCCTGCGTTGAGTGTAATTTGAACCGCATCAACTTTGATCACAGAAATCGTGTAGGGAGTAGACCAGCGATCGCTGCCAAATACTCGTCGATCGCTTTCTCCCAGAATCATTGGCAGTTGCTGCGGAAACTTACTTTGAATTTGAGCATTGACGCGATCGTGCAGTAATTTGTAAGTCAGCGGCTGATTGCTGGTCGCAACGCTGGTGAGCGTATCAATCATCCAGTAGGTTAAGGCACCGTGACGCTCTGTACCGCCATTAACAGCATATTCATAAGCAAGCTCATTCGGACGACAAGCTGCCAGTAAGACATACTCTCTCGCTTGTGGCAATCCTGCAACTCCAATGGCTCGATCGCGCGTCAATTCCCGCCAGTTACGCTCTAACTCTTCCCGATTAGCCACAAGGCTCTCAGTCGATCGCTCCAGCATATCGGGTTCTGTACTGCTACGGATTTCTACATCTCCACGAGTTGCGCCACCTGAATTGCAGCAATCTAAAACAATGGTCACAATCAGTCCTTTATCTGTCATTCGCTTGAGCAGGGTTGTAATCTCTACATCGCGAATGTAGCGCCCTTCTGGTGTATCCCCAATATCCATTGGCACGATACCTTCATCGGTTTGATCACTGCTTCCCTGCTTTAAATTAGGGTAGATTGTTTTGACGCGCCCACCATGACCGGAGTAGTGGATATAGACCTGCTCACCAGATCGGGCTGCTTGAGTAATGTCATCAAACGCTCTCACAATGTTCTCGTAAGTCGGCTCTTCTTCTCCGGCAGATCGAACGGCTAAGAGTGTTGTATCTTCGGGATTGGGAGAGATGAGCTTACGAATGTGCTCCGGTGGAACCTTTAACGTCTCTCTGAGGAATGTATCAACGAGATTGATATCTCGGACTGCTCCTCTCAGGCTTCTAAAGAGGCGATTGGGCTTGTAGTAATCGATGCCAATCAGAAGAATATAGATGTTGGAGGCTAGTTCTGTCATGAATTGTTTGTGCTGTTCAGATTGTTGCTATACCAGCGAGACGAGCAGGTTTACTTCGAAATGAAATGCACCCAGAATTGGTTGTCTGTACAGCAAGTTTCTTCGATTAGCCCATAAGAATAGTGGATGAATTTGCCTTTGGTATCTGTCGCGCCAAGCGCATTACGATCGTACCCAGACGCATACCATTCCCCGTAGGGATCATGCACAAGGAAACCTTTTTCGTCGTAGCCAACTAATGCAACAATGTGCCCAAAAGACGTGAAATAGCCATGAGTAACGGCGGGATTTCCGGCTGCTAGCCATTTTTTCACAGCATCGATCGTGGCATGAGTATCGAAAGCATCCTTTGCCTTATAATCCCGCACAATCTTTGCTAAATCGTAGGGATCATGACGACTGAGATTATTATCCAGTGCGTATTCGTAGAGTTCGTCTTCATACTGCATATCAGAGCGGCGTTTCGGAACTGAGAGGAACTCTAAGCACATCGCTAAAGATGTAACATTGCAAGAACCATCAGGATTATTGAAGTTATCGCGTTGGGATTTGTAGGGAATGTTGAGTTTGACAGTATTTGGAGCAGTAGCTGGGGCAAGTGTTGGTTTTTCATCTGCTGGGGGCGCTTCTACCTTTAGCTCCTCACCACCAGTTACTTTGACATGTTCGCTAAAGGCATACCAGACTGAGGAACCCTGCATCTCTTTGCTCAACGTTAGTACGAGGTGATTCCGTACGGGTTCAAAGTAAGTTAACTCTAGCTTTTGTCCGGCTGCAAATGCGTACTTCTCGTTCGCTCCTAAAACAGTGGAATCAAGTGGACGTAACTTTAGAATTGTGTTTTGGATTGCTTCTAAGGTAATAATGGGTGCGGGCGCTCTGGAGCCAACTTGCGAAGCTTCTACGAGTTTGGCTGCTGTTTGTGGACCCAACATTTCAGGCTCATCGCAGTCATTTTGTAGCTGAAAACGAGTCAGCGCAGCCATTGCTCTCGCATCAAACGGATCTTCAGCTTCAGCTAAGAGACCTAATTCAATCAGCAATGCCTGAACCTCTTGGCTGAGTTCTGGGTCTTGAGCGATCGTACTGCTGTCATAGCGAAGATTAGCACCAGCAAAGTCAATAAGTTTCATATCCCTTAACAAGTTGGGGAGTAAAGGTTTGTAATCGATGAACTAGAAAGCTCAAGCCAGAGCAGAGAAGGTAGCGAATCCAGCAATTCCATCGACTTCTAAGCCTTTTTGTGTTTGAAATTGTCGAACCGCAGCTTCGGTCGCTTTGCCAAAAATCCCATCCGCGTCTAAGTTGAAGCCAGCCTTTTGTAGAGCGAGCTGCAACTGCTGGACATCATTTCCTTCCATCCGGGGATCAGTGAGTTTAAGCGATCGTGCTTTACTCGCTTGAGGTGTAGTATTAGTCGCTGGAATATTGACAGGACCTTCATAGGTTCGCGCGAATTCCCAGGGTTTGCTGAGAAATAGTGCTTGTTCTGCCAGTCGTCGGCGTGTGAGTCCGAGCTAGGGTTTGCCGTCCACTTTGTTCCAGACGGGGAACTGTCCGGCGGCTCCTTGGTCGTCTCCAGCATTCAGTTTCTTCAGTAAGGTGGAGGTGCCAAATCCGCCTGTTCCAGGTCCGACATTGAAGCAAAAGCAGACGAGTGCAGAGATTGGTCATCATTGAGATCAACCTGAACTGCCTCTTCTACATAGGATTCAAACCGCTCTAGGTCTATATATAAAAACTGCTCTGCTTGGGCTTGAGTACTCCTCATACCCTCAGATACCCCATCAGTGTGACCGTAGCCGATCGTCCAGACCTTTCCACCATCGTCGTAAGCTTCTAGTTCGCACCCTTCAAAAGTTGTAAGGAGTTTGAAGCCTTGATCGTTAATGTGGCAACCGCCTCGTGGGATAGGAACCTCTGGCGGTTGTTGATCTGGCGGGGCGACTCTAAAGGTAGTAGCAGTACTAAACTTCAGGGCTTCTGAAAGGTCAGTAACCTGCCCATGAGTTTCTGTCAGTCTGACTGCCTGATCGCCTTCATATTCGTAGAGGCGACCATCGCTGTACAATTCAAGAGATCGTTCCATGCAAATGCTTCCTATTCCTAGAATTTGCACAAGCATCACCCTACCTTGAGGTCTTTAGTTCTCAAAGCATGAAGTTACCTGCGCTGATGCGATAGTTCAAATTAAAGCGAGCGATGATCTTGAACGGAGCGAATTCTGTGTGTTAATGAAGCACACTTGAAGCTTTCAACTAAAGTTAGCGTGTTATACCTAAGCCGAGCAGAGATCTCCGGAGTTCACTGCTTAGCGCCTCAAAAATTTGAACTAGCAACGATTTCTTGCACCGTTTCTCCGATCTGAAGACGTATTCATTGATGTACAAGTAAGACTGGAACTAGCACGATCAATGAAGACAGGTACTCGAAAGCAGCCATCAATCTGAGTCTTTAAGAAGGCTATTTAGATGATAGGGTAGATTAATCGTCTGAGATCGTGAACATTCTTTAAATTATATTAACTTCTTCATGACTCAGTAGCTCAGAAGCTATTGTCAATAACAAACATCTAACAGAATCTCAATATGGCAGCTTGTACAGATCCGGCGATCGATCATCTCAATCAGTTAGGCTACAACGCGCTAAAACTGCCAAGACAAAGCATTGCCCCCTTAATGGTTCTATCTCGCGATCCCGCGACTTCTATTTGTAGTCTCTTTGGTCATATTAGCGATATCGTCGAAGATTCCAGTGTGCCTTTGCCTAAGGTTTGGGAGAACCTGGATGTTGGAACAATTAGTGGGATGCGGACGAACCGACTAGAGTTCAAATTTGGTCTGTCGATTTTGAATACGCTATTATCAGCGATCGGTGCAAAGAGCGCTGGACTCGATGCGGCGTTTGGCAATGCGTCAACGCTTGAGTTTGAATATGAAAATGTACTGTTGGACAACGTAATGCCTGCTTCGGTTTCCGCTTATCTTCGCAGAGCGACACCGTTTATCGACGAGCCTTTAGTCCCGCTCTTCGATGCACAAGGAGAGGCCTACATCGTTATTGATGTGCTGAAATCCAATTCCTTCGGGATTCGAGCTTATCGAGACGCTGGGGGTGGGATTGACCTCAATTTGGATGCAGTCAAGGAGATTGTGGGTATCAGCTCGAAGTTTGTGATCGAGAAGAAGTCAGAATTAAAGATCTCTTTCCAAGGCGAGAAACCCTTGGGATTTGGGTTCAAAGCTTGCCCAATCTGGATAGAAAACGTGGATGAAAAATCGCGGTTTCGTTTAGATCCAAGCACGAATCAAGCGATCGACTTTCGCGGATCAACTGAGGCAACGGCAGATGCTACCGAAGCTGAGACAGAATTGACACCCGTATTGATTGCTCCGAATGAATTGATGGAGTTTATCTAGGTCGAAACTTAGATTCTCATCTCACCGCTTCTAACGTTATCGTCAGTCTAGAAAAGTCCAAAAAGCTTCTTTCGTCCCGAACTGCCTAGTGGCTAGTCAATCAGGAATTGAGGGATAGAGACGCTTGAGCTTAATCCGGGCATCCTGGGTGGTGAAGCGCCAATCGACAGGTGAAGATTGAGCATTGCGAGATCGCTGCCACGCCTCAACTTCTGAAGTGAGTGTTTCTTTGTCGGGAATACGACGATCTAAACATTGACGTGCCAACACACTCAACTCCAGTTCAGCCATGTTCAGCCAACTACCATGCTTTGGGGTGTAGTAGAACTCCAGACGGTCGAGAATGCGACGGGCTTCTTTAGGGGCAAATGCTTTGTACAACGAAGCTTTGACATGGGTGTTGAGATTGTCTTGGACAATTCGGATAGCAATTGCATCTGGGAAGACCTCATCGACGAGGAACTTCATCTGATGGGCATAATCAATCGCGGTGCGAGTATCAGTGACCGTGACATGCCGCCAAGCTTTGAGCGGAGCAAAGCACATGAACAAATTGGCAGTGCCGTTGCGCTCATATTCACAATCATAGCGTTCCGGGTGTTCAGGCTCTGCTGGAATCGGAGTCCGAGTCTCCCTCACCAGTTGCTTTGATGCTTCATCGAAGCAGACTAACGGGTAATGTTCCTGTTCAGGCGTGGTGTACAGTTGCAGCACTTCTTCCATCTGGCAGACGAATTCCGCACTTTGTTCGGGCGGGATCACCCAGCAGTCTTTTTGCCAAGGCTTAAGTTCGTTTTTTTCAGCGTTTGGCGCACCGTTTCGTGAGAAATCGAGTCCACGATCTCCAATACCACCAACTGATCTCGCAATAGGCGCAACGTCCACCGAGATTGTCCTTCAGGTGCTTTACTACATGCCAGTGCCACCAAATGGGCTTCCTGTTCTCCATCGAGCAATCCAGGGCGTTGTGCGCGTTTGCGTTGCCTCAGACAGGCTTCGATGCTTTCAGTGACGCAGCGTTCTCGAACCCGCTCAATCGTTGCCACGCTCACATCTAATGCTGCACTGATCTCGCTATCGTTCCAACCGCCATCGGGGTGTCCTACGTCTGCTTTCAGCAGAATTCGAGCATGGGTAATCGCATAGGCAGCCGCTTTTCCAGTGCGAGTGAACTGTTCGACATAGCTGCGCTCTTCAGGACTAAGCGAGATGATATATTTCTTGCGAGGCATGGTGGTTTTGCTGGCACGTCATCCTCTAGAAATCCCTCATTCTTCCTCTGACTAACCACTAGGACGATCTCTAAATTCTCCCGAGCAATTGCATGGTTAGGGTCAATTTGAATCACTCGACGATAAGCTGTGATCGCGTCGTCTAACTTTCCTTGACCATGGAGAGCACGACCCAAATTATGGTGAGCATCTGCATAGTTAGGGTTAATTTGAATCGCTCGACGATAAGCTGTGATTGCTTCACTTAGCTTGCCCTGATGGTACAGCTCAAGTCCCTGATTATTTTGCTCACGTTCCTGCTGTTTGAGCTTTTCCCGATACTCCTCCTTGGCGGCTTCAAGAATTGGTTTTATAATTGTCTCTACTTCCTCATCCGTAAGCTGCAATTTCTGACGAAACTCTTGCAGATTAGCTTCGATTTCAGGATCAAACGGATAATGCCCCTCCTCAATTAGCCGAATCAGCATTTCCTGATACTCATCCCGAGCTTGCTGAAGTGGCTTCCGCTCCTCTTCTAAAATTCGGTTCGCTTCTTCAACAGACAATCCTAAATTTCTTCTAAGCTGTTCTAATCGAATCTCTTCAAACTTGGTCAACTTGCGATCGACTAAAAACTCTCTGACTTTTTCGCGATATTGCTTCTGGCTAGGATTTTTTTCAGCAAGTGCATCTGCCACGCCCAATTGAATTGCTTCTCGCTTTGCATGTGAAAGCGGTTGCTCAATCCCTAATACGACTTGATTAGAACCTGGCTTGCACTTCAGAATCGGCTTCAGATGCTCTGGAATCACTGTCCTCGTAACCGCATTCGTCACCTCAGCTTTTCGCACTTCATCTGTTACAACTGAGCGAACCTTAGAACTCCCTGAAATTTCCAATTGAATCGCATTCTTACCAAACTCGAATGCTTCTGAGATTGAACAGTCGTACCCTAACGCCCGATAAAACCCCTCCGAGAACGCGATCGCAGCATCATCCCGAATCTCCTGATTCATGCCAATCACATAATCAACATGATTCACAATGGCATTCGCCTGCTCTTCCGAATAGCAAGCATTCAGCAGCACACAGCCAACATTACTCGAAAACAGCCTGAACAGGTTAGATAGCGCCTCCGCTCTAACCCACTGCTCTCCTCCATCATTGCCCTCAAACACCAACCCCTGCTCACCGCTACCATGCCCGCAAAAATGCACAATTTGGGGTCGGTATTTGAACAACAAATTGTGTAAGTCTCCAACGCGCACCGCCAAAGCATTCTCGACCTCAAACTGCTGCCGATTGTAAGACTGCTCAATCACCTGTTTCAAGTCTCGAATTTCGCGATCGAGATTAAGGTCTTTGCGGGGATTCGAGGCAAGAATCAGGATCTTCATAGAGGGCAACAGACTGAGGCACAGCCGTGTAGATTGAAGGTATCCATCAGAATAACAAACCTAAGAACGGCAAACTTACCTTTAAAGTTATCTTCATGATTGTTTCGATCCCTGAAAGCTACTTAGACTCCGACTCGCCACATCTGCACTCAAGCCCCAAAGAATCAACCCCAAATAATCCGGCAACGGTCGCGCCCCAAATGTCGTTCCATTTTCTACATACAGCGTGTTCAGTCCGGCGATCGATAAGCCAATCAAAAGCGCCAACGACAAAATCGGACGCACAATCCAGAACGTAGCTTCGGTGCGAACACGCTCAGACACTCCAGAAAGCCCCAATAGAAAATCTTGAAACCGATCAAAGCGAGAAGGTTCGGCAAGCACGATCGCCGGTTGCTGAATGTTGTCCTTCAGATTGTTCTCAGCCCCACGAATTGCTTCAGCTACATCCGATTCGCCTGCTCCACGCGGAGCATAACTATCGACAAGCTGACCGACTTTCTCCAGAGTTTCTTTACACTTCGCATCCTCTTCTTGCGCGAGATAGCGTCTCGCCTTTTGCAGCAGTGCGATCGCCTCTTCTGTTTCCGGCTCTGGCAAGTCTAATCCAGCTTCAATTTGTCGCGATTTGTTGAACGTGTCCAGACGATTCCGAATCACGGTCAAGCCCGTTGTGGCATCCTCAAGCTGCTCTCGATCGATGAAGATTCGGACGCGATCGAGCATCTGAGCCAGAATTCTTTGATCCTCTGGATGAGCAGTTTTGATGTCGATGCGAAGGCGATTCAGGTTTCTGAGCGCTTGCATTTGTGCCTCGCCACGGGTGTCCATATACTTGAGCAATCGCCCCACAAGAATGCCCAAAAACAGAATCAGCAGAGGCGCGATCGGACCACTTCTGACACTCAAATTGATTGGTAAAGTCAGGCGATTGGATTGATTGCTTAGGGTGAGGTAGGCGGCTCCTTGATATTGGTCAGGCGGCATGGTGGAGCGATCAAGAGTCAAAACCAGACGACTAATTTGATTAGCAGGCAGGGAATTGGGCGCGATCGCGATCGTGCTGCTTGGAAGCTGATAGTTCGTGAGCTTACCTTCAACAATGACCGCAGTATTGAGAATCGTAACCGGAGTCAAAGCGGAATTATCAAAATAGAGTTCACGCTGTTGGTTTTGAGTACTGGCTGGCAGCAAAAGACGAGCCAGACCACAATCAAGCAATCCAACGCAGTTGACCAGTTGAAGCTGAATTTGCTCGGTTCGCTGTAAGGGCACTAGGGTAAATTGTGAACTAGCGACAGTGGTAACGCTCCGCTCTGGAGAAGCTGCCGGAGAATTGGTAGGTTCTGGAGCCGTTTGAGCAAGAACCAGGGGCTGAAGAATGGCTAGTGGAACTAAAAGTGTAAGTATCCAGCGTTTCATGAGTTTGTCTGGTAGCGCCTTTTAAAAAAGGTAGAGGAAATAGGCTGACTACATCCAATGGTCTGTCGTCGTTGTTCGTTGTAGCTGTTAATAGATTTCGGTGACGCTTCGATGCTCTTGATGTCGTAACTGTCCGACGAATACGATGATATCGAGTCCAAGCATAAACTTTAATGATTCCGTTTGCGTGGCGATGGATTGAGCGCTTCTTCTTGCCATGATTCAGACCCAAATCGTTATCCGCTAGTTTACTCAATCTCGCTCTGATTTTTCAGCAAACTTTGCCGCCCTAGTTTTTTCATCCCTTAATTTTCTCTAGAAATTTGGGGATTTACCGGACTTCAGGTGTAATAATTGACAGATTTGCATTCGTTAGGAGTGATCGATGACAGAGCGCGTAGAGCTTAATCAACCGGTAACAGATGCACTTCCTGAAAAAGTTCACGAAGAGGCAGCAGATGTCGCTTCTGATGTTCAAGCGAGTTTAGAGACTTTAGAGGCTCATCTCACCGAATTAGAAGACGGCTTAGAAGAAGAAATACAACAAACTATTGATAGCCTACAAACGCTTGCAGAAAAGGCACAAGCTGTAGAATCACAGGCAACTGAGAGCATTAATGAAGCGCGATCGCACTATTCCACACTAAGCGAACAAGTGAATCAGAGCCTAGAAGGCATCCAATCTAGAATCGAAGAATTACAGGGTGAAGTTGAGGAGATCTCTAACCAGGTTCAGGCTGTCGAACAAGAGCTTGAGGCGGAAGTCACAGAATCGCTACAGGGTGTAACCGAGTTTCAAACCGCAGTCGAAACCATGAAAAGTAGTGTTGAAGCCCGTAAAACAGCTTTAATCTCTCAGTTTGAGCAGTTTGAGCAAGAAACCCGCACTCAGGTACGATCGTTGATCGATGCCTTTACAACCCTTGCTGATTCCAGTGAGCAGCATCTGACGGAATTTGAAATCTTGTTGGATACAACGAGTACTGAAAATCTTGATCATCTCAGTCGCCTTTTCACGGATGAAATTCTTGGAAAATTAACTCAGTCCAGTCAAGAATTAACTCAAGCGATCGATGTACTCGGTCAAGCTGGAGATGGAGTACATGATCAACTAGATGGTTCGATGGGAGAAATTGTGGATCAAATCGGTGAAGTGACCCGTCTGATTGAAGATATTAAACCTGTTTTAGATCTAGTTGAGAAGATGCTATGAGTACAAATCTTTTAGAAGCACAGCAAGTTCTAGCGGCTGCGATTGAGGGATTAGATACAGAAGCGATCGTGGCTGAACTGGATGAGTTGCAGCAGGCAGCGAGTCAAGCTGAAGAATCGATGGAACAAATCATGGAAACGATTGAGCAAGCGGCTGACGCAGTAGAACAAGAATTAGCAGATTTGCAGAATTCTTGGGAGGAAGTTTGTGAGCAGGCTGAAGAATCGATTACAGCAACTTCTGAAGTAATCAATCATTTCAGCGAGACCGTGGATCAAAGTCATCAAGATATCCAGTCCAAGGTTCAGGATTTTCAGCAAGCGATCGCACAGCTTACATCTCAAATCCAAACCTTTCAAAGCACTTTGGAAACTAGCTTTGAGGAGTTAGAACATGATTTGGAGGTTCACGCTGACGCAGTTCAAACTGAACTAGAGGACTTTTCCGAGCAGATGAGCCAGACACAGTTGACTGAGCTAGGGCATCAGTTCCAGCAGTTTTCTGAGCAAATGACACTGGGATTTCAAACCTTTAGTACTGAAGCAGAAACACTGGGGCAGAATCTCAGCGATCGAGCCTGTCAGATGTTAGAGACGACAGGACAGCGCTGTTCAGATGAGCTAACTCGTCAGCTAGAAGATGCGATTCGATCGCTAATTGAAGAAACGATTTCAGAACTCATTGGCGAGATTGCGACCAGCTTAGTATTAATGAGCGTGGGAACAAGTGTCACTGGCTCGATTAGTCCATCTTTACCAGCGTTAGTTACTGCAAAGAAAACGGCTGAATTGGTGAATGCAGGTTTAGATGGGATGGGGATTTAGCAAGATGGCAGATTCAACAAATGATCAAGACACGCCAGAAGGTCTGACAGCAGCATTGGGAGAGCATTCTGAAGCTTTAACTTCGACATCAGAGCAGATTGCGAGTGCGATCGAAGAGTTGCAGTCAGAAATTGCACAGCAACCAGAACTCATTCAATCCAAGATCGACGAGTTGAATTCCTCGATCGAGGAAGTGCAGCAAAGTTTTGCACAAGGGGACAGCCTTGTTGAAGAATTGCAGTCTGCACAGTCAGCTATTGAAGCATTTCAGGAGCAACTCGATCAGAGTCGGAATACAGTAACGCAGATTAGTGAGCAATTTTCAACGGCTCTATCAGAAGCTGAAGCTTCGATCCAGGCAGGACAGGGACAACTTGTTGCAGCATTAGAGGCTACTCATCAGCAAATTGAGCAACTGAATCAGTGTATTACTGAAGCGAAAACAGCAACCGAAACCCAAATATCGATGTTGGTTCAGAGCATGGAGCAGCATCAACAAGAAGCAATTGCACAGCTTCAGCAATTCGTTGATCAAGGATTACTCGAACAAAGTGAATTTGATCGCAAACTAACCGATGTTAGTCAAACAGCAGTGCGGGATTCAGTCGATCGACTGATCGATCAAAGCCAGATCAAGATTGAACAGGAGTTAAAGGAGATTATCGAACGCGCAGTTCGACAGATTCTAGATACAGTTGATCAACTTCGTCAAAAAGTCGCTGATAGTAAGTCTGATACTGCAATCGTTCGTGAGTCCATTGAACCATTGATTCACGAGATGGAGCAAGCGTTTAATTCACTGAGTAGCTTTATTTAGGAGAGAACAAATGCCGACACAATCAGACGCAATAGCTGAAGACCTGAACTCTAGGCTCGAAAAGCTACTAGAACAAAGTCAGGCACTGCTTGAGAATGTTCGTCAATCGAAAGAGACGATAGAAACTCAAACAGGAGAGGTGATCAGTGAGATCGAGGAGGTCAAAGAAGCTTTAGACACTGCTCAAACCGAGCTAGAGCAGGATATTTCTGAAACCCAAACCACAGTCTCAGAAATTGCGCCTCAAATTGAAGCAATGGAGCAAGATCTTGAGGCTGTTGTTTCTGCTTTGAGTGAGTCTGTAGAGACCTGTACCAATAAGATTGAGCAGGCAGAACAACAATTGCAGCAAGCGATCGCTGAAGTAGAAGCCGATTTGACAGGGGAGCTAACCAGCGAGTTACAGGCGCATCAGGAAGAGATTCAGGCGCGATCGCAGGCTTTACAGCAGTTTATTACAGACGAGTGTGTGAATGCGATCACGACGAAAGCAACTGAATTCACACAGCATTTGAACCAAGTAACCGAGAAGTTGGCGAATAAGCTGCAAGAGGTTGGGCATTCGATCGAGCAAAACGCTCAAACGACTTTGCAACAGACAACGGATGAAGTTGAGAATCGATTGTTTGGGGATTTGTTGAAGACGGCTGATGATTTGGAGCGAATGGCTGAGCGTTTGAGTCAGGTCATTGATACGACTGGGACAACGATTTCGACGACGAAGGAAGGGTTAGTGACTGGGATGAATACAACAAGTGTGGGAGTGAATACTGTGATTGGGATTTTCAAGGAGCTACAGGAACTATTGGAGCGGGTGAGTTAATAGCTTTTCACGGGGCACTCAATCGATCGAGTTCAAGACAATCGCGCTTCAGTTCCATCTGACGGGTCTTTTTCTCAGCTAAACGAGTTCGCTCTTGGATTTGTTGCTTATCGCTTTCAGTAAGATATTGATTAAATTGCTCGTTCGCAGCGTCGATCGCTTCTCGCAATCTTTGATTCTCAGCATCCAGCTTTAAGTTGATCGATTGTGCGAGTCGCTCAGTTAAATTGCGCCCTAATTCTTGATAATGATTTCCAACTTTCTCTTTGAGCTTTTCAGTTTCATCACGTAGTTGTGTTGTTTTATTTTGCTGATAGCTGAAAATCGAAAAACCAATGACGATTAAGAGCAGTGGAAAAAGGATGATTGGAGCTTGAGCCGCTTTTTTTGCATTGTCCAATCCTACTGCAACACCGACAAGCGCCATTAAAGAGAGAATACTTTGAATTTGCCCTCTCGTATTTTTGAAGAGATAACCTGCTAAAGATTCATTTTTATAAGGGAGTTCACACTCACACTCGATCGCCGAATCCGCTAAAACTCGATTGAGATCAACAGGATATAAAGTTTGCTTCAATTCATCGGGCGATCGCAAAGATGGGATGACTTTCAACGTGGTAATCATGCGTTGGAGTAAAGCAAACCAGCCTCCCTCACCATAGCTAGAACAGATATTTTGCCATTCTCTAGTTCCCCATTCGGACAACTGCGATCGACAAAAGTAGGTCAGTTCCTGATTCAACCCTTCTGGAGTGTTTGCGGTCTGCGAATAAAGCTGAAGGTAAGTTTGACCCCGCCGTTGAACAACTCTAGCCGTTAGTCCTTCGATCTGTTCGCGAATCCTACCGAGAATGCTACCTTTTCGCATTTTGTCGAGCATATCTCGTTTAGACTGATCAAAATCGAGCTTTGCCTGCCGGAAGAATTTATCACGATCGTCATTGGCTTTCTTAATCGCTTTGCGAACTTGTTCTTTCAGGTCAGCATTTCCCGCCGAAAGTTGCTGTTCAAGTTGTTGAATTTCTTCCGTAAGCGTCCTATCTTGCAGATCGAAAAGTTGTTTAATGCGATCGATTTGCTGAGAAAGTTGCTGATTGCTTTTCTGAAGAACTAAATCTTCGCTCGCGATCGAAGAAAGTCGCTTGGCAAATTGCACAAAATCCGGCTGTGCGCCCATTTCAACCATTGTTGCTTGGTTGGGACGAAATAGATCTAAGTTAAGCGAGATCATCTCTCTGTCTACTGTTTGACCGTGAGAAGCATTCACGACAACAAAGCATTGCAGATTCTGTTTTGCTTGCTCGATCAACGTTCGCTCATCAGAGGACAGGGCTTGATTTTCGCGAACAATACACAGCACATGACAATCTGCAAAAGATTGAGGAGCTTCTGTTTGAGTCGGAAGCTCAATCTTTAGCGTTGGAGTTTTATCAGTAGCGCTCGGATAAGCAAACGTGACAGAATCGCTCTCTTTGAGTTCCCGACACCCTTCGATGCGCTGACCATTTACAAAAGTCCCGTTGCGACTGTTGCGATCGCAAATCTGAGCCGTTTTATCCCATCGGAGTTCTGCATGTTGACTACTGGATCGATTAAACTGCTCAGCCAGTGGAATATCACAAGCTGGATGTCTCCCGATGAGTAAAGTAGAATTTTGCTTCAATGAATACTGTAAGGTTTGCCCTCCTAGCATCTGTAAGCAAACGGATACAGCAGGCTGTGAAGAGACAGATTCAGGATAAGGAATAATTTTGATTTGGAAATGGTCTAGCGATCTCTCTGAACTCAATGCTGCCTTCAAGGCTTGGACTAATTCTGGCGATCGACCACAAATGCCTAAAATCGGCTTGCTGTCTCTGAGAGAGTTGCTTAGTTGGGAGAGAAATTGAGTGATGCCTGCATAGTCAGAACTTTGGGCAGACCGAATGCTAATGAACTTTTGAAAATCCTGTATTCGCTGAGCTAATTTGTCCAATTTCACTGTTATGAGTTTCCAGAATTTTTGATATATAGTTTTGACAGCTAGGACTTGAAAGCGATTTAGCGCCTCTTATTCCTGAGAATCTCGATTTCCTGCTTTACTCTGGCAGATTTATCTCTAGTGGCAACCAAGACTTCTTTAATTTGATCACAAACTCCAGGAGCAGGTGCGGCTCCTTCACAGTGCATTAATTCCTGCTCTTTCTGTGTGATCAGCGCATCAAGTATTATGAGTCCCTGTTGTAGGTCTTGAATCTGAGCTTCTGATGAGGAATTACCAGGTGTTTGTGGCGATTCCTCTTTTTTCTCAGATGTCTTCCTTTCTGTTACTAGCTTTTTGTCTGAATTGACTGCAATTCTTTCTAGCTCTTTTTGTCCATCCCAGTAAGAATTATGGGGAATTGCAAAAGCTAAATCCTTTGCCTCTTGCCATCGACCTGCATCATAAGCCTCTCTTGCTTTTTGAAAGGTCTTTTGTTGGTCATCCCATTGAGGTTGCCAATTTGAGATGAGTTGCTGAGCCTCTGTTTCTTCTGAGCCAGTAATTGACTTCGCAAGCTCGATCGCTTTTCCTAAATCTCCCGTCTCTGCTGCTGCTTTTGCCTGTGCTAATGATCCCTGAGTGGTCGCAGGTGTTGTTACGGCTAGATTATTAGGTGAACGATTACCCTGCATTGAGGCAATAAACACGGCTGCACCGACTGATATCACTCCAAACGCTGCAAAAACTCCAATCAACCAAGCAATATTTCCACGATCGGAAACAGGTTGCGAAACAGGGCGAGAAGTGGGAGTTGGAGGAACCGGAATCGGTTGTGGCGGTTGTGGAAGAATGACTTCTGTTTCTTTAGCAACTGGAATCGGCGTGTACTCAGCCACAGTTTGAGCCGGCATCGGAGTTGGAATGAAATCAGTCGCGGCAACTGTAGCCGCAGGCTGACTGAGTTGTTGAACGGCTTGGAGTGCTTCTTCTGCACTCTGATAGCGATCTTTAAAGTGATAGCGCGTCATCCTGTTCAAAACCACTTTCAGTCCTGGACTCGCTGAGGATAAATGCTCCCAGACAATCTCACCCGTCTGAGAATCTTCATCGAGTTGACTCGGAGAACGTCCTGTCAACGCCTGAATCGCCACCATCCCCAATGCGTACAAATCGCTATTTGATCTAGGTTTTCCCCGCCCTTGCTCTGTTGGCGCATAACCTTGAGTCCCAATTCGGGTTCCTGTTGCAACCGTGGGATCAAGCTCAGCACTTACTTGCTCTTGTACTGCTTTAATCGCCCCAAAATCAATCAGTACGAGTTTTCCATCCCGTTGACGGCGAATCAGATTTGCAGGCTTAATATCTCGGTGAATCACACCTTTACTGTGAATAAATTTCAGAATCGGCAATACACCTTGCAGCAACTCTAATACTTTCGCTTCTGTCCATTGCGTTCCAGGTAGCATCTCTACGTCTAGAGTATGTCCTTCAACGTACTCCTGAACGAGATAGAATTCATTCTCCTCAGTAAAGTAAGCCTGAAGATTTGGAATCTGATCGCATTCTTTGCCCAACTGAGTTAATATTCTTGCCTCTTGCTCAAACAAGCGCTGAGCAAGAGAAAGTGCTTGCGGTGAGGTATTCAATGGCTTTAATTGTTTCACTACGCAGACTGGATGCCCAGGAATATGCGTGTCTTCTGCCAAAAACGTTTGCCCAAATCCACCGGAACTCAGCGCTTGAGTAATCTTGAAATGCCCAGCCAGAATCTTTCCAATCATGACAGGTAAATGAGGAGGAGGGTTATACTAATTCGGAAAGCATATAGTTCTTTACATGCTGTGGCTTAGAATAACCGGAAAGAATCGACACTGGAAGCATTATAAACAAAGGTTTAAACTCTAATAGTTCAAATGCTCTTAAATCACAACTCACAAAGCGTGATCAACTCATCATCTTCCAAATCTTAATTGTGTTATCACTGCTCCCACTGGCACACCAATCTCCTTGAACACTAATCGCAAGGCTACCAATTTGCCACGGATATCCTCCGATCGCTCGAATCTCCTGATTACTGCTCACATCCCAAAGCCGCAAAATCTTATCGTCTCCTGATATCGCCAAAACCATCCCATCTGGACTAAATCGAATCATATTCACAATCGATCGCAACCCCGAAATCGTCATTACTTCCGCTTGAGTCTTCTGATCCCAAAGTTTCAGCGTTCGATCGCTACTCGCAATCGCCAATACAGAACCATCAGCATTCCAAGCGACTGCGGTTACTGCCATTTTGCTCTCGATCGTTTGTGTCGCCAATGTGTTCAAATCCCAGATTTTTGTAGTTTTATCCGCACTGCCACTCACCAGTAATTTCTGCTGAGGGTGAAACGCGATCGCATTCACTGCCATCGTGTGACCTTCTAAAAGTTGAAGCTGCTTCCCTGTTTGACGCTCCCAAATTCGGATAGTTTTATCAGCACTCCCACTCGTTATCCATTGCCCATCAGCATTGTATGAAACAGCATTTACCGCCAACTTATGCCCTTCAAATGCTCTCAATTGCTGACCTGTGACTAAATTCCAAAGCAGAATAATTTTATCTGTTCCTCCACTCACAAGGAACTTTCCATCTGAGCTAAAAGCTACTCCACGTACAGGAGACGCATGACCCGTTAGTGTTTGTAAAGAACGATCATGAACTAATCCCCAGAGATTGTTCTCAACCTGCTGAATTGTTTGTGCAACGCGCTCAGAGCTTTCTTGAGTTTCAAGCTGAAATAGAAATTCGGGTTGGGTTTGACTTAGCGTGATGCGATCACCACTCTTCAAACGCTGTTTTTCTAGAATGCGATGACCATTCACATAAGTACCATTTGTACTATCAAAGTCCTCAACCTCCCACTCTCCATCAGCAATCAGATAAATTGCAGCATGAACCTTTGAAACCGTTGTGTAGCTATCAAGCCTAATTTGACAGTCTGCTGCGCGACCTAGTTTTACTGATTCTGTTAACGGATAGCGAGACTGATCGTTAAACAAAATTAGAACTGCTTGAGTATTCATGTGCCTAAATCGTTTCTCTACTCAGGATAAAACTCGATGGTACGATTTCAGTTTAATTTTGATGAATCGGCAAGCAAATCATGAATGTTGCTCCTTGCCTTTTCTGATTACTTAGGATTGATTCTGTGGGGTTTAAGCGCAAATGTGGCAAGTCGGAGTTGAAGCAATCTGCGGGACGACAAAACATAATGAGATGCGTGTAATACCGTTTCGCTAAAAGTAGGCAACAGATGGTATCAATGGTTCGGACAGAATTAGGGGTTGTGTCGCAAATACTTTTTAGTGACAAACGAAGTGTTTCGTTCGCATTCCGTTATGCACTCATACCGAACAGTTCTTCAATAAACTTTGCTTGAGACAGACTCTTCCCTTGGCTAATTCCCTTCACTTGTCCTTTGCGAATCATACTCATCGCTTCGATTCCGCTCAAGGTTTGTCTTGCCGTGTTGAATGACCCGAATCCCATCATGGGCTTGGTCAATCGCTTGATGTTGCGGTGATCCTGCGATTGGGAGGTTGTTCATATACTTGCTTTGCCGTAATTCGGTCTCTGCTGCCAAAGTTTCATCCGCTTTCAACGTTTCAATTGCCACCGGATAGGCAGCGTTCTGATCCACCGTGATCACCCGTGGTTTTTGAGTGTGTTCCGCTTTCAGCACTTTGCGAAAGAACCGTGTGGCTGCCTTGCCGTCTCGCTTTGCACTCAGCATGAAGTCGAGCGTGTTACCCATTGAATCGACGGCGCGGTAAAGGTATTTCCACACTCCTTTGACTTCGATATACGTCTCGTCCACCCGCCACGAATCGTTTGTCGGATTCAGGTGTGGTCGAATGCGCTTATCCAGTTCTGGGGCATAACTCAACACCCACCGATGGATCGTGGAATGATCCACTTCCACTCCCCGTTCTTGCATCATCTCTTCCAAATCCCGGTAGCTCAATGGGTAGCAACAATACCACCGCACATTCAGCAAGATGATCTCTGGCAAAAAATGCCGCCGCTTAAACAAGAATTGGGAAGCCATTTAGGGTGCGATGAGAGAAAATTGAGCTTCCCCACCGTATCATTTTTGCGACACAACCCTTCAGTGAGCCTGGAAACGGCTTCTTCGATTTCAACTGCATTCATACTCTGACCATAAATAGCTCAGGAGTTCGATTATCGCTCCATAACGCAATTTCAGAATTTTATCCTGATTTTCAATTATGGAGGTTGAGTTAGAAACCCGGCACAGCGATCGTGCTCTCCACTCGCTGTTCAGAAACCTCCAGATATTTTTGCAATGCTCATAGACTGCAATGCTCACTGATTTGCTGAATCACCTGCAAAGGGATACCCGCCGTAGACATCGCTGTTAATGCAGCTTTACATGTATCTTGGCTCAATTCCTCATATACCAACGGAGCTATCAATTTCAAGCATTTGTAAACCCTGTCTTACGAAATAGGCAGTAAGTGCTGCTGTGTAATTCTCAAAAGGCTGAATATCAACAATTTTCATAAGCTCTTTCCCAGATTTTGAAAGTGCGACTCCGTGTAGCTGAAATGCTTGCTCTTTTGGTCGCTCATTTATTGGAATAAGACCATAATTTCTATTTTGATGCTGAAAAGGAAATACTATCTGATTGTTCACGCCCGTAATCGCGCCTGCAATACACACTCTGTAATCAAAGAATGAATTGTAATCTGAAATGATTAAATTATGCTCCTGTAAGACATTTAATTGGTCAAAGCCAAGACCATAATTCTGAAGTGCATTTGATGCAGCGTTACCACCGAGCGATGCAACTCGCGCATCGAGATAGATGTCATCAGCCTTTAAACATATGCACAGAGAACAAAGGCGCAGGAAGAGATTTGCAATAGCACTATCAAGTTCTCCCAATAAATTGACAGTTCTGATTGAAAACGATGAAGGTTTTTGGATCTCCCAGCCAAGATGCGACCGAATAGAAGCTGCATTTCTCCAGTACTTTTCTGACTAGCATGTTTCTCAAAGTTATTTAACCAGTCTTCATTTATCGGAGAAATTTCAGTTGCCGTATTGAGCTTCGGTTCGGGAAGACCTGCCTCTTGTTGAATCTGGCAAGCTGCAATTTTAGAAATTGTGACCGTATTTTTCCACTGCAACACGGGCAAACTCTGGATCAACATCCATCTGTTTAGCAATTTGGTCAGCACTTGTATTGATTATTTTCACTCTTGCCTCGGTTTCGGCACGCTTCTCTACAGCGATTCCTTCAAGATAAGCAACCGGAATGTCAATAGCTGCGGTACAAAGCTGCCCAAATGCTTTGAAGGCATTTCTTTTGATTGGAGCAGGAAGCGATGAGCCTGTCATCAGACCAGTGACAGTATTATGAGCAATCTCCAGTAACCCTCGGTTTAAATCTTCCTGTTCCATATCAGTCGGCTTCTTTAGCAAACTCATCACAATTTTTATAGGGTACAGGATTATTGCTCAATTGGCAGATAGTTTGGGCAGTTAGAGGCATCAGTATCGATTATCAGTTAAACACGCAGAAATATGAAGCCATTACTCTGACTGAACCTCAGCCTTAGCGTTGTTTTTTGTCTAAAAGCTACGGGAACGCCCAGATGAACTCGATGAAGCAATTGTCAGCAGCCACTATTTTCTATTTAAGGTTGATGAGAACCAATTAGATAAGGACTTCTTAACCTTTTTCAGCAAAACTCCAGCTTTCAGTGATCGAGTCTCTGCTCAAGGTTCAACAAACTACGTGGCAATTCGTCCTAATGATGTATTTAACGTCAGTTCCGGTTAAGCAGCAGGGAGCAAGTTGTGGTCGATGGCAATGGAGGGCTTCTTCGGCTGATGGCAGTAGGCAATCAAGCCACAGACCAAGTTGACCAAGCAGTTAATCGGGGAACGATGGCGCGAATGCTCAATTTGCGAGATGTTCTTGAGCGGGTCGATGATCGTCTCGACGCAGCCTTCGGCGCACTGCGTGTGGGCGCGTTTTCTGAGTAACAAGCGGTCTTCGAGTGGGGTTAAGCGGTTTTTCATGTTGCGCCGTAATTTCGTGATTAACTGCACACCCAGGGTGCCGGGCAACTGTTGTGCAAGTTTTTGCGAGAGAGAACCCTTATCACCGAATCCCTTGCCGAATAGCGATTGGAGCAGTTGTGGAACTGGCTTGCGGTCATCGGTGTTGCCCGGAGTGAGGGTAAAGTTGAGCAATTCACCGCGGTCGTTGAACACCAAATGCAGCTTGAAGCCAAAAAACCAATCGACTGAGGTTTTGCCCCGTGCTGCCAGGTTCTCAAACACTCGATGCTGCTTGATGCGACGATTGTGGCAAACTTTGAGACTAGAGGGTGTTATGCACTTTTGTTAGAATGAGAGCATGAGTAGACAGCCTTACCCCACGGACGTGAGCGACGAAGAATGGGCATTTGTCGCGCCGTACTTAACCTTAATGAGTGAAGATGCACCGCAACGAGAACATAGCTTGAGAGAAGTGTTCAACGGCTTGCGGTATGTGACCCGAGCGGGAGGAGCCTGGCGACTGATGCCCCATGACCTGCCACCGTGGCACACGGTATATCAGCAAACGCAACGTTGGGTCAAAGCTGGAGTCTTTGAAGCGATGGTGCAGGATTTGCGCGAGATTCTCCGAATCTTAGCGGGACGCAACGCGCAACCGAGTGCGGTGATTCTGGACAGCCGGACGTTGCAATCGACGGTAGAAAGCGGACAAAGAGCGGGCTACGACGGCGGTAAACGCAAAAAAGGCAGCAAAGTTTATATAGCAGTCGATACCTTGGGTCATTTGTTAGCCCTGCACGTTACCCCGGCGAATGAGCAAGACCGAGCGCAGATAGCAGAACTAGTCCAACAAGTCCAGCAGAGGACTGGAGAATCGGTTGAGGTGGCGTTTGTGGATCAGGGCTACACCGGAGCGCAAGCGGCTACCGAGGCTGAGGCAGAAGGCATTCGATTGGAAGGGGTGAAACTGCCAGAGGCAAGGAAGGGCTTTGTCCTGCTACCCAGACGGTGGGTGGTCGAGCGTAGTTTTGGCTGGATGTCCCGTTTCCGGCGCTTGGCGCGAGATTACGAGCGATTAGCACAGACATTAATTGGCTTTCACCTGATTGCGTTTGTGATGTTGATGGTCAGGCAGTTCGTGAGTATTGGTTTCAAAAGTGCATAACACCCTCTAGTGGAGCCAATAAAACTGATACCGCTACAATTGCCAAAACAGGAACGCAGATAGGCACACAGTGGCATCAGTACCGACGGCATCCACTTTGGACGCCTGATTCGTTGCCGTAGTTGACTGTGACAATGAACGGCTTATGAAGTCGCGGTGGCAAGCGAAGGAAGCGGCAGGGGGTCACTCTCTCCACCGACGTCGCGCTGGGGTGGTCGCTTGAAGGTAAACGTGAAACGATCCCCGCTCTCAATCACCTGCCGCATCTCTGGGTACAGGGGTGAGTCTCCGATTACCCCGCTCAAATAGACCCAGCCGCGAGCCCGGGTTAAGGCCACAAACAGTTGGTTCCGCAACGTGATATTGCTTTCATCCTCAGCAATCTGGTCAAACCCAACCACATAGACGAGATCTGCCTCATTGCCCTTCACTCGATGAATGCGAGACACGGTCACCGATCCCTCATACCAAAACCGGTTTGGCACCGTTCTGCCGGAGCTAAGCGGAGCATTGGGTCTTGTGGCGCTGGGGATATAGTAGGGAATCTGATGGCTTCTCAAGTAGGTGACCACCTGCCGCTCTAACTCAATCGCAGACTCTCTGCCCAAGACCACCACCAAAATCTGTCGGCTCGGTTGCAACCCTTCTTGGGTCAGGTTGAACTGAATCTGTTGCGCTAAGGCTTGCAATTCCTCGGTGCGATTGGCGTAGGTCTTGAACTGCAAGACCTCACCGGACCAGAGTTGGGGCACGGGGTTTGGAGAAGACTCACCCGGTCGGCGCAGCGTCACCTGCTGTCCTGGAATAAAACGACCACTGACCTCATACCCGATCGCTTTCCAGTCCTCCGCCCGCGTTAGGCCCGAGAGCATTCCCTCTCCGCGCAACAGCCCCATACCAATGGCATGGGCTGCCGTCAGGATGGGAGCCGGAGTGCGGTAACAGCGATGCATAATCTCGCTTTTCTTGATTCCGCCAGGGTATTGTCCAGCGACTAAGTACGTCAGGTCTTCACCGAAGAGCGCTTTGGCTTGGGGAATCACAAGATTGTCTAAACTCTGAGCTTCGTCATAGGCCCAAATCAAGCGCCGTTGGTCTGGCTGCTCTGGATCGGCAGGTCGCAGTGCTTGATAGGCCATCCAGTAAAAGGGTTGCTTTCCCTCAAACAGGAAGTCAGATCCGTCCATCACCAAGTCTTGCCCTTCATCGATCAAGATGGCGTCGAATTGGGGTTGGAGCCGTCCTCGGAGTTTCTCCAGCAAGCGTTTGCAGTTCCATCCCAACTTTTGAGAAGGGCTATAGCTGGGGTTGATCGGCTCAGAGACTCCCGGGCTGAAGCCATGGGCATTACGGAGCGTGGAATATAGTCCAGGCTGCCGTGCCTCCCCCCAAGCATGCAGGATTTTGAGCTTAGAGGTAGCAGGGTCATAGGTCACCTCACCCTGGCTAAAATGAGTTAGCCAGCGGCTAATCTCATGGGTCACTTGATCGTAGAGGCTGCGGGTGAAGAAGACGAGGGCAATATCCCAGTCTGGATGTTGCCAGTGCATATAAGCTGCCTTCTGACACAGCAGCACAGTTTTACCAGAGCCCGCGATGCCACGAATTCGTTGCGGACCGGGTGGGATCTGCCAGCCAATTTGAACCTGTTGCCAGTCGAGTTGCCGCGTCCACTGCCGCATATCTGCCAGGATGGCTGCACGGTCGGAGGAGGGCTGAGGCAGAGTGGACGACGGAGTGGGTTTACCCGAGAGCACCGTGAGGAGTAGGCTCCACTGCTCAGCACTGAGGGCTGATCCGCGTTGAATGATCGTTGATGCCTTCACTTGATCGCACAGCTCAGATTTCTTGCGGAGTTGGTCTGCAAACAGAATGGGGGGACAACAAGGCAATTGGTCAAAGCCGCGTTGCTGCCACTCTTTGCTAGTGATGAAGGGTAAGGCGACGATCGCTCGGCCCGTGACTTTACGATGGAGGGAAGCGTGTTTGTCACAGAAGCCTAATAGAGCCCACAATTGGGCTTCCGCTTGCTGATAGGGGTGGAGAGAAGGTGCATAAAAGCCCCGCTCCATTTGCCACTGGTGTCCTTGGATCGCAGTAATTTGATTGATGCGAATCGATTTGACCTCGATCACCACGAGTCCCAGCTCCCGATCTGCCAGCAGGATGTCGGGTTCCCATCGCTTCTGGGATTGCGTCGAGAAGATCGGATAGGGACAAAATCCTAAACACTCCCGATCGCCAAAGGCTTCGCGAATAGCTTTGAAGACGAGTTGCTCGCCTGCCTCCCCACCCTTGCCCAGCACTTCGGTGACAATAAACTGACCGGCTTTTAGGGGAGTAGACATGTCGCTGTACCTCGTCTGTAATGATATCTACAGCTAGTAATCCCCTGGTTTAGACACTGGCTAACGACAAGTCCTCCATATTCTAGTGAACTGCCCGCGAAGATTGTAGCGCCGTGCCAACAAACGAGGTTTCTGGATGAGGAACGCCGACTTGGCAGTTGAAGTGCCCATCGAGATAGGCATACAATTTGTCGCTGCCTCGAAAGTAGAGAGTTAATCCATCCTGAAGTTGAATTGCAGAGACAATTTGGGCTTGTTGGCGGGGCGAGACTAAGAAGTTGATCCAATTCGCAACCTTATGATGCGGCAGGTTCAATTTGCCCAGAGCGCACCCCTCGATCGTCTCCATCGAAAACTGAACTTGGGCACTCATCAACCGTCTCCTATTTTGCCTGTAGGGATAAAGTAGTTTTAGTGTACTATAGCTGCACCTTTCTAGGCCTACAGGGGCAGTTTTAGATTTTGGTCAGAAAACAACGTTAAGTCTGCAAGCTCTACCAAAAGTGGTGGTTTCAGCAGCGTTTTTGTGCAAAAGCTAAGCAAATGCAGATTGGCTTGGCTAGCTCAATATCTTGAGGCGTAACATTGCTGAGTTTACGTGTACTCATCCTTACATCCGCCTCAGGGCTTGGAAACGTATAGCGAGAAAACTGGATCGATGACAAGATTTAGTTCCAAACCATCTACCCCTCTTTCATCACTCTTGCTGAGGCGAATTCTGGAATCCAGTCATAATGCAGGTTTTCCGTTTTAGCGGCTCGAAAATGACAAAAGAGCAAAACACAAGTACAGCAAGGCTTGTAGCTTTTTCTCCTGCCGATGTGATGAAAGAGGGATATTTGCCCAAACCCCCAAAAAAGTATAGTCTTGGTTCTCGCTCAACTGGCATAAGGTACCTCAAAAATTAGATGCGATATTGGCGAAAAAATAGCCCTGATAGTCCATGAGTAGTCCAGAGCCATTTTCGCAACGTCTGAACTAATTGCATAGCAAGCTTTATAGAAATTTTGATTAACTGCCATTCTCGCAGAGACCCTAGCGGTAAAGTCTGCATTTTGATGCTTCCAGGGGAGTGATGTAAAAGGATTGAACATCCTGGACGATCTCTAATGTCTTCTGTAGAACAATTTTCTGCAGGGCAATTTATTGTTTTTGGGTGGAGCAGCAGACTGGGAAGAAATCTCGAAGGATTGATCTGCCTATCGAAGAAAGCGATCGCGGAAAAAGCGGCGATATAACTCACAACTCCAATAGATGCGATTGCGCTCAAACCTCACCACTCCCAACCCTTCGAGCTTAAATGCTTCGGTCTCTTTAAGCGAGATTCCTTCTGTCTCACCTAATTGCTGAAGCGCACTGTCCAGTTCAGCATGAGAACCTAATCGGCTAGAGATCTCGATCAGATGTGACCGATAGATACCTTGAAGTGTTGGTGCAAACTCTAAAATTTCGTCTAAGGATTGATCTTCGTGCTTAAGAGTGTAGAGGGCTTGCTGAATAAAGTAGGGGTTGCCGCCAACCACGTTGTATAACTGGCTGATTTCAGCACTACCTAAGTCTTCTAATTCGTATATCTCTACCAGTTGCTGAATCTGTTCCTGTTTCAAGGGCTTAAGCGGAGTTGCGATTGAAAGATTCCCGAAAGGAGAGGATTCAAACTTAATATAATCTTCTGTGGAATGAGCAATCACCATCCGTAGCTTTTTCCAGATCTCTTTATCTGGAGCGCTTGAGTCTTCGTGCCAGCCCCGTAACATCCTGAAAAATCGTTCTGCCGTTGCTGGATACTCAAATAGGCAGTCTGCATCATCCAAAATGAGAACTATCGGGCGATCAATCTTCTGCAAGACGCAATTTTGAAAATATAGCCCTATGTTTTCCTGCTGAGTAGGGAGGTCTTGACTCTCGATCGAGTCCTCTTCGTCTAGCGAGGTATTGATTTTGCGACAGAACCAATGGAGCAACTTTGACAGATCTTGCAGCGTTTGTGGGCTCACCTCATCTCGGAACCGGAACTGTACTATGTGATAGTCTTCATTGCGTAGCTCAGCCCGGAGGCGATTGAGCAGTGAGGTTTTTCCTGTTTTTCTGGCAGCCCGAATTCTGAGCAACGCACCTGGTTGAGTGATTTTGTTGATGTAAGGCTCAAACCGACTACGCTGGATATAGAAGGGTGAGTTTATGCTCATTGGACTCCCAGGAGTCTCAAACTGAATTGGCAGTTTCTGAACAGTTAGGGTGAATTGATGACGATAGCGATCGCAGACTAACTTTGGCTTAAATCGTACAAACAGTTGAATCAAATCCTCGCGGTATGAGTAGTGTTCTCCAAATTGATTGGCAAAGCCAAAGATGGCACAAGCTTTACTAATATGACGCCTGATCGTCGAGGCAGTTAATGTTCTGATTTGCGCGATTTCTTGATCATCTTTACCAGCTAGAAAATCGTAAAGAACCTTCCTCTTAATTGGTGTTAATTGAGCCAGCTTTTCTTCAAATTCTGCTAGGGTCATCGGTATACATTCCTGCAATCCATGCCTATCTAGAAAAACGGTGCCACTTGAGTTTTTATTATCCTCTTTATTTTCTATCAGAATGGTAAAAGACGAAAGGAAGAGGCTTGTGTAGGAAAACTGTAGATTGGTTTCTGTGAGGAGAAGGCTTCTAACAATGCATGGTCAATTCTTGTGACACCCTTGTGTTTTGAAAGGCGAGAGCAACAGGGACACAAGCAAGTCTAAATATTGAAGGAGCCCTCTCTACTCGACCTGGCTACGATAATGCGAACCTGAGGTAAAGAATTATGAACGCCAAGTTGACTACCGTCCAAAAACACCAACTCCATAGTAAGAGTAAGCAGCAGTAGTATTCGCCATTGTGACTTTCACTCTGAAGGTTCCCGTCCATCTGGGTGAAATTTGAACAACCGGAACATCATCCATCTGGATATCGCTATCAATAAGGTTTCCATTTTCGTCATACACTGCTAAGTCTAAATCTCGACAATCCCGATCCCCAATTGCCAGGATAGAGTAGTCTCCTCCACGACGCAAATCTACGGTAATCCAGTCTGAGCTTCCATCACGCAATGTACCAACAGAAGGCTCGTGAGTCAGAGTGTAGCCCCGCCGTAGTAAATATGCACCTCCATTGATCATCCCATTGCGCACTTGGCTCAGAAAAATATTAGCTTGCGCGATCAACCGAGGTTGCTCTGAAGCCTGAGGTGAAGCAGCGAGAGTTGCAGGGATTACTAGGGAGAGATTGGTTGCCATTGCGAGCGCGGTTGTCGCAACTCCTAGAAGCGAGCGTTGAAAAAGATGAGAGATAGTGTTGGGATGGTTTGACATAACAGAATCCTCTAGGGTGTGAATATGAAATAATGGCTTGCCTAGTTCATGGGCAAGCAGTGGTCTTAAGAATAAATCTGCTTAGATTGCTGCAAGAGAGCGATCGGATTAATGCAATGTGTGAGAAGGACTGTACAAATTTCTCGGTCGCAGACTGCGGCTAGTAGGAGATAGAGAACAGCGATCCAGAAATTTGCTGGACTGAGCCAACAGAGTTGGCTCAGTCCGTGTCTTACCTGCCAATTGGAATGACAAAAGATGCTGAATCACCATCAGCAACCGGATTGACAAAGACCAACGTGACTTTATCTTTGTTGGGATCAGTTGGCACTCGGTAATTGAGTGTAAAAGTTCCACTCGCATTGGTCGCAGTGGTGGTGAGAGTTCTTTCCACAGTTCTACGTCTGCCAGAATCGTAGTAAATTTCTTGAACTAGAAGAGGGGCTCCAGCTAATGGTCGGCGATCACTACCTAGAACCTGTGCATTGATTTGTAGTGGAGTTCCTCGGAGATAGCGAGATTGATTCGGCTGGATTGACAATCTTACCCGGTTTGCCGCTTGAGCAACCTCTGAACCCAACGGTAAATGACTGACAAGTCCGGCGACCGGAACGAAAGAGAGCAACAGTAAGGAAAGATGCGCTGCGCGGTGAGTCATGGATTTAGAAGTCATAGATCGTTGATCCTCATAATCAGGAATGAAAGTGAATTGATACATTAACTGCATCCAGACTTTGATCGAGTTAACCTTAGCTCTCGTTGTGAGGTTGGGTTTGAACTCGTTGAATTTATAAAAGCAGAGCAGATACGTGATCATGGATGTTGATGAGAAAGACGCACAAATTGCTAGAAGAAGGATATGAAATGAGCAGTTGACGCAGTTTGTGAAAAGAACTGCACAAATTTCTCGATGACAGATTAAATCTGGTAGAAGTTAGAAGTCTGCGCTCACACGAAATGGGGTTTGGAGGAGCTATGCCGGAGATTCAACAACTTGCCTATCAATATCAAGTGGGGGGCGGTTTGCTTTCAACGGCGAAGAGTTATGTGTTTCGCCCAGCAGACGATCACTTGTATGAAGCGTTGAAGGCAGGCGAGTTTTGCTATGTGTTTAACTGTCGGCAGATGGGCAAAACGAGTCTGCGAAATCAGACGATGCAACGGCTGATAGCTGACCAGTATCACTGTATTTCGGTGGATCTAACCACAATTGGCAGTGGTGGAACCTCGGCAGAATGGTATCAGGCTTTTGCAGGGGCACTGCATGGGAGGCTGTCAGAGCAGATAGATTTTGAGCAGTGGTGGGCGGCGCATGGGAGGTTGCCGCCTATTCGATCTCTGCATCTGTATTTTCAGGAAATTTTGCTGCGGTTTCTGCCAAATCGGCAGATTGTGATCTTCATTGATGAAATTGATACTGTGCTGGGTCTGGAGTTTGATGCAAGTGATTTTTTTGCATTGATTCGGGCTTGCTTTAATCTTCGGGGTGAAGATCCGGCGTACCGTCGCCTGACGTTTGTGCTATTTGGGGTGGCAACGCCTGCGAGTTTAGTACGAGATCCAGTGAAAACGCCATTTAACATTGGTAAGGATATCTCGCTGTCAGGGCTTGAGTTTGAGCGATCCCTGGTTTTAGCAGAAGGGTTGGTGAGCTGTGTACCCAATCCGGAGGCGGTGTTGCGAGAGATTTTGGCTTGGACGGGAGGACAGCCGTTTTTGACGCAGAAGCTGTGTGATTTGGTGCAGCAGAGTGAGGAGTTGGAGATGGATGAATTAGTGGAGGGGAAGGAACGGGCTTGGATTGAGGAGATTGTGCGATCGCACATCATTGAAAATTGGCTCTTTGAATCTCCAAAGCATTTCAGAACGATTCAGGAGCGATTATTTGCTAAACCAGAGCAAGTGGGGCGGATACTGGGGCTATATCAAAAGATTTTGCAGAATGGGGAGGTGGTATCACAAGGGAGTGATGAGGAGCTAGAGCTACGATTGTCTGGACTGGTAGTGCAGGAGGCAGGGAGGGTCAGAAGTTATAACCAGATTTATCAGGAGGTGTTTGATCGCACTTGGGTTGAACAAGCCCTGAGCGAACTTCGCCCCTACGCTAAAAGGTTAAGGCGATGGTTGGAATCGGGATGTCAGGATAAATCGCAACTGTTGCAAGATCAGGAATTGTTGAAGGCTTTGGCGACGGCAAAAGGCAGGAGTCTGGCAGATGAAGACTACCGCTTTTTTGCGGCGAGTCAGGATATGGAACTGTCGAAGGTGCGGAAGCGGATTCGTTGGGGCATTGGGGTGTTGGGGGTAACGATCGTGGGTACAATCTCTGCCTTACTAGCTGCATCACAGGCAACGAAACTGGCAGAAGCAGCACAGCAGGAAGTGAAAGCAGCACAGCAGGAAGTGAAAGCAGCACAGCAGGAAGTGAAAGCAGCAGATCTGTCACTAGCAGCCGCAGATGTCCGCTTGAAAAGTGCTATGGCAAGAGATAAGTTGAGTCAGGAACGACCCTTTAATGCTCTCCTTGAAAGTCTTAGAGCAGGGCACCAGCTTAAGCAACTGGACAAATCTGCTTGGGAAAAAGATAACACGCGAATGCAAGTTTTGGGTACCTTGCTACAAGCTGTTCATGAAACTAATGAACGTAATAGTTTAATTCATCAGGAAGCTGTTACGAGTGTTGTCTTCAGCCCAGATGGGAAAACGATTGCTTCAGCAAGTTGGGATAATACAGTCAAACTTTGGAGCCGAGATGGGCGAGCACTGCGCACCTTCAAGGGACATCAGGACGATGTTACGAGTGTTGCCTTCAGCCCAGATGGGAAAACGATTGCTTCAGCAAGTTGGGATAATACAGTCAAACTTTGGAGCCGAGATGGGCGAGCACTACGCACCTTCAAGGCGCATCAGGACGATGTTTGGAGTGTTGCCTTTAGCCCAGATGGGAAAACGATTGCTTCAGCAAGTAGAGACAATACAGTCAAACTTTGGACTCGAGATGGGCGAGCACTGGACACCTTCAGCGGATACCAGTCCTTCGTTTGGAGTAGGGATAAGAGGCTCAAACTGTGGATTCGGGACGGGCAAGAACTGTATACCTCTAATGGATATCGGTCTGATGTTTGGAGTGTTACCTTCAGTCCAGATGGGCGAAGGATTATCTTGGCAAGTGGGGATAACACGCTCAAACTTTGGACTGTAAACCTGGGTAAACTGATGCTCCTTGGTTGTGATTTGATACGAGACTATCTTAACAATAGTCAGCAAGCAAGTAACAGCGACAAAGCAATGTGTACCCCCTACCTCAACCGGAAGTAACGCTTGACTCTATTCACGGCTCCAAGCCTTGAGATTACCTCAGGGGGAACTTGCTTCACAAACTGCATTCTTCAACTTCTTAATGATGTGCGATCGCGGGAACACGACTACTCTACTCAATGAAATTCAGCGATCGCGCCCTTCAGTCACCCAGCAATAGGTTTCTCCCACAGACTAGGCTTCTCCCTTTAACGATGGCGCAATAGAACTGTCAGGATACGTATTCCTTGCTCTCCTCGATGTACAGCACCTTACACCTAACAACAGGACTTAGTAATGGCATTCAATACAAAAACAGCAGGTGACGATGTATTTGAAGGAACTCCAGCCGCAGACTCCTTCTATGGAGGAGACGGCAATGACTTTTTCAACGGCGGCGGTGGCAATGACAGCCTGTTCGGTGAAGCCGGTAATGATACCTTTATAGTCCCTTATGAATCCAGCCGAGGGATTGCCGTAACCGTCTCTGGTGGCGATGGGATCGATACCGTGATTCTCGATCTATCGGCTTCCCAGCAAACGTCTGGAATCCGATATGAATCGTTTTCCCTCACCGCTTTTGCCCGCCTTGGCATTCCAGGATTCCAACTGGATTTCGCTGGTATCCAATGATTTCTGCTCACGGGCACCAACCTGAATGATGAATTGCGGGGTAGCAATGGTGCCAACTTCCTGCAAGGAAGATTAGGGGACGATACCTATTCCTTTATTCCAGAGCCACAGCCTAACTCTGCGGCAGGAAGCAAAATTCGAGATACGGGGGGTAACGATCGACTGCTGCTGAAAAACGATAGAGCGCAAGACCTTCCCATTAGCCTTTCTAGCCCGCGACCAGGTATTCTGGGGCTGAAACGCGATGAAACAGCCTTAGTCCTCGACCTCAATCGAGATGGAGTGATTGAACGCTCCAAGGATTTAGCGATTCTGGACTTCTTCAAAGATAACGGAGCCGGGTCAGGGTTCATCGAGCAAGTCGGCACTCTCAGTGGCATTGATATCCTCAACGCCAATCGTGAGTTTCTACCCGTTGGGGCTGATTTTGATAGCGATCGTAAAGCTGATCTCGTCTGGCGCAACCGTGCAACTGGAGAAAACATGGTTTGGCGCTTAGATGGCACTACCCTGATCGGCAGCGATTCACTGGTTACCGTCCCTGATCGCAACTGGGTTATGGGCGGCACCGGCGACTTCAATAATGATGGCGAAACAGACATCGCATGGCGTAACAATGCCACCGGCGAAAACGTGGTTTGGTTCATGGATCGCACTACCATTGCAGAAACGGGGTCATTCCTCACCATCCCAGATCTAAACTGGGCGATTGGCGGCACCGGCGACTTTAATGGTGATGGCAAAACCGATCTCGCTTGGCGCAATTATGCCACTGGCGAAAATGCGATCTGGCTGATGGATGGAACCAACATTGCCCAGCCAGCATTCATTCAACCCGTCCCTGATCGTAACTGGGTCATGAGCGGCGCAGGCGACTTCAACCGTGATAACAAAGCCGATCTCGTTTGGCGCAACGACGCCACCGGCGAAAATGCCATTTGGCTGATGAATGGAACACAGCTAATGGAAGGCAACTACTTCACGGCTGTGAAGGATAGCAATTGGCGAATTGGGCAAACCGGGGACTTTAACCAAGATGGCAACACTGATATCGCATGGCACAATGGTGCATCTGGGCTAAACGCTGTCTGGCTCATGAATGGAACTCAACTCGATCAAGGGCAATATATTGCTCCGCTTCAAGGTTCAAGTTGGAATTTGATCAATAGTCGCTCCCCTTTAACCTAAGTTTAGAAGCGAGGGTCGGGGTGTAGACCTGCGGGGTGGGTGACTGCTCCGCTGCGTTTAACACGATGCCAATTTGGCTTGCATTTGTGCAAAGCTAAACAAAAGAAGGTAGATTTGCACGAATTGCGGTCAAATCCAAGCGACAGCAGCAGTAATATCAGCATATTCGCTTGCACTGTATTCGGCATTGTTACGACGGATTTCACAGAACGTCATAAACGCTCCGAAGGAGTAAAGCAGGTCCTGCCCAAAACGACTACGGGGAACAGCAGAGTTCAACCATGTAATACGACGCTTGTGACAATAAGGTGCAGGAGCAGGTCGTGTTGAGGCATGACTTTATAGTACAAATGTATGATAACTTTACACGAGACTTTTCCCCAATTGCAACCAGTGGAAATAACGCTCATTACAGATACTTTCAGCTCATCTTTTCGCCATTTATAAGCTGAAAATTCTGCTGAATTTCAAAAAGCTAAATTCACGATTTATCAACCTGATTTTTTTGAATTTATTCATCTATTGCTATTAGTTAAGAAGGGAGAGGTTTTGAGAAAAAAGCGTCAGACTTCGCTTTTCGTAGGCTTTTCCATATTCCACATAATGCCCTTTGGATCAAGTCTGCCTGTGTTTTGATAAGTTTCGACACTGTTAGCGACTACAGGTGAGATAGAAGCGATCGCAGTTAGAACGGCTCCCCAAAATGTAGTGCTGTGAAAGATGCTCTTTTTGGGGGCAGTAGAAGAATTTGTAATCTGCATGATGAATGCTCTCGGTGAATAGTGGCAAGGATTACATCACCGCTAAAGGGCATCACTACGGAGAATGGGAATTACCCTTTTGGGTACTTTTTGACCCAATTCGCTCAACTATCCATCTGGGAATTGCCAACGAGTAATATGTTCAACGCTTTTACTCCCACACTGACAAGCTTCAGGTTTGGATGCGATCCATTCACGTAAGGAGCCGTAAAGAAATAACTTCACGCTTTGAGACAATCAAACAAGTTCAAACCGTGAAGTTATTTTTTAACAAGTCCTAAGCTTCGCTGCACTGAAAGTGTTCGCATTCCCGACAATGGCAGAGAATGTTGCGGCGATCGGCTTCCTCCAATCGTTGCTGCCATTCGTTCAGTTCTTCGGGTGTGAATTGTCTCGGAACTTCTGACATGGCTCTAAAACAAGGCTAACTGCACTAATGACGATCGCATCTCAGTCTCCAAATGGGAATCTCCCAAATTCGATAAGGAAATTCCTAACAGTCGTACAGTTCGCCCTTCTAAATCCACCGCTTCAAATAATCCCTGTGCAACAGCGATCGTATCTCCCACCTCCCAAATCGGAGCCAGCATCGTCCTGCTGCGCGTGATTTGCTGATAGTTGCCAAACTTCACCTTCAGCGTCAGAGTGCGTCCCTTGGCTTGATGTCGTTCTAAACGGTGACAAACATCCTGCGCGATCGTTTCAAGTTCATGAAGCATCACGGCACGATCGGTTAAATCCTGAGCAAATGAGGTTTCTGCACCCAGTGATTTACGAACCCGGTTCGCTTCCACCATGCGATCATCCTGCCCTCGCGCAATTTTGAAGTAGTGATGCCCGATTTTGCCAAACTCCTGCACTAATTCGGCTTCAGAGCGTTGCTTCAAATCTGCCCCGGTACAGATGCCCAGTTCTCGCATTCTCGTTGCGCTCACCTTTCCGATCCCGTGGAATTTCTCGATCGCAAGTTGCTCGATCACCTGCTCAGCTTGATCCGGCAGAATCACAGTTAATCCGTTGGGCTTGTTCATCCCGGTTGCCATCTTCGCTAAGAACTTGTTGAAGGACACTCCGGCGGAAGCGGTTAAGCTCGTTTCTTGGTGGATAGAAGCTCTAATTTCTCTAGCGATCGCACTTGCGTACGGCAAACTCGATTTGCTCTCTGTCACATCCAAGTAAGCTTCATCCAGTGCCACAGGTTCGATCAGGTCGGTGTAGCGCTCAAAGATGGCGTGAATCTGCTCAGAGACGGCTCGATAGACTTCAAAGCGAGGTTTGACAAAGATGAGATGAGGGCAGCGCTGGATCGCAAGTTTAGACGGCATCGCAGAGTGAATCCCGAAAACTCTTGCTTCATAACTCGCAGCACAGACGACCCCACGTTGAGTCGGAGAACTGCCGACCGCGATCGGTTTCCCTTGATATTGGGGATGATCTCGCTGTTCGACTGAGGCGTAGAACGCATCCATATCGATGTGGATAATCTTGCGAATCTGGCTCATTACGTGTGGGCTAGTACAAGATCACTATAATCTACCACCCCCAGCACTCTTTCCAACGATCAAGAAGCTGTTTTGTGACTTGCCTTCTCGCATCTCATCCAGCTTGATTAACCGATTGGGTAATTATTTCAGTTCCAGTCGGAATGCCTCGATCTCGATGTGTGGATGAGATTATCACGTTGCATAACAGCCCAATCTCGATCATATAAAGCAGTATCAGATAACGAAGCCACCCTCTACATTCAGGCATTCAGGAGACCGATCATGTTGAACCATACACCCAACACATTCACAGTTCATCTACTCCAGCCCATCACTCAGAAACTAGAAGCAATTGAGATTCATAACTCAGAAACCGCACATTTCTTCTGCCGTTTAATTCCTTCCCAGTGTCCCTTTGAACGCGATATTCGCTGCTTCGGTCGTGTTCTCCTCCACATTCCGCCGATGTGCAAACTGAATCCGTTCTATGAACAGTTGGTAAGTTTACGATTCAAAGCACTCTGCTACTTGGCTGATGTATGTGGAGAAGATATTACTGCGTACTGCTAACTACAACAAGCAACGCTAACGGGCGCGATAAGTGCAAGCTCGTCCCAGCATTTTACGAATTGCCTCAGACTGAGGTTTCATAAACTCTCCATAAACCTCATTACGATCTGCGACTTGAAACTGACCATCGCAGTTTGTAAAAGCCATCGGTCGATCATTACCGATTTGATAAGTGAAAAAATATCCAGTGCGCCGAGGCTCTAATTGAATTGAATCCAGGTTGAGATAAACCTTCTCTCCAGTGGACGCAATGCCCATATACTCCCAGCGATCCGGTGCAGCATTAACAGAGGTAGCGGAAATTCCAAGGGTCGCGAGAACTGCGATTGCTGATGTCATTGGACGCAACATTGTCTAAATCCTTTGGCTTGATTGATGTGTACTATTTGATCGAGAGATAATATTCTTATCAAGCTTCACACGAAGCATCTCTCATTCCTCAAATCAGGCAGAGTAAATTAAGAATTTAGAACGGTAGAGCGTACGTGTCTTGCTCTAACCATCTGGAAACTGCCAACGGTATTGTCAACTTAACCGGAGATGTTCAAGATTAAGCACAATCATCCCGCAATCGCTAGGTTCGCTCAATTTACGCAACCGATTTTAGCCCAGCAACTTCTCGCCAATCTTCAAATCGTTGGCGCAGTTCTTGGCGATATCGGGGTGCAGTCAGTTGATGTTGTTTCGGGTGGAAGTGTGCTCGAATCGGTCCAAAAGCAGAGAGAAATCGTTGGGCTTGTCCAGGGGATTTGAAGCGTCGCATTCGTCGTTCTCGCACTCGTGTCGGTTGATGGGAGTTCTCGGCTCGATGGTTCAACCCTTTGTGCGGTCGATGCTCCACGTTCTTCATCACTTGCTTCTTTGCTGCTTCTCTTTGCTGCTTCGTAACTCTTGAGTTTGTCGGTAACAATCACCCGTGGCACAAAGCCTCGTTTTTTCAGCAGTTTGCGAAAGGAATCGACGTGCGGCCTTCGTGTCTCGCCGCTGTTGCAGCAACACCTCCAGTACGTTCCCTTCAGAATCCACGGCTCGCCACAAATAATATTGTTGCTTCTTGATCGTCACCACCACTTCATCTAAATGCCATTTATCTGTAAGGTAAGGACGTTTACGGCGAAGCTGATTCGCGTATTGCTGTCCGAATTTCTGGCACCATTCTCGAATCGTTTCATACGTCACCTCGATGCCGCGATACAGCATCATTTTCTCGATATCCCGATAGCACTGATTGTGCCGTTCTTGCTCCAATCCGATTGTAAATATGGTTCAATACATCCCGCCTACCATAGAAGCGATCGGGCGAAACCGGAGAGCCAAAATTAAACGGATTTCCGCTTGACTGTCTGAAACTGTCCAATTTTGTCTTCTCCACAACATCTGCAAATTCAACATTGAGCAACGCACAAATCATCCGAGCAATCCCTTCGTCGATCGCTTGCTCTCGCCGGAAAAAGCGTTCCACCGTTTTGGATGCGACATTAACAGCATCCGCCACATCCTGATAGCGCCACCGCTTGTTGTCTCGCACAGAGAGTTTAGTCATGGCTTCTTTCAATAGCTCCACACCTTGCTTTGATGCCAAAACTCCCATAATCGGCGATCCCAAACGACAAACTAAGACAAAAACAGACAGTCCTGAATCGGTCTAGAACTGTCTTCTAGCAAGCCTTTAAGGTTGTTTCATCGGCAGCCGACACACCCAAACAACAAGGAAATCACCATGAACACACCCAACTGTATTCATTCAACCCTAACCCAGCCAACCTTACAACCCACGATTGAACCTCCATCGCAATGGATGCGCGACGGTTATAGCCCCACCGAAATTATTCTTGCCGTAGCAATTCTAACGTCTGCTTCTCTCAGCGCAATTGGTACACTTATTCTATGTCTCACCAGATTCGCTAGAGCACTGACCCCAAACCAGACCTCAGCAGAAATTCAATGCAGCGATCGTCAGCACAAAACTAAAAACGGCGACCTCCGCTTAAGTGGCTCACGAAACGCGAAATAGTCTCCAGATTGGGCAGTTCTCGAAGGTTATGAAAAATCGAATCTTGGAGAACTGCATTTCTGAGATTTAGTATCGAGCTTCTAAGTACGTTCGATTGGGAAATTGTTAGATGCGATCGTGACCTCAACAATTTCTCAACACCTCCCTTAATCGTCACTCTTAATTCAAGCCGTGATTAATGGCAACCCTAGAATGAATTTTTACAGTAGTCAGCCACTTCAGAGTTTGGTTACTTGCTGAACAATAGTTTGGCTGATTCATGACTGGCGTTTGATACCCTTTCCACCTCTGATAATGCGTCTAGCTGGGCTAGGCAATCTATAAGCCATACAGGCGTTTCAGACAGCAGCACTCGATCCACGCTTTTCCCTGCTGAGTGAAATCGGTTGCGGATCGTTTCAGCGATCGCCCTTCTTGCTTGCGTTGTTGCTTCCGTACCAATGAAAGTCACATACACGACATAAAAGCACCAGCGATTGCCGCTGGAGTCTTGACCCCAGTAGCGCTTCACTGTTAGAGAATCATAATCCGCTGGGTGCAATGCTTGATCGACCTCAAAGGCAGCGATCGCCTGCTCTGCCTCCAAACAACCCTGCTCAAAATCTTCTTTCCAGCTTTTCACAAACCGCTGGTAAGCCCCAGGTCGAACTGCATTGTATTTGGCACTAATCTTGCCCAGTTGACTTTTAGGTCCAGTGCTATCACTCCATGGTTGGTGCTGCTGAAGCCAAGCCCGCGCAGTTTGTTTCTGGCAGGCACTTGCGGGTGCTTTACCACCCTTACTTTGAGCCGATTTAGGGAATGGCATACTTACTACTTTGTTTGGTAGAGGATACGAAAATCCTGTCGCTTTTCGCAGTTTTTTGTAGCTTCTGCGGTTCTTTCACTCGGGCGGTCGCCGCTCTTAATGTTACCTAACGAGCGTAAGACTCTTGTTTAAGTTGCACGATCGGACGCAACTTGCGCTCATGTGTAGCCGTGCTAGTTTTTGACGGGAAGGAGTACTGCGAAGCCGAGCTTTAAGATTGTGGTGAATTTGGACCGTACATAATTTGTAATTCCCACTGTCCTTCCTCTTCCCATTCTTATCTAGAACTCAGTTCAGCTAGGTAAATTCCTGGCGTTGAAGATCGTTGAGATTCCAGATATAACGCTCAACCCCGTCGTCTAGCCTGACTTGCCAAAACGAAGTACTTTTTTTCGGATCGGGATCACGTTGGGGAAGGTGAATGAGCGTTGCTGGTCGCCAGTTATCCTGAACCAAAGCCAATACGCGGTCACCAACTTTGGGTTGCCAGCCATTCAAATTATTAGGACAGTGGTCATTGGAATAATTGGGAATAGTTTCTTTAGATGGAGGGATTTGGTAATTGTCCTGTGGAGAGCTATAGACAATGGGGACAGTTGAGACTATTGGAGATACCTTCAAGATAGTTGAAACCTGTTCTGGGAAGGATTTAGGGATAATTGGAGACTGTTGAGGGGTATTTCTTTTATCTACTTCCCCCAAAACTTCTACTTCTGATGGCTCAAAATCCTGTAAATTTTGTTCATCAAACTGTCTACAACTATCCCCCTTCCCTTCTGGGTATGGGTTTGAACTGTCTCGATCACTGTCCTCTAGTTGTCTCTGAACTATCCCTAAATGAGCCGTTACATCAAAATCAGACATTCTAGGAACTGAGTAATAATAGCAGCCACTGATCTTGCTTGTCGATCGTCGGCAACGAAGAGCCTGAATGACAGCCGCGAACTTAACATTGCTCTTCGGTTGATGTTGATTTTTCTGACACCACTCCTTGTAGCTTCCGTAGAGATCTCCTGCCTTGACCCTCTCTCGCCCGTCTGGAAATGCCTCAGCCAAAAATCTGAATTCGGGGTTATTCGCTTCAAAACGCTCGATACTCATCTCTGCTACTGCCCTAATGCTACCAGCAGAAAGAATGCGTCGTTTCATTTCCTCATAAGCCATTGAGTAACACCAGGCAAAGATGCCAGGTAACTCTTTCCTTAGCTTTTGGGATAACTCAATATCAATCGTTCTCGGTTGATGCCTGAAAGGGATTACAGTGAGCCGTCGATCAAGCCCCTCTGAACCGTCAGGAACGCTGATGAAAGCGTTGTAAGCTCTCACCACTACCACCCCCAGCCGAACGCTATAGATATCTTGATAGAGCTTTTTGACTTCAACGGGTTCGTTACTCACTACTTTGTTGTAATTCCCCACATTACCCAGGAAGCCAGAGGCATCATGATCCACAGCTAACTCTTTATCGAGCAATTGTCCCAAGCCAATTGCGGTTTTGAAGGTATCCGCACTGGCAGAACCAATATTTTCAGAACCAACCAAATTGCTGAGCACATCTAAGGTTGTGCCCTTGCCCGTCCCCTTTTGTCCAAAGAAGTCGAATGATTTCTCGATTTCCGCCTTGCAGTCGCGCACCCTAGGCAAAATTACATGTCGGAATAGCGCCCGGATCAACTCAACTCGCTCCTCATCTTCATCCATTGCCTCATAGATAAATTTTAACCAGGTAGGACAACTAGCCGTTGGCTCGAATGCGTATGGACGCAGTCGCGTAATTCGATCGTAAGGATCATGACCAGCAGTAAACTTGCCAGACAAGACATCCAAAGTTCCGTTCTTGAAGACTAACTTTCCAGCAGGATTCCAGTACTCGTCCCGAACTAATAGTCGCGATTTCAGTTCCCGAACTATGGAAGTAATCAGGGAAGAACTCCGGTTCTTCCACCGCTGGGCATCCATAAATCGGGTTAACTCCCCCTCAAACTCCTCTAGAGTTCTTAGCTTCCAGTGAGTTTGCTGCCACTCATACCAACCCACCCCAACGCGGAAAGCCCAAGATCCTTTTAGAACTGACCATGCCCTCAAAGCTTTCTGATGGCTATCTGGTTCTTTTAAGTCGAGGGAGTAGAGAATTTTCGTTATCCTCTGTCCGTCTTCTCCCTCTTCTTCTATCTCTCTTGTTTTGACGGGTGTTGGCTGCCCAGTATGCTCGGCAAGCGTTTTGAGAGCTTCGACCCCATGCCTGACGATAAAATCGTCGATGCCGTTCTTTGACCCGTCTACTTCGTTAGGCAGCAACACAAGGTAGGGGATGGCCCCAGCATTACGTAGTGTCACGGCTCGCTTAGCCAAGGCAGTTTGAACCGCATGTTTATCGATAATATCCGAATCGAAACACTGGTTTACCCGTCTATTTCTCCAGGTGATGACTGATAGCTCAGGCAAGGTGCGAGAAGCTACTAATTCTTGACCGACTTTGCGATTACATTGATCGAGCCAAGCATCAACGCCCCCAAAGGCAAGCACAGCCAAACCATGAGCACATCCACAGTCCCCTTTCTTCTCTCCCTCGGTTTCCCACAAGTCAATTTTGGTTGACTGGAGAACCTTGTTCCAGTTGGGACAAAGGCGTGAAAAATAAGGGCGACAACCTTCTCCTTTAGGGCTTAAATATTTTGGGCTATCTTCTGTTTTGAGATCACCCCAATCCGGCTTAATCCGATAGAACGGCTGCCCATTCTTTTTACAATAGGGTTGACCAAAAGGGTCATAGTACGGAAAGATCAACCCAGGCTGAGAGCTTCCGACTAACTTTCCAGCAGTTATTTGATCGGCTGAAAAATGCCCTGTTTTCTTGATTTGATCTTGGTTCAGTCCACTCCCTTCGAGATCTTTCCGATGGGCATCGGTCAATCCTCTATTGATGGATAGTTGTGTAGAATAGGTTTGAGGAAAATCATGACAATCTGGGCGATCGTAGTTCCCTAAGCTGCGATCGCTCACTATATTCTCATTCATTAGCTTGCCTTTCTCCCCTGCCGTTTTCCTAGATTAGAAGGTAAAGAAGCTAGATAATTCTGAATTGCTTGCTGATGCAACTTAGGATCAGTTTGATTTGCAACCCAGTCTAAAATAAGCGGCAGATTGTACAGAACACAGCGAGAATTGATCCTTTGCCAATGAATTCCCTCAACCCATTTACCAGAGAGACGGTATTTTTTGAAGGTCTCAGAGGATAGACCAGTTTCTTTCGACAGCCGATGTTTTTTACAAAATTGAGTAATCATGGGGTAGTTTGTTGAATACCCCTTTATCAAAAAGGCTATCGCTTAGAAAAACCAGAATGTGGAAATGCGAAGTTTCGTTAAGCATTCCACTTTAAGATACCTTCTGTATAGGTTCCACTCTCCCAGGTATGGGAGGGCACCTTATGTCCGCTGAGCTTAGGATCACAATTGCTCTGAATTTGAAGCTTGTTCAGCTTGTCAAGACTGTCATCATATTTGTCTAGATAAAGTTTGATGAGCGGATCTTCTTCCATCTGCCGAGCGAGAAACAAAGTGTTATTAAATACTTCAGAAAAAGAAACGTGCTGATCAATCAAACGATAAAGTTTTTTCTCGTCACAGGAATCTAGCTTCTCCTTGATTTGTTTTCGAGTGAGTTTGGCTCTTTCATGAATCTGAGAAGCATTGTAGATGGAGCGCCTTGCAAAACATGCAAACAGTTCTCCTTCAAGAACTTCTCTTACAATTTCCACTAATAACTCACGGTCTGAGTTGAAAGGATAGCTATCTTTATAGCTTAATGCTCTAAAAATCCTGCCGTTTGTTGCTTTTAATACACCCCATAAAGCTTTATATATCTCCGCTTCTGCCCAAGCATATTCATAAGAGAAACGGTCAATTTCTCCTGCTTCTAATTTTTGAAGATGAGGATCATTAGAAGTACCGTATTCTGCTAAAAAGCAGTTAGATATTGAGATAGCACAATCCTTGAAACCCATCCATTGATGAATCTGCTCTTGAGTTTTGAAATTGATAAAAAGGTCAGCATTAGGAATATTGGAAATTGAGAAAGCAATCCACTCCTCATCGGTTGCTGTTTCGGATGAACCACCGACTTTGTCCCAGTTAGGAACCCAGAAGGCTTTCTTTTTCCCTTCCGGCTGTAAAGTTTCATAGTATTTAACCTCACAATATCGACCTTTCAAGGTGTTTTTGAGGTCCTCAGCACTGTGAAAAAAATGCTCAGTAAACTGGGGGTCTCCTTGGCTCTTGTTATTAATATGCATTTTTTAAGAGGAATTAGAAGCGTTTCACCTCTAACGATATCCAAAATTATCCAAATTTAGGTATTATTTCTAGATAATTTTAAGGATACTCCACAAGATGCTGGATCAGTAAAAAAGGGTATTGTCAACTTAACTGGCTGACGGCTTACTTATTGAGAAAATGGCTAATTTACAGAGGCCAAAATGCCTATTCTTTCGTGACACCAAGGGCACTTATTCTCAATAACTAGGGCGAAATCCAGTTAAGTTGACAATACCAATGCAAGCTATCTGTGATGACTTTGAGGTGGAGTTGCCGATTGTGCGGGCACGTACCTGTGTAGCGGAGCGATCGCATTTTGATTTGGAAGGTTTTCCGTTTCCTTCAGAGTTGCGCGACGCGCTAATCGCAGTAGCAAAGCATGTCGAGAAAGCGTCTGTTCCGAGTCAGCCTTCTATGCCAATCGCGATCGCTACAGATCATTTCTCCAAAAGTCAGCCAGTGCCTCAGGAAAATTATGCCATTTTTGTGGATGACGCAGACCTACTGGGTAATCTCGAATAACTGATTTGTGCTGCAATTGAAGAATTTTAGATAACAGCTATCGGGTGAGAAGTGCGATCGCGCAAATTCAAGTTGAGATCGCACTTGAAGCCTGAGCCTTCTCACTTTCTGGAGAAAGCTTAAAGTTCTGCGGGCTGAGGATGGCTCCGTGTGTAGAAAAGATACAGAGCCTACCCGGAGTTGCCCCTATGAATGCGACAGCAAAGAAAGATTTTTTCGTGAGCTACAATCACCGCGATCGAGCATTTGCAGAATGGATTGCAAGTGTTCTGGAAGACGAAGGATATTCGGTGGTGATTCGAGCGTGGGATTTCCGTCCGGGTGGGAATTTTGTGCTGGATATGCAGGATGCGATCGAGAATACAGAACGCACGATCGCGGTTTTATCGCCGCACTACCTAGAGTCGGAATTTGCACAGTCGGAATGGGCAGCGAGATTTGTGCAAGACCCAGCCGGGAAGCGTCGGACGTTGATTCCAGTCCGGATCGAGGCATGTGAGTTGACGGGACTGTTGCGCCTGATCGTTTATGTAGATTTGGTCGGAGTTGCAGAAGCTGAGGCGCAGGAATTATTGCTGCGGGCGGTTTTGGATGAGAGAACAAAGCCCCCTCAAGGCTCGGAATTTCCCAAGTTAGGGATTCCGGCAAATTTACCGATCGAGAATAAGCTGTTTGTGGGACGAGAGCAGGCACTTGAGGATTTGCATCAGCAAGTGAGATCGGGAGGACTGACTGCGATTTCGTCGATTAAGGGGATGGGCGGGATTGGGAAGACAGAGTTGGCGTTACAGTATGCGCTGAAACATCTGAAATTGCAGGATTATCCGGGTGGGGTGTGTTGGCTGCGATCGCGTGAGGATATTGGGTTGCAGATTGTTCAGTTTGCGCGGGAAAAGCTGGGGATGATGCCGCCGGACGATCGGGAGTTGATGGCACAGGTGGAGTGGTGTTGGGTGAATTGGCAAAAGGCGACCACATTACTCGTGTTTGATGATGTGCAAGCTTATGCCGTTATCAAACCGTTTTTACCCAAACATCGAGATCAGTTTCGGGTGGTGCTAACGACGCGCAAATATCTAGATGGGTCGGTGCAACCTTTTGAAATTCAGGTGTTGAGTGAAGTGGCATCGCTGGAATTATTGCGGCGATTGGTATCAGATGGACGAATTGATCAAGATATAGCGACAGCAAAGCAGGTGTGTGAATGGTTGGGCTATTTGCCGTTGGGATTGGAGCTAGTTGGGCGGTATTTGGCGCGGAAAAAGGGATGTTCAGTTGCAAAACTTTGGGAGCGGTTGCAGGAGCAAAAGTTAGCAGCGAAGGCGTTACTAGAAGCTGAATCAGGAATGACTGCATCCTTGGGAGTTACAGCAGCATTTGAGTTAAGCTGGCAGGAATTAAATGCAGACGCGCAAAGGTTAGCAGCGCTGTTGAGTTTGTTCGCCTTAGCTGATATTCTTTGGAGCTTAGTTCAGCAGTGTTTACCGGAAACAGATCAGGAAGAGTTAGAAGATTTGCGGGATGAACAGTTGGTGAATTTGAGCTTGCTGAATTATGTCGGAGAAGATTGCTATTTGCTGCACCAATTGTTGAGGGAGTTTTTTGCGGTGAAGCGATCTCAGATGCCAGAAGATGAGGAGATGAAGCGATCGTTTTACCCAGTGGTCATTGCTGGAGCAGAGAAAGCAATAAATAATCCAGAACAATCCTTGCTGAAGGAAACGGATGAGATAATGCCGCATCTGAAAGCGGCGATCATGCAACTCGAAATGCTAGGTTACAGAAATCATCTAGTAGGCTGCATCTTCTGGTTGGCAAATCTTTACGAAGCACAAGGACGTTACAACGAAGCAGACCCACTTTACGTGCAGATAGTTGAAATCATGCGGCATCAGCCAGATGCTGATTCGCCGTACCTTGCAACAGTATTAAACAATCTGGCATTACTTTACTATTCACAAGGACGTTTTGCTGAAGCGGAACCCCTGAATATTGAAGCTCTTCAGATTCGCCGCCGTAGGCTAGGTAATGCTCATCCCGCTGTAGCAACTAGCCTTAACAACCTTGCACTACTCTACATAGCGCAGGGACGTTATAACGAGGCAGAACCACTGCACTTTCAAGCTCTCGAAATTCGGCAAAATAATCTAGGCAATGACCATCCGGATGTTGGAAATAGTCTTGACAACTTGGGACATCTTTACAGCCTGCAAGAACGGTACAACGAAGCAGAGCTACTACACCTTCAAGCTCTCGAAATCTGTCGCCGCCAACTGGGTGAGGATCATCCAAGAGTTGCAACAATCATAAGCAATTTGGCATATCTGTATGATTTGCAAGAACGGTACGACGAAGCAGAGCCAATGCATCTTCAAGCCCTTGAGATTCGCAAACGACAATTGGGTGAAGATCATCCAAGAGTTGCAACAATCATAAGCAATTTGGCATATCTGTATGATTTGCAAGAACGGTACGACGAAGCAGAGCCAATGCATCTTCAAGCCCTTGAGATTCGCAAACGACAATTGGGTGAAGATCATCCACAGGTTGCATTCAGTTACAATAACTTGGCGCATCTCTACAAGTTGCAGGGACGTTACGCCGAGGCGGAACCACTTTACCTTCAATCACTAGTCGTGCTTATGGAGCGTTTAGGGAGTGACCATCCTAAATTTCAGGGCATTTGGCAAAGTTTTCTATCTTTTCTAGAAAAGGTAATTGAAGAGAATCAAACAGGGGAACTGTCGGATGATTGGAGGACACGATCGCTTCTCCAACAGCTTCAGAACAAGGAATCGTAGGCAGCGATCGCTCTTAGATGCACAGCGATCAAGCTTGCGATCGCAATGGATATCTCACAACAATTCCCAATGCCAGTACAACCTCATCCAGAAGCACTTCATCCAAAACGCCTAGCCTTTCCACAAAGCGTTCTAGAGACACAGAACGAGTCTGCAAAGGATTTGCGGCTGAGACTTTCTGTAAACCATTATCAGAAGATGGATCAATCTGAACTAACCAAGTCAAATTCGTAAAGCCTGGCTTCCACCCTGTCAACGGAATCACCAAACGCAACTGCAATCTCGTCAAACCATCCGCACTGACCACGATCGCAGGGCGAGTTTTCTGAATTTCATCCCCGCGTGTCGGATTAAACTGCACTCGCCACACTTCGCCCCGTCGCGGTTCATTGCTCATCATCCCAATCCTCATCCTCTACATACTGCTCCACCCATTCCATCCCTTCCGACCCTGGTTGAAACTCGGCAGCAACGAACTCAGCCTGTTCAGCCAAAATACGATCGCGCTCTTCAGCAGGTAATCTCAAAAATGTCCGACGATCAAGCGAAGAGCCTGCTTGTGTCAACGATCGGGCTAAGTCAAGTAGTGAAGACAATTGCTCTTCAGATAGTTGCTCAATAGTCGATAGCAATTCTTGACGAGTATTCATGACACGATCCAGAACATTTCTTGATTTTACTCCTGTCTGACTGTCGCGGTCGCTCTACTCCATGAAATATTTGCTCCTCCAACAACTTCAGAACGAGGAATCCTAGGGGACGAAAGCTTCGCTGCACTGCGCGATCGCACTCCTCATTCCCCCTGTGCGATTTTCTACAGAAATTGTGAAACTTTACGGAAGCCGAGCGTCCCTCACGGTAGAACAGAACTAGTGGCTAGTCAATCAGGAATTGAGGGATAGAGACGCTTGAGCTTAATCCGGGCATCCTGGGTGGTGAAGCGCCAATCGACAGGTGAAGATTGAGCATTGCGAGATCGCTGCCACGCCTCAACTTCTGAAGTGAGTGTTTCTTTGTCGGGAATACGACGATCTAAACATTGACGTGCCAACGCTTCGTTGTACAAAGCATTTGCCCCTAAAGAAGCCCGTCGCATTCTCGACCGTCTGGAGTTCTACTACACCCCAAAGCATGGTAGTTGGCTGAACATGGCTGAACTGGAGTTGAGTGTGTTGGCACGTCAATGTTTAGATCGTCGTATTCCCGACAAAGAAACACTCACTTCAGAAGTTGAGGCGTGGCAGCGATCTCGCAATGCTCAATCTTCACCTGTCGATTGGCGCTTCACCACCCAGGATGCCCGGATTAAGCTCAAGCGTCTCTATCCCTCAATTCCTGATTGACTAGCCACTAGGCTATCCCTTTGATCGATGCTAACTTCGCGTTGGTAATAGCTTGACCAAGCATAGTTTTGTGGCGCTGATAAGTTATCCGTATGAGATTGTGCTTTTGCTAACTCCAGAAAATCAGGAGCCAAAGCACCCAACTCAGCCGCAAATTTGTAAGCCACAAAGAATTCTAAGAGCGATCGATGCGCTGGAGTATAGTCCCCCCCCGCATTCCGAATCAGCATCGTCTGACCCATCATGTCATAATGCCAGTGGTCAAGATCCTTCTCTTCTTGCACCGTAGAGCCAAACAAGCGACGAATCCGATCGGGAAACTCGCGATAGTTCAAACTCATGAGATCGCTCGACAACATCTCCCACGACAACTCACACAAGAAATACAGCTTATCCGCTAAGGACGTAAACGTGCGCTCGGCTTTGATATCCCGCTCCATTTTGCGTCGCACCGCATACAAATACACTCGCGACATATCCACAGGTTTTCCCGCTTCAATATCGGGCAAGGCTTCCAAGATCAACTCGGTCATCACCGGACGACGAGCCAGATCCAACAACTGAGAATTGCTGATCACTTGCTCGATCGTTTGCTCGGATGCCTGGAACGACATCACTCGTCGGATTTGCTCATCATTAAATTTCTCAAGCTCTAGCACTTCGAACTGCGGGGTTTCTCCCGTCAAGCTTGCCGTTGACGCTTGTAGCTCTGCATTTAATAATGCTCGTCCTTCTCTTGCATCTGGGAAATGCTCCGTCCGACAGGTCAGAATTACCTTCGCCCCAGGAACCACTACCTTTGCCAGTTCCCAGAAGTTGTTGATCATCTGCTGCTTATCAACCTTCGCTGCCATCTCATCGAAGCCATCGAAAATCATCACCAGCTTGCCCATGCGATTCAGTTGATCAAACACTTCGCTATTGAGCCGAATATTGTGCTGAGTGAAAAAGAATCCAGCTAGAACATTTTCGACGTTCAGCGCTTTGGCATAATCTCGTAATGTAATCACAAGCGGCAATCGAGGACGCTGCACCCCTCGCTCTTTCGCCTCCTGGTAGCGTTGCAGAGCAATCCAGGCATAATGAAACGCTACCCAGGTTTTACCTGTGCCAAACTCTCCCAAAATCGAGATATGTTCCTTCACAGGATCATCTAGCCAGCGATCGAGGTAGCCATCAATCCACCCATCCCGCTCATCGTACTGACTCATGCCTAACCGTTGCTGCGTGTCAGGGTCAATCTCCTCCTTTGTACAGGCAAGCGGCACATAGCGCGTGTCAATCTTGCGCCGTTTAATTTCGGCTTCCAACCACTCAATGTAGCCCGTGAAGTCAGCATCTAAATCGACCAATTCATCAAAAGTGTAGCAGTCTAAATGCCGATTCTCTGGTTGCTCCACTGCATCACGAGCCGCCCGACTAATCCGGCGAGAAGTCACCAGCCACCCTTCATCGGTTTGTTGCACTTCAACTGATTGCTGCAATGTCATCACGTCCCGAAGTTCAGCTTCTCCTTCAATGCCCCGAACTAAGATCCGATCGTATCTCCCCCGTCTGACCGGAATATTGATAATCCACTCAAACGCACTTGCCTGCCAAAGCTCATACGCCTCGAATCGATAGCCTAACGTTTCAAACCAGCCGCGCATCTGTTGAGCCAGAGCAAAGGCACTACATTGCTCAGACCCAGAAGCTGCGGGTAAAGCAAGCCCTGATTGTGCAGTAAGTCTTGCCATTTCTGTCCGAATTCCTTCAATGGTCGGCAACCGCTCCAACCGTTCCTGCACTTGAGCAATTTGACGATGCAACGAGTTGAATTGATGAGCCGCCAAAACATCTCCAGGCGTTCGAGTCCGTTTCGCGATCGCAATAAACACTGCTGCGAACTGGTAAAACTCTTGCCGCGCATCGATACCCAGAGCGCGAAGTTCATCCCCCAGCGCTGCACTCGCTAGAAACTGATCCCCCGTTTTCAACAACACTGAGAAACTATCCTCTTCCCAAGCATCTTGAAACGCTTGCCGAATCTCAGGCTGACGAAACAATTCCAGCACGACTTGAGGTTTTCCGACACCAAACTCCACAAGCGTATAGGCGTATACTCCACCAAAATCGGCAGGTGGGCTATCTGGGCTGAGGTTGAACTGTCTGAGCAACCGAATCACCGTCTCGTTCCGGGCAAGTTTGTTCCGAACCATTTCAGTCGGATTAACAATGCCAGTCATCGCTTGAATCAGGATGCTCAAATCAATTGGGATCACGGGGCAACCTCTAGACAGACAAAAATAAGCTAACCGTTCTGCTTTAGAGTTGCCAAGATCAAAAATATAAAGTTTGATACCCGTACTCTCGTTGCGATCGCTCGGCTTATTTCTTCGATTCTTGTGCCTTTGCCTGTTGTTTCCGTTTTGCCTTCTGGTCGCGTGTCAAATTTGACTGACATAGACTTCGACTCTACAAGCAATCCGGGAAATTTAGCTCACTTGGGTTGAATGAAGGGGCAGTTTCACCTAATGGTTGCGATCGTAGAAAATAGAAGGGGATATTTGGGGACTAAGAATGGTTTGGCGAACCAGTTTAGGAATACGATCGCTCCAAGGCGTTGAGGCAGAACTTTATCTGACCACGATGCAGGATGTGATCGATTACATCGAAGTCATAGGCGACGAGCTAGATGTTAAAACAGGCGATCGCATCTTTGATTCTGCAACTTTCCCCCAAAAAGTGGTCATTCTCCATCAATGTCTGTCCGCGCTCCTGAAACCAGAAGTCGAAGCTCCAGAACTGACCAATGTTCTTGAAGCAGGCGCTTACTTTCCTTTCGCTTACCTAAAGATGCGATTGGAGGAAGAGATTTCAGAAGAGGATGAATGGTCAGAGGATGAGGAAGATCTGAAATATGCTTATCGCCGATCGCTCTGGAAAGCCTTTGAAGAATTTGTCCGACCTCGTTGGGAGTCTGCGGTTGAGGAATACGGAGAGCGAGAGCAAGAAGCTGATTTCAGCGATCGCTCCCCTGATCTCGATTTATGGGAAGAAATTATCGAAGATCTTGCTGACCGAATTTTTTGGGATCGAGACTGGCAGGTAAGTTCGATCGTGCCTCAGTTGCTTGACGGCATCGAAGCAGAATTTAGCCAACTCACAGGCTTATGTGAAGAATACGTTACAAATCGATTGCCTAAAGTCACCGAAGAGGAGGCTGCGATCGCGTTATCTGAAATTCGATCGTGGAAGTTAGCACTCTAAAAATTGTCAAAAATCCCTAACAATACCCAAAAAAGTAAGAATTGGGGGAAAACTGGGGGAAAGGTCAAAACTGAAGGCTGAAACCCTTACATAGCAAGTATTGAGTTGAGGACTGAAAATCCTCGTGTCACGAGTTCAAGTCTCGTTCCTGGCATAGGTTCTAGCCTCCCAATTGGGGGAATGAGCTAAATCTGAGCTAGAACCTAAAAACAATCGAATAGATGGGACTGCGGATCTGATGCCGTATTCACAGCTTTTTAGGGAAGTAAATACCCCATAGAAAGCTGTGAATACCGAAATAAGATGCCGCATGTTTTTCTGTGTGTTCCCCCTACTGAATATAACTTTCAGATCCTTATCCCATAAGGGGAACACACAGAAATCGCTCAGACAAACGATCGACTTCAGAATGGGCAGAATTCCCCAACCCAAAGCGAAACCCCGTCGATCGCGCTTCTGGTGAGCAGTTGATCGACGGGGCTTATTAAAATTGTAGTATCGCGACTACAAAATGAATTACAAGCTATGCAGCAAGCTACATCTTATTACACGCCCAAGCCAGGGCAGAAACCGATCATGATGGTTAGTCAGCCTGTCTACAGCGACGATCGCCCTTCTAACCTGAGTTTGAAGCGATTCAGAGAATTATTTATCCAGCAATGGGATTCTGAATCTTTGGATTTAGAACCCAAAGATTTAATCGATCGCTGCATTGACGGCAGTTTGGGCGATACGATTTTCTGCTGTCATCCCAACGGAAAGCGGCGCTACGTCTTGCATCAGGGCGGACGACTCACCGAATACGATGTTCTGGGAAATGCTGAGTTTGATGTGTATTGGGGATTGTAAAACTGGAGAATTCTCCAAATTCACCCGCAATCTCACCAAATAAGATCGCGCTCCCCTTCCACCCGCAACTAAGAAGCGCAATCGTCCCCTCGCCGGGGAAATGTCGGAAAACCTATCTTTAAGCCGTAGTGGGCGATTGCGGCGTTATCTGAGCAATGCTTCCGCCCGCAACTAAGAAAGTGCGATCGCGTTCGATATCGGTAGATTTAATCAAGGTTAATCAAGGTTAATCAAGGTTAATAAGCATTTTTGTTTACGGATAGTTACGGATTATTACGGTTAATCGCCACAATCCCCGCGCTTCCGTTTAGAAGTGCGGGGTTTTGTTTTGAAATACGATCGCGCTGTACTGGTCGGGTCTTAGGTCCGACCGATATTTTTAGCGTTTCGCAGGCATTTCGCAGGGTTTTTGTTCAGTGCGTTTTTCAATGCGTTGCCCAACTGCGTAGAGCGCGTCCACAACACCTTTAGCGATAGCAACTTGCGAAGGGTCGCCAGTGTGAAGGGCAACAAACATCCCAAGTTCAATAGAGCCGGAAAGTAGCAAGTCGTTTAGAGTTTTAACGGGTTTTACCATCTTTTTTCGAGTTTCAGATTTAACGAGCTGGACGCTACTACGTTGTAAAGAAGCAGCATCGACACTCACTGCCACAATGCGAGAAACACGATGGTAAAAAGTGGTCAACTTTTGAAACATGAATCGACGACACAGGATGTCGATTTTTACTACATCAGATACTAGATGCAGTTTTTTGAAGAGAAAGACCGCTCGCCGCGTGGCACATTCCGAGGGCTGCTATCAAATCAAATGCGATGCCAGCGCTCGAATGTTGCCACCGGAGCGAATCACGAAAATTGTTGACAAAGGCATCAAAGATCGCGGCAAGCTTCAGGCTGGACAGTTCAAAACCTTCAAGTCAACCACAACGTACATTCGCTGAGGGCGATCGCATGACACAGAAAACCTTAAGCAAACCAACAGACCGGGAACCGATCTAGCGGCATCTATCCGAACTGCGAGAGCTTTTATCGATCGACCAAAGCACCGTCGCGACCGTAGAATTAGCCGATCATCTTCAGAAACGTCTCGCGGCTCAATCTGAGATTTCCCGGCTTGAAGCGGTTTTACTGGAACTCGATCAGCGGGCGGCGCTCGAATCTGATGAAGCGGCGCGGCGGGCGATCGAGGCAGAGATCGCTTCGCTGGATGAACAGGTTGCAGCGTTTGAAGCGTCACTACCTGGTATCCACGCAGAAATCAGGCAAGCAGATCGCGAAGAACGATCGTGGACTCTGGCGCATGAGGATCGCGCCGCACGGGTTCAAGTTGAGCGAGGAGTTGTTCCAGCTTGCGAGATTTTGCCATGACCGCAACGAGGATATGATACCAAATCAAAAAATACCAGCGACAGATAGTGCATCTACGATAAAGCTAAAGCCAGTTACAGAAGCAACGGTTTCTGCGGTTAAATCGGCAATCAGCGTGTCCACTTTCGTTTGCAGTTGAGT
>JAESGH010000267.1_pt1 | contig 73031 bp, 63 predicted proteins | sample 9269641 | NCBI WGS metagenome assembly JAESGH01 (sample SAMN14515345, study PRJNA621665) | algae metagenome | isolation source: Phormidium tanganyikae FI6-MK23 and co-occurring heterotrophs from granitic... | place: USA: Fort Irwin, California | collected 1998-05-24 | reverse complement strand
CCACGGCTGCGCCGCAGGGAGGATATTCCCTTCTTCGTCATCCCGGACTTGATCCGGGATCCAGCGCGGCGTTGAAGTCGTGGACCCCGGATCAAGTCCGGGGTGACGAATGTCTGGAATCCACCCCAAAGCCGCCATCACCCGCAAATAGGCCCTTTCCTACATCATCCGGCTATGCCAGCGTTGATTCCGGCTCTTTCATCTGGTGGATAAAAGCGGTCGCGGCTCAGCTTGCGGATGCGACCGCCGCAAGGTGTGCGGGATGCACTCGGCAATCCTCCAGTCCAAAGGCGAGGTCGCAATGGGCTGAACTTTCCTGAACTTTGGAATCCTCGACACGATGACGAACGAACGCAGGACAGCTTCCCATTCCAATCCGCACCGCCCCTTCCCTCCTCTGTCGGGTTAATTTACAGTTTACCATAAGCCCGGCGCGCCGAATCAAGGATTTGCGCCACTGGCACATCCCTTGCTTCGGGAGATGGTGATGCTGAAGAAAATCGGTCGCCTGTTCGTCATCAAGACCCGCTTCGAAGCGTGCCTCATCATTTATGCCCTTGCCGTCGGCGCCATGGCACGCGGCATGGCGTATATCGACCATTATCCGGGGGTCGGCGGCAAGCTGCTGCTACTCGCCTGCACCGGCTCGGTCTTCCTTGCCGGCGGGAAGATCTTCGACTGCCTGCGCTACGAAAAGGCGGCCGAGGCGGCGAAGGTGGCCGATTGAGGCGGCGGACTTTCGTCCGTCACCAGTTTGTGCCAAGGCCGATCGCATGAGCAGGATCGGCGGGCGTCCCGAAATCAGCACCCAGCATGTCTATGGCCTTACGCTGCGCGTCGCGCGCTGGCGCGTCAGCACGCCCGGAACGCCCCTGCTGTTCCTCAACGGCATCGGCGCCGACATCGCGGCCGCGGCGCCGCTGCTCGCGCAGATTCACGACCGCGAGGTGTGGACTCTCGACATGCCCGGGGTCGGCGGATCGCCCGACGCGATCCTGCCTTATAGCGCGCCGACGATGGCAGCGGTCGTGATGGAGATCGCAGGCAGCCTTGGCCAGACGCGGATCGACCTTGCGGGATTCAGTTGGGGCGGCGCACTGGCCCAGCAAATCGCGGTGCAGTTTCCGGGGCGTGTGCGGCGGCTAGTGCTCATGGCGACGACACCGTCGGTCGGCGCGCCCGGCATCGGCTGGGCGGCGCTGCTCGACGAAGACATGCTCGCAAGCGGGCTCAAGCTGCCGACCGCAACCCCGCTGGGCCTCACCTATCAGACCATGGCGATGGCGGGCTGGACGAGCGCGGCGCTGCTGCCGCACCTCAAGAATGTGCCCGTCCTCATCCTGATGGGCGAACGCGACGGCGTCGTCCCCGCCAGCCACGGACAGGCGATCGCCGACCTGATCGACGGTGCAGTGCTGGAAGTCGTGCCCGGATCGCACCTCTTCCCCTTCACCCATGCGGCGAAGATCGCAGAGCGGATCAGCGACTTTCTGGATCGGGCGGAGGCGGCACAAGCCGCCGCTTGAGAAAATCGCCGATCGCCGCGGCGGTTTCGTCGGGCGCTTCCTCCATCGGCAGATGACCGATGCCGTCCAGCAGCACGACCTCCGACCCCGCGATGCGTTCGTGGAAGGTCTCTGCGGCGCTCGGGTTGATCAGCCGGTCCTTCTTGCCGAACAGGATCAATGTCGGCGCGGTGATCGCGCTCACCTGGCTCGCCATCGCGGGCTGGCGATCCATCCGCGCGCGCAGCACCGTCGCCTCGCGGTTGCCGGGGAAGCGCAGCAACTCCCAATAGCGATCGATCATCGCGTCATCGACGATGTCCTGCTTCTCGATCGATCCGCGCAGCGATTCCTCGACGAGCAAACGCGGCGTGATCTGTGTCGCGAGCCAGCGGCCGATGGGATATTGGAGGACGCGGAAGCCGACGTTCGACGGCGGCGCCTTTTCGCCCTTGCGCAGCGGCATTCCCGCGGCGTCGATCAGCAGCAGCGCGTCGATCCGCTCGGGCCGCGCCAGCGCATAGCGCCATGCGACCCAGCCGCCCATCGAATTGCCGCCGATGCTGAAATGGTCGAGCGCCAGCTTCGCCATCACGACATCGACCGCCGCCATCATGCCGTCGGCGCTGTAATCGGTGTCGGGAGTGGCACCGGTGAGCCCATGCCCCGGCAGGTCGAGCGTCACGATGCGGTAGGTGCCTCCAAGCCGCTTCACCAGCGGCTCCCACGTCTGAAGGCTGGCGTTCGAGCCGTGGAGCAGCAGCAGCACCGGCCCGTCGCGCTTGCCCTGATCGCGGTAGTGGACGCGCTGTCCCGCCGGCCCCGCAGCGAAGGCGGCGCCCGGCCCGCCATATTTGGCGATCATCGCGTCCCGGTCGGTGTCGGCGGTGCGCAGAACGAGGAAGGCGACGACGATCGCGAGCAGCAGGCCGAGCGGGATCAGGACGCGCTTGCGACGGAACAGCGGACGCCGCGGCGGCAACGGTTCGAAATCATCCTCGTCGATCGTTTGCATATGCCCCCCTCCGAGCATGCGGACCCTAGCTCCGATGCCCGTCCCGTCAATCCACCCTATTGGTGAATCGGTCGACGGAAGGTTTCGGGCAGGAACAACAGGCCGACGACGACGGTCGATGCCGCGACGATGACCGGATGCCAGAGGCCGTAATAGACATTGCCCGTCGCCGCGACCATCGCGAAGGCGGTCGTCGGCAGAAAGCCGCCGAACCAGCCATTGCCGATATGATAGGGCAGCGACATCGCGGTATAGCGGATGCGGCTGGGAAAGAGCTCGACCAGAAGCGCCGCGATCGGGCCGTAGACCATCGTCACCAGCAGCACGAGCCAGAAGAGGATTGCGACGACGAGCGGCTTGTTCATCGCGGCGGGAGCGGCCTTTTCGGGGTAGCCCGCGGCGGCGGTCGCGGCGGCGAGCTCCTTGCGGAACGCCTCGGCCGCGCCCGCGCGATCCTCCTCGGCAAGGCGCCAGGGATCCGGCGCGATCAGGATTTTCTTGCCGACCCAGACGTCGGCGCCCTCGCCAGTGATCTGCGCGCGCGTCACGCTTGTGTAGCTCACCCCCGCCCTCGCCAGCGCCGATTTGGCGATGTCGCAGCCGGTGCTTTCAAACTTGTTCTTGCCGACGGGATCGAACTGGAAGGCGCACGAGCCGGGATCGGCGGTGACGGTTACCGCCGCGGTCTCCTGCGCCTTTGCCATCGCCGGATTGGCGGCGGTGGTGAGAAGCTGGAAGGCGGGAAAATAGGTGAGTGCGGCGAGCGCGCAGCCCGCGAGGATGATCGGCTTGCGTCCGATCCGGTCGCTCAGCCAGCCGAACAGGATGAAGAAGGGGGTGCCGAGCGCCAGCGCGATGGCGATCAGGATGTTCGCCGTCGCACCGTCGACCTTCAGCGTCTTTTCGAGGAAGAAGAGCGCGTAGAATTGCCCCGCGTACCAGACCACCGCCTGCCCCGCGACCGCGCCGAACAGCGCGACGAGCACCCATTTGAGGTTCGCCCAGCGGCCGAAGGCTTCTGTCAGAGGTGCCTTGGAGGTCGTCCCTTCCTCCTTCATCTGCCTGAAGACCGGGCTTTCCTCGAGTTGGAGGCGGATCCAGAGCGAGACGCCGAGCAGCACGATCGAGATCAGGAAGGGAATGCGCCAGCCCCAGTCGGCAAACGCCTGTTCGCCCATCGCCGAGCGCGCCGCGATGACGACGAGCAGCGCCGCGAACAGCCCGAGCGTCGCTGTCGTCTGGATGAAGCTGGTGAAGAGCCCGCGCTTCCCCTCAGGCGCGTGCTCGGCGACATAGGTGACGGCGCCGCCATATTCGCCGCCGAGCGCGAGCCCCTGGAGCAGGCGGAGGCCGATGAGCATCGCCGGGGCTGCGGTACCGATCGAGGCATAGGTTGGCAACAAACCAACGAGAAATGTCGAGAGGCCCATCAGGCCCATGGTGACGAGAAAGGTGTTCTTGCGCCCGACGAGGTCGCCGATGCGCCCGAAGACGAGCGCGCCGAACGGTCTTACGGCGAAACCCGCCGCGAACGCCGCGAGCGCGAAAATGAAGCCGGTCGTCTCGTTGACGCCCGAAAAAAATTTCGCCGAGATGATCGTCGCGAGCAGGCCGTAGAGGTAGAAATCATACCATTCGAAGATCGTACCGAGCGATGAGGCAAGGATGACCTTGCGCTCGCTCTGGCCGCTATCGATGGGTGATGCTACCCCTGCGTCCGTCATTCGCTACCCCCTGGCCCAGTTACGGCGCGAAGGGTACCCGGTGGCGGACTTCGGTCAATGGCGCAGATGCACCAACCCCCACAACTTCGTCATTGCGAGCGAAGCGAAGCAATCCAGAGCGGTTTAGCCCACCCTGGATTGCTTCGTCGCTACGCTCCTCGCAATGACGAGGGTTTTCGTATCAACCGACGCGCTTAACCGCGCCCTTGTGCGCACCGACACTCTTGTTGCGCGGGCGGAAGCGGCGCTTGCGCTGGCCATCGGCGCCCTCGGCGGTGGCACCGTCACGGCGCGGACCGCGATCACCACGGGGCTTGTTCGCGTCGCGACCCCGCAAGGCTTCGTCGCGCTGACGCTGCGGGTTGCGGCCCTGGCTGCCGGTGTCGCGCGGCGGCTGCGCCGGCTTGGGCAGGTTGCGTACCAGCTCGTTGAAATTCTCGGGCAGCGGCATCGGCTCGGACTTCGACCGCGTGACGCGCTCGATGTCGCGCATGTACGGACGCTCGTCGGGGGCAATGAAGCTGATCGCCTTGCCTTCGGCGCCGGCGCGCGCGGTGCGGCCGATGCGATGGACATATTGTTCGGGCACGTTGGGGATCTCGAAGTTGATCACATGGCTGACCCCCGACACGTCGATACCGCGCGCGGCGATGTCGGTCGCGACTAGCAGCTTGATGTCGCCCGAGCGGAAGGCCTGCAGCGCATGGGTGCGCTGCGACTGGCTTTTGTTGCCATGGATTGCCATCGCCTTGATGCCCGCGCCCGAGAGGTGGCGCACGACGCGGTCGGCGCCATGCTTGGTCCGGGTAAAGATCAGCGCGCGGTCGATGTCTTCGCGGGCGATGACCGAATGCAGCAGCGCCTGCTTTTCCTTCTGCTCGACGAAGGTCGAATATTGGCTGATCTTTTCGACCGTGGTCGCGGCCGGCGTCACCGATACGGTGACCGGATCCTCGAGGAACTGTTCGGCGAGGTGCGCGATCTCCTTCGGCATCGTTGCCGAGAAGAACAGGTTCTGGCGGCGCGAGGGCAGCAGCTTGGCGATACGGCGCAGCGAGTGGATGAAACCCATGTCCATCATCTGGTCGGCTTCGTCGAGAACGAAGATTTCGACATCGTCGAGGCGCAGCGCGCGCTGGTCGATCAGATCGAGCAGACGGCCCGGGGTGGCGACGAGGATGTCGACGCCCTGCGCCAGGTCGCGGATCTGCTTGTTGATCGGCACGCCGCCGAACACGGTCGAGACGCGCAGCTTGGTGAAGCGACCATAGTCGCGGCAGCTTTGCGCGATCTGGGCAGCGAGCTCGCGCGTCGGCGCGAGGACGAGCATCCGGCAGCTGCGCGGATTGGCACGGTGCGGATAGGTCAGCAGATGATGGATCGACGGCAGCGAGAAGCCGGCGGTCTTGCCGGTGCCGGTCTGCGCGATACCGCAGAGGTCGCGGCCCTTCATCAGCGGCGGGATCGCCTGCGTCTGGATCGGGGTCGGGACGGTATAATCCTTGGCGGCAAGCGCGCGATTGATGTCGGCGTGCAGGCCAAAGTCGTTGAAAGTCGTCATAAAATACTCACATAGGGCGACGCGCAGGCGCATCCGTTCGCATCGAACGGACGGCGCACGGCCGCGGGTTCGAAACGACCCGCGTGAAAGGGTGCCTCAAGGGGACAAAGCGCTGATCCGGCTCGCCCGCGCCTGAAAATGGACGGGAAATCACGCTGCCGGTGGTTGCGGCGGGGAAACCCGCCATGCTGCGCTGCACAACATATGGCATAGCGTGCGCAATTTTGCAAGCCGGTTACGAATGTTAGTGTCGCTACGCCTTGTCGCCGCCCTTTTCTTTCGTCATCAAACGCGATGGAGGGAGAGCGATATGGCCGAAAAGATCATCGTCATCGACGAGGGCACGACCTCGACCCGCACCATGCTGTTCGATGCCGATGGCACCCCGCTCGGCAGCGCGCAGCGCGAGTTTCGCCAGCATTATCCCGGCCCCGGCCTGGTCGAGCATGATGCGGCCGAAATCTGGACTGCCACGCTCGACTGCACGCGCGACATCGTCGAGCAGGCGGGCGGGGCGCATCAAGTGGCCGCGATCGGTATCACCAACCAGCGCGAGACCGTGGTGTTCTGGGACCGCAAGACCGGCGAACCGCTCGCCCCGGCGATCGTCTGGCAGGACCGTCGCACCGCCACCGACTGTGCGGCGCTGAAGGAAGCGGGGCACGAGGCGGCGGTGCAGGCGAAGAGCGGCCTGCTGCTCGATCCCTATTTTTCGGGCAGCAAGATCGGCTGGGCGCTGAAGCATTGGCCGCAGCTTCGCGATGCCGGCGACCGGCTCGCGGTCGGGACGATCGAATCCTACCTCGTCTTCCGGCTGACCGGCGGCATCCACGTCACCGACGCGACGAACGCCTCGCGCACGCTGTTGATGGACATCAACGGCGCGGGCGGCTGGGACGCCGATCTGTGCGGCCTGCTCGGCGTGCCAATGGGCCTGCTTCCCGAAATCGCCGGCTGCACCACCGCCGTCGGGACGACCGACCCCGACCTGTTCGGCGGCCCGATCGCAATCAGCGGCATGGCGGGCGACCAGCAGGCGGCGACGATCGGGCAGGCGTGCCTGTCGCCGGGGCAGACCAAGGCGACCTTCGGCACCGGCGCCTTCATCCTGTCGGCCAGCGGGCGCGAGCGGCCGGTGTCGACGAACCGCCTGCTCGCCACGATATTGGTGCAGGAGGGCGACGCGCGCTCCTATGCGCTCGAGGGATCGGTGTTCGTCGCGGGGAGCCTGATCAAATGGTTGCGCGACGGGCTCGGCCTGCTCGCGAGCGCGGGCGAGAGCGAGGGGCTCGCGCGGTCGGTTCTCGACAATGGCGGAGTTTATCTGGTTCCCGCCCTCTCCGGTCTCGGCGCGCCGCACTGGCGACCCGATGCGCTGGCGGCGCTGTCGGGGCTGAGCTTTGCGAGCACCAAGGCGCATGTCGCTCGCGCCGCGCTCGAGGCGCAGGCGTATCAGGCTTATGACCTGAAATCGGCCTTCGCCGCCGACGGGGTCGACTGGGCCGAGCTGCGGATCGATGGCGGTATGGCGGCGAACGACTGGATGGCGCAGGACCTGGCGGACATTCTGGACATCGCGGTAGAGCGGCCCGGCTTCGTCGAAAGCACCGCGCTGGGCGCGGCGATGCTGGCAGCAACTGGCGCGGGGCTCTATCCCGACCTGGCCAGTGCCGCCGCCGCGATGCGCGGCACCGCGACGCGCTTCACGCCCGCGCTGGAGGCCGACAAACGCAAAACGCGCCTTGCCGGCTGGCAAAGCGCGCTTGCAAAAGTCCTCGGCTGAGGAAGCGAATTAGCGCTTGAGGGTGAGGCCACCGAAGCGCTTGTTGAACTTCGCAACCTGGCCGCCCGCGTCGAGCATACGGCCCGTGCCGCCGGTCCACGCCGGGTGCGCCGTCGGGTCGATTTCGAGCGTCATCACGTCGCCCTCTTTGCCCCAGGTCGAGCGCGTCTGATATTCGGTGCCATCGGTCATCTTGACCGTGATCATGTGATAGTCGGGGTGAATGTCTTTTTTCATGTCCTGGCTCCTGTGCCGCCGGTTACCGACCGGCGACTGAGTCGATGCTGTCCCCGTCACGGGGCCCGCGAAGCGGCGTCCCCTAACGGCGAATCTTGGAAATTGCAACACCTACGCTCGTCATCCCGGACCTGATCCGGGATCCATCGCAGGCGTTGAAGTTGTGGACCGCGGATCAAGTCCGGGGTGGCGAAAGGAGGTATCCCTCAGTCGCTCGGCGGATCGGCGATCATCGCGGTGAACTGGCACTCGGTCGCCAGTTGGCCGTCCAGCATCGCTTTGCCCTCGAACTTGCAGATGCTGCGCTTCGCCTGAAGGATGGTGACGTGCAGGTCGAGCAAATGCCCCGGCTCCACGGGTTTGCGGAATTTCACTCCGTCGATGCCCATGAAATAGACGAGCTTGCCCGATCCCGCTAGGCCGAGCGATTCGATCGCGAGCACGCCGCCCGCTTGCGCCAGCGCCTCGACGATGAGGACGCCGGGCATGATCGGCCGGCCGGGGAAATGCCCCTGGAAAAAGGGCTCGTTCATCGTCACCGCCTTGACCGCGTGGATCGAGGTGTCCTTCACCATCGAAACCACCCGGTCGACGAGCAGCATCGGATACCGATGCGGGAGCAGGCTCAGGATCCGGCGGATATCCACCGGACCCAGAGTCTCGCCCGCGTTTTCCCCGTCCGCCATTTGACTTAGCGGGTCGTCGGCGCGCTGCCGGCCGGCGCCGCGGGAGCTGCGCCCGGCTGCGCGTTGCGCGCGGCGTCCATCAGCTGCTGGTTGCGCTGCTGGACGAGCTGGCCGGGCTGGTAGCCGGCGGGAACCGTGATCGACACGTTCGGCAGCAGGCGGTTGATTTCGGCGACGACAGCGTCGGTGATGTCGACGTTGTTTTCGCGCGCGAGGACGGCTTCGGGGTTGACCAGCAGGTCGACCTTCTTCGCGGTCATCGCCGCCTTGATCGCTTCGTTCATGCGAACGCTGATCTGGTCCTCGACATAGGCGACGGCCAGGTCGATCGGCGCGCTGATGCGCTGCAATTCGGCCGTCGCGGCCTGGCGCTTGTCCTGCACGGCCTTCGCGGCGGCCTGGAGCGCGGCCTGGTTCTGCGGGGTCTTCTTCGCTTCTTCGTTATATTTGGCGACGAGGACGTTGAGTTCGGCCTGCAGCGTCTGGCCGCGGGTTTCCTGCTGGTCGATCTGCGCCTTGTAGGTCGTCTGGATCTGCTGCGAGGCGACGGTGAAGGCGTTCGACCTGGCGGCGGCGGCGCGAAGGTCGGCGACGGCGACGGCCTTCGCCTGCGCCGCGGCGGGAACGGCAACGATGGGCGAAACCGACAGCGCGGCAATGGCGAGCGCCGAGGCGGTGAAAATTTTCTTCATCAGAATTGGGTTCCTACGTTGAATGAGAAGCGTTTGGTATCGTCACCCTCTTCTTTGCGGAGGGCGTAAGCGAAGTCGATGCGGAAGGGCCCGAACGGCGAGTTCCAGTTGACCCCGGCGCCGATCGCCACGCGCGGCATCCAGGTGTTACCGTAAAAACGTTCTTCGAACGGCGGCAGCGGCGAGAAGCCGTTCGCAACGTCGCAGGTCGAATAGAGCGGCGTCGTGCTGCCGGCCGTCAGGGTCGCGAAGGTCGTCTGGCCAGTTGTCGAGTTACGGCATTTCCACTTGGTCAGGCCGTCCGACGGATCCTTGAAATCGGCGAGCGTCGTCAGCGTCGGGCGCTTCACGCTCCACACCGACCCGACGTCGAGGAACACCGACGGACGCAGCCCGAGTTCCTTGGCGCCGGTCCCCAGCGGAATGTCCATCTCGATCCGGCCCTGATAATAGGCGCGGCCGCCGAGGGCGTCGTCGATCAGGTTGTTGCGGTTGCCGAGGTCGTCGTTGAGCACCGGGTTGGCCGGGTCGGCCAGGTCGACGTCGGTGAAGCGGATCACGCGCGGACCGATGCCGCGGATGTCGAAGCCGCGCATCTGCGGTTCGCCGAGGAAGAAGCGGTCGGTCAGGCGGACCTTGTCGCTCGTCGGGCTCGGGGCATTGCCGAACGGATAGATATAGCCGCCCTCGGCCGAGATATTCAGGATGAAGCGGCTGCCAAGGTTGAAGTGCTTCGATCCCGACAGGCGCGTGCGGACATATTTGACGCTGCCGCCGAGGCCGGCAAAATCCTGGCTGAGCGACAGCGACTGGCCGCGCGTCGGGCGCAGCCGGTTGTCGCGGTCGTCATAAGCGAGCGTGAAGCCGACGAGCGAGGTCGTCCGCGTGCCGATCGCGTCGCACAGATAGCGGCCCGCGACGAGCGGATCGCACTGACCGCCGAAATAGTAGAGATTCTTGTCGAGCGTCACATCGTCGTAGTTCAGGCTGTAGCGCCCGAAGAAGGACATGAACTCGGTCAGCGGCACGCCGACGTTGACCTGGAAACCCGTCGTCGTCTGCTCGAACGTCGTTTCGCGGTCGTTGTTGATGAAGTTGAACGAGTTGAGATCGCGGCGATAGATGCTGCCGCCGATCGAGATATTGCGGTCGAACAGATAGGGCTCGGTAAAGCCGAGCTCGATCGATTTCGAATAGCTCGAATAGTTGACCGACGCCTGCAGCTGCTGGCCGAGGCCGCGGAAGTTGCGCTGGCGGATCGAGGCCTGGAGCAGGAAGCTCTCGATCGACGAGAAGCCCGCCGACAGCGACAGCTCGCCGGTCGGCTTTTCCTCGACGTTGGTTTCGAGGATGATGCGGTCGGGGGTCGTCCCTTCCTTGCGCTCGATCTCCAGATTCTCCTGGAAATAGCCGAGGCTGTTGATGCGGTTCTCGGTGCGCTTGACGCCGAAGCTGTTGAAGGCGTCGCCTTCGTTGAGGCGGAATTCGCGGCGCACGACCTTGTCGTGGGTCAATGTGTTGCCGTTGACGTCGATCCGTTCGACATAGGTGCGCGGGCTTTCGCCGACGTCGAAGGTGATGTCCATCGTGCGCGCTTCGGGATCGCGGCGAAAATCGGGATTGATGTCTGCGAAGGCATAGCCGAACAGGCCGGCCGTCTCGCTGAGGCTTTCGACCGTATCCTCGACCTGCTTCGCATTGTACCAGTCGCCGGTCTTCATCGGCAGCAGTTTCTGCAACATCTCCGGCTTGAAGTCGCGCAGGTCGCTCTTCACGTCGACCTTGCCGAACTTGTAGCGTTCGCCTTCCTCGACCACATAGGTGATGATGAAGTCCTGCTTGTTGCTCGTCAGCTCGGCGACCGCCGAGATGACGCGGAAGTCGGCATAGCCGTTCTGCAGGTAGAAGAGACGCAGCTTCTGCTGGTCGTAGGCGAGGCGATCGGGGTCGTAGCTGGTGTTCGACGACAGGATCGTGAGCAGCCCCGACTCCTTGGTCGCCATCTCGTCCTTGAGATCGCCGTCGCTGAACTTCTCGTTGCCGATGATGTTGATCTGGCGAACCTTCGACTTCGGCCCCTCGTTGATCTCGAACACCACGTCGACGCGGTTCTGGTCGAGCTGGACCATCTTCGGATCGACGGTCGCTGCAAAGCGGCCCTGCCGCTTGTAGAGCTCGATGATGCGCGCAACGTCGGCGCGGACCTTCGAGCGGGTGAAGATCTGGCGCGGCGCAAGCTTGATCTCGGGCCGGATCTTGTCTTCCTTCAGGCGCTTGTTGCCTTCCAGGATGACGCGGTTGATCACCGGGTTTTCGGCGACCTGGATCGTCAGCGCGCCATTGTCGTCGCTGATCTGATAATCCTTGAACAGCTCGGTCGCGGCGAGATCCTTGAGCGCCTGGTCGAGCACCGAACGGTCATAGTTCTGGCCGACGCGCAGGCGCAGGTACGACAGGATCGTCTGCGCCTCGAGGCGCTGGTTGCCGACGATATTGATCGACTTGATCGTGGCGGCGGTCGGCGCGGCTTCACCCGACGGCGCGGGCACGCTCGATGCGGGGACGGTGGGCGGTGCGACCTGGGCGGCGGCGGCAACAGGCCATGCCAGCATGGTTCCCGCCATAAACAACGCCGACCGCTGCGCCCGGCGCTTGAAATTCTGTGATGCCACGCTGTTCATCCCGCAAAACTAACTCAAAAGCGACCAACCCGCTTCCCCGCAGGTTGGCGCGCACTCCCTGCCCCAGTCCGGCTATCCAATCAAGCGCGCGATCCGGTCCCAAAGGCCGAATGAGCCCAAATCATTGAAAGTTACGACCAGCATCAGCGATACGATCGCGGCAAAGCCGAATCGAAACGCCCATTCCTGCGCCTGTGCGGGCGCGGGCCGGCGTCTGATCGCCTCATAGGCATAGAAAAGCAAATGGCCGCCATCGAGCATCGGCAATGGCAAGAGATTTATGAACCCCAGATTGATGGAAATCAGCGCGGCGAGGTAGATCAGCGCCTCCGGCCCCATGCTCGCCGCCTCGCCCGAAACCTGTGCGATCTTGAGCGGGCCGCTCAAGTCCTTCACCGAACGGTTGCCGGTGAGCAACTGGCCAAGCACTTCGCCGGTCTGGCGGATGATCTGGCCGGTCTGGCGCATCGCGACCAGCGGCGCTTCGGCCAGCGGCATCTTCTCGAACACCACCTTGCCGGGCGAGACGCCGATCAGCGCGCGCTCGAACTCCTTGCCGAACTGATCCTTCTCGCGGACAAGGCGCGGCGTGACGCGAAAGACCTGCTCGGCGCCGCCACGCTCGATGCGGACCGCCATCGTCTCGCCGGGGCGATGGGCGACGGTCATCGGGATATCCATGAAGACATCGATCTGCCGGCCGTCGATCGAGACGATCCGGTCGCCGGAACTAAGCCCTGCGGCTTCGGCTGCCGAACCCGCCTGCACCGAGCCGACGATGGGCGGGCTGGTCGGCGTTCCGACGAAACCCGCGAAACCCGCGAGGATCAGGATCGCGAACAGGAAGTTGGTGACCGGACCCGCTGCCACGATCAGCGCACGCTTCCAGACCGGCTGCGCGGGAAAGGTATGCGACCGTTCGGCGGCGGGCAGCGATTGCCATTCGGCGTCGGGCTGGCTCACCGCGTCGCGGTCGCCTGCGAACTGGACGTAGCCGCCGAGCGGTAGCCAGCCGATCTTCCACTCGGTCCCGCGCTTGTCGGTCCAGCCGACAATCTTTCGTCCGAAGCCGATCGAGAAGGCATCGGCCTTCACCCCGCACCAGCGGCCGACGATATAATGCCCATATTCGTGGACGAAGACGAGCGGCCCGAGGACAAGCAGGAAACCGACGAAATAGAGCCAGACCGGCACGTTATGCATGTTCGTAATGGTCCACAAAATGCTGCGCAGCCGCGCGGGATGCGGCATCGACGCTGAATATGTCCTGAAGCGACGCCGGCACTGCGGGCGCGTCTGCATCGATCACCCGGCGCACCGTATCGACGATCGCGGGGAAGGAGATGCGTCCGGCAAGGAACGCCGCGACCGCGACTTCGTTGGCGGCGTTGAGCTGCGCCGGGCGGGCGCCGCCCTCTGCGATTGCCGCGCGGCACAGTGCGGTCGCGGGAAAACGCTCCTCGTCGGGCGCCTCGAAGTCGAGCCGCGCGAGGCTGGCAAGGTCGAGCGGCGCGCATGGCGTCGCCATCCGCTGCGGCCAGGCGAGCGCGCTCGCGATCGGTATCCGCATATCGGGCGACCCGAGCTGCGCAAGGGTCGAGCAATCGACATATTCGACGAGACTGTGGATCACCGACTGCGGATGGACGAGGATTTCGATGCGGTCGAGTCCGACGGGGAAAAGATGATGCGCCTCGATCAGTTCGAGCCCCTTGTTCATCATCGTCGCCGAATCGACGCTGATCTTCGCGCCCATCGACCAGTTGGGATGCGCAACCGCCTGCGCCGGGGTGACGGTCCGCATCTCCTCGGCGCTCCTGGTGCGGAAGGGTCCGCCGCTCGCGGTGAGGATGATGCGGCGCACCTGCTCGATACGGCCGCCCGCAAGGCACTGGAAGATCGCATTATGCTCGCTGTCGATCGGCAGGATCGTCGCGCCCGATTTGCGCGCTGCCGCGATCATCAGTTCGCCCGCCGACACCAAAGATTCCTTGTTGGCAAGCGCGACGTCATGGCCCGCTTCCAGCGCGGCCATCGTCGGGGCGAGCCCCGCCGTGCCGACAATCGCCGCGAGAACCAGATCGGTCGGCCGGGTCGCCGCTTCGGTCAACGCCGCCGCCCCCGCCGCGACGCCGATATTCGTGCCGGTCAGGGCCTGCTTCAGCGCATCGTATCGACCCTCGTCGGCGATCACGACAAGCTCGGGACGGAATTCGAGCGCCAGCCGCGCGAGTTCGTCCACGTCGCTGTTCGCGGTCAGCACATCGACCCGCCATGCCTCGCGATCGCGGCGGACGAGATCGAGGGTCGATTGCCCGACCGATCCCGTGGCGCCGAACAAGGAAAGGCGGCGCGTCATCTCAGCCGGCCGCCCGCACCGCGATGTGCCCCGCGAACGCCAGCGCCCCGAGCAGCAGCGCCACGGGCAGCAGCCCGTCGACGCGGTCGAACAGGCCGCCATGTCCGGGGATGAGCTTGCCCGAATCCTTGACCCCGGCGCGGCGTTTCATCCAGCTTTCGCCAAGGTCGCCGAGTTGCGCGAGCAGCCCCATGAACAGGCCGATCCACAGCGGCACGCCGACGATGCCGCCGCGGTCGCCGATCGTGGCGCTGGCAACAAGCGCCGCAATCATGCCGCCGATCAGCCCCGACCAGGTCTTTGACGGGCTGATCTTCGGCGCGAGGCGCGCACCGCCGAAGGCGCGGCCGGCGAAATAGGCGCCGATATCGGTCGCCCAGACCATGCCGAAGACCCAGAGCGCGGCGGTCATGCCCAGATGCTCGCGGATGAACCAGAGTCCCGCCATCGCGCCGAGGATCGCGACCGGGCCAAGCGCCGTCAGCGCCGCCTTTGCCCCGCCGCCGAGCCCCATCGCGCGCACGAGCGCGAGCCATTCGACCACGACGAGCGCGCCGCCGACGAGCAGCAGCAGTCCGAATGCGATACCGCCGAACCACAGCGCGATGCCCGCGATCGCGAACAGCACGATCGCCGAACCCACCCGCGTCAAAAGGTCCGACCTTGCAGCAGCCATATCCTAAAGCCCCCCATAGCGGCGCTCGCGCCGCGCAAAATGATCGAGCGCCGCCTGCAGGTCGGCGGGCTTGAAATCCGGCCACAATTTGTCGGTGAAATAGAGCTCGGCATAGGCCGACTGCCAGAGCAGGAAATTCGACAGCCGCACTTCGCCCGAGGTGCGGATGAGGAGATCGAGCGGCGGCAGGTCGGCGGTGTCGAGATGCGCCTCGATCGCCTCGGCCGTGATCGGGCCGTCGGCCGCGGCGGCGTTCGCCGCGCGCACCAGCTCGTCCTGCGCGCCATAGTTGAGCGCGACCGCGAGCGTCGTGCGGCTGTTGCCCGCCGTGCGTTCGAGCGCGCCTTCGATCAGTTCGACGACATCGGGCGCCAGCGCGCGCCAGTTGCCGATGATCTTCAGTCGCACGTCATTCGCGGCGAATTCGTCGAGGTCGGAGAGGATGAAGCGCTTCATCAGCCCCATCAGGTCGCTGACCTCTTCTTCGGGCCGTTTCCAGTTCTCGGAACTGAAGGCGTAGAGCGTCATCGCCTCCAGCCCCATTTCGCCAGCGGCGCGCACGATCGTGCGCACCGCCTCGACACCGGCCTTGTGCCCGGCGACGCGCGGCAGAAAGCGCTTCTTGGCCCAACGGCCGTTGCCGTCCATGATAATGGCAACATGGCGCGCGCCGTGACGGAGATCAGACACGGGCCAATTCCCCAAGCGATGGCGAGGGGCTCGTTCGAGCGCCGCGGGACCCGACGCCAAGCAGGGGCCTCGACTTCGCTCGGCATAGCCCCTCGTCTTCGCGCGGGGATACGGAAGCTTTTGACCAAAACGTCGCGCGAACAGGCACTAGCCCAGGATTTCCTTTTCCTTCGCCGCCGCCGCCGCATCGATCTCTGCAATCGTGCTGTCGGTGAGCTTCTGGACGTCGGTTTCCGACCGCTTGCGCTCGTCCTCGCTGATTTCCTTCTTGTTCTCGTCGGCCTTCAGATTGTCCATGCCGTCGCGGCGGACGTTGCGGACTGCGACGCGCGCCTTTTCGGCATATTGCCCCGCGAGCTTCGACAGCTCCTTGCGGCGCTCCTGCGTCATTTCGGGGATCGGCAGGCGGAGCAGCTGGCCGTCGACGATCGGGTTGAGGCCGAGGCCCGCCGAACGGATCGCCTTGTCGACCGGGCCGACGTTCGCCTTGTCCCACACCTGCACCGCAAGCATCCGCGGCTCGGGGACGCTGACCGACGCCACCTGGTTCAGCGGCATGTGGCTGCCATAAACTTCGACCGTGATCGGATCGAGCAGCGCCGTGTTGGCGCGGCCGGTGCGCAGGCCCGCAAGGTCGTGCTTCAGCGATTCGACCGCGCCGTGCATCCGGCGTTCGAGGTCGGCCTTGTCATATTTCGGCATCTGTCTTTCCTCTCTTGATTCTGTCAGTCGTCGGCGCGGACGACTGTGGCAACGCCCTCGCCCGTCAGCACGCGCGCCAGATTGCCGGCCTCGCGAATGTTGAACACGACGATCGGGATATTGTTATCGCGGCATAGCGCCACCGCGCTCGCGTCCATCACCTTCAAATTGTCGGCGAGCACGCGGTCATAGCTGAGGCTGTCGTATCGGACCGCATTCGGATCCTTCTTGGGGTCGGCATTATAGACGCCATCGACGCTGGTGCCCTTCAAGAGCGCGTCGCACTTCATCTCCGCGGCCCGCAGCGCGGCGCCGCTGTCGGTGGTGAAATATGGCGCCCCGACACCTGCCGCGAAGATCACGACTCGGCCCTTGTCGAGGTGGCGTTCGGCGCGACGGCGGATCACCGGCTCGCACACCTTGTCCATCTCGATCGCCGACTGGACGCGGGTTTCGACGCCGAGCTGTTCGAGCGCATTCTGCATCGCGAGCGCGTTCATCACCGTCGCGAGCATCCCCATATAGTCGGCCTGCGCGCGGTCCATGCCCTTCGCGGCCCCCGCCATGCCGCGGAAGATGTTGCCGCCACCGATCACGAGGCAGATTTCGAGCCCGCGATCCTTCGCCGCCTTCACCTCGGCCGCCATGCTCGCGACCGTTTCGGGATCGATGCCGAACGGGGTCGAGCCCATCAGCGCCTCGCCCGACAGTTTGAGCAGGATGCGTTTCATGCCGGGCAAAGCCATGTGCGGGGGGACCTCTTATATTCTTCGGATATGCGAATGGCGCGCACCCTAGTCAGAGTACGCGCCATTGCCAAGCGGACTGCCACGCCCTTGGCGCAGCAATCCGATTCTGTTTTTAAACGCCAGCGGCCGCCGCGACTTCCGCCGCGAAGTCGCTTTCTTCCTTCTCGATGCCTTCACCGAGCTGGAAGCGGACGAAGCCCTTGAGCGTGATCGTCGCGCCGACATCCTTGCCGGCAGCGGCGACGACTTCGGCGACCGGGGTCTTGCCGTCGATCACGAACAGCTGCGACAGCAGTGCATTTTCCTTGCGGAACTTGGCGATCGAGCCGTCGACCATCTTCGCGACGATGTCGGCGGGCTTGCCCGACTGGGCGGCCTTTTCCTCGGCGATCGCACGTTCGCGCGCGACGAGGTCGGCGTCGAGGTCGTCGCCGTTCAGCGCCAGCGGGAAGGCGGCGGCGACGTGCATCGCCAGCTGCTTGCCGAGCGGTTCGAGAACGTCGGCGCCGGCGGTCGATTCGAGCGCGATCAGCACGCCGATCTTGCCCATGCCGGGCGCCGCCGCGTTGTGGACATAGCCCGTGACGACGCCCGAATTCACCGACAGGATGGCGGCGCGGCGCAGCGACTGGTTTTCACCGATCGTCGCGATGTTGCTGGTCAGCTTCTCGCCGACGGTGCCGCCGGTCGGATAGGCCGCGCTACCCAGCGTTTCGATGTCGGTGATGTTGTTCTGAAGTGCGACCTGCGTCACTTCGCGGACGAATTCCTGGAACTGCTCGTTCTTGCCGACGAAGTCGGTCTCGCTGTTCACTTCGACGAGCGCGCCCTTGGTGCCGTCGGTGGCGAAGCCGACAAGGCCTTCGGCGGCGACGCGGCCGGCCTTCTTGGCGGCGGCGGCGAGGCCCTTGGTGCGCAGCCAGTCGATCGACGCTTCGATGTCGCCGCCGTTTTCGGCGAGCGCCTTTTTGCAGTCCATCATGCCGGCGCCGGTGCGGTCGCGCAGTTCCTTGACGAGAGCGGCCGTAATCTCAGCCATGGGATATTCCTTTCCAAAAGCGGCGGACGCTTGTTCGATCCGCCGTCCGCCGCGCGCATGGCGGCGGGATAAGTCAAAGTGATGACCGGGACGGCGCGCGCGGAGCGCCGCACCGTCCCGTCACCCACAGAGCGGATTAGGCGTCGCTCTGACGTTCGGTTTCGGCAGCCGCTTCGGCGGGAACCTGTTCGTCTTCGGTCACCGGAGCGGCGGCTTCGGCGGCCGGCGCTTCTTCGACCAGCGCCGGTTCGGCGACGGGCTCGACGGCCGCGCCCAGGTCTTCGCCGCGATCGGCGCGGGCCTGCTGGCCCCCGCGCGTTGCCGCCTGGGCAACCGCGTCGCAGTAAAGGCGAATGGCGCGCGCGGCGTCATCGTTCGCGGGAACCGGGAAAGCGATGCCGTCGGGCGAGACGTTCGAGTCGAGGATCGCGACGACGGGGATGCCAAGGACATTGGCTTCCTTGATCGCCAGCTCTTCCTTGTTCGCGTCGATCACGAACATCACGTCGGGAATGCCGCCCATGTCGCGGATGCCGCCAAGCGACATTTCGAGCTTGTCGCGTTCGCGGGTGCGGTTGAGCACTTCCTTCTTGGTGAGGCCCGAGGTGTCGCCCGAGAGCTGCTCTTCGAGCGTCTTGAGGCGCTTGATCGAGTTCGAGATCGTCTTCCAGTTGGTGAGCATGCCGCCCAGCCAGCGGTGGTTGACGAAGTGCTGACCCGAGGCGCGGGCCGCATCGGCGATCGGACCCTGCGCCTGGCGCTTGGTACCGACGAACAGCACCTTGCCGCCGGCGGCCGAAGTCGAGGCGATGAAGTCGAGCGCGCGCGCAAAGAGCGGCACGGTCTGCGACAGGTCGAGAATGTGGATGCCGTTGCGCGCGCCGAAGATGTACGGCTTCATGCGCGGGTTCCAACGGTGGGTCTGGTGGCCGAAGTGGGCGCCAGCTTCGATAAGATTCTGCATCGTGACGACAGGTGCCGCCATGGTATTTCTCCTTCCGGTTGATCCTCTGGAAAGCAAGAACCGGGTTCCGCAAGCGGATGGTCCCGGCACCGGTTTATGTGCGCCTTCCATGTGGAATGGGCGGGCGGTTAGACGCGATTCTCAGAAAAAGCAAGGGGCGGCGGCGCTTTTCAGCCATCGTTCGTCGCAGCGCGAAATATCGGATCGTCGGCAAAGTGACTCCGTTCATCGCATTTTGCTTGAGAACAAAACAAGAACATGGAACGAAAGGCGCAACGAAGCCGTAGCAAGAAGCGGTTTCGCGGGAAACGAAGCCGAAAGGACACAAGATGGTTCAGGTCGCTGCCGCTCTCCTCTTCGCCATTGCCGCCGGTCTCGGCGTTGCGGTCATTCTCGCGATGTTCCGTAGCAACGCCGATGCGATCCTGTCGGCGCTCGCCGGCGATGGCGCCTTCCCCCATGCATCCGCGCCGCAGCCGGGCCCGTCATCGACCGTCATCAAGCTGCGCCCTTCGGCACCGCGCCACCACATCTCGCGCGCCGTCACCGCCCGCCCGCAGTTCAGCCGCGCCGCCTGACCTTCGCGTAGCTTGCAAGCCCGAAGGGGATCAGCGCCACATAGACGGTGCTGACCGCGAGCAAGGTATGCCAGGGCGCGGTGACCAGCGCCGCGCCGAGCAGGCCGACGCCGGCGAGCGCGAATAAGCGCCACGACCGGCGCAGGCGGATCGACGACCAGCTGTACGTCGGGATCGCCGAAATCATCAGCATCGCGACGGCGAGCCCCCACGGCATGACGACATACCATTCGCGGAACAGGTCGCTGCCCGTCACCAGCCACAGATAGACGGGAACGAACGCGAGCCCCGCCCCGGCCGGCGCCGGAATGCCGGTCAGGAAGCCTGCCGACTTGTGCGGCTGAAACTCCGAATCCATCCGCGAGTTGAACCGAGCGAGCCTGAGCGCGCAGCACACGGCGATCGCGAGCGCGGCGGTCCAACCGAACTTCGGCGCATATTGCAGCGACCAGAGGAACAGGATCATCGCCGGCGCGACGCCGAAGGCGATCACGTCCGACAGCGAATCGAGTTCGGCGCCGAATCTGCTCTGCGCGCGCAGCAGCCGCGCGATGCGTCCGTCCATCCCGTCGAGCACGCCGGCGAAGATGATCGCGGCGAGCGCCTTGTCCCACTCCTCGCCAATCGCGAAGCGGACGCCGGTCAGCCCGAAGCACAGCGCGAGCGCGGTGATCGCATTGGGCGCGAAAGCACGCAGCGGGATTCCGCCGAGCCGACGCGCTTCCGCGCCGATGCCGTCCTGCACTTCGTCGGCCACGCTACTGCCCGACGCCGTCGAGGATTTCGGCCTTGCCGATCCGCGCGACCACCGTTTCCCCCGCCAGCGTGCGCTGGCCGAGCAGCACTTGCGGAGTCGTACCCGCCGGAAGATAGACATCGACGCGGCTACCGAAACGGATGAGCCCGACGCGCTGGCCGACTTGAAGCTCGGTCCCCATGCTCACGAAGGGCATGATGCGCCGTGCGACGAGCCCCGCGATCTGGGTGAAGCCGATCCGCACCCCGTCGGCGCGTTCGACGACGAAATGCTGCCGCTCATTCTCCTCGCTCGCCTTGTCGAGGTCGGCGTTCAGGAATTTGCCCGGGATATAGACGAGCTTGCGCAGCGTGCCCGCGACAGGGGTGCGATTGATATGGACGTCGAACACGCTCATGAAAATCGAGACGCGCAGCATCAGCGGATCGGCAAGGCCATCGGGTCCGGCGATTTCGGGCGGCGGCGCGACTTCGGCGATCTGCGTCACCAGCCCGTCGGCGGGCGCGATCACGACATCGCTGCCCGTCGGGGTCACGCGCACCGGATCGCGGAAGAACGCCCCGACCCAGGCGGTGACGCCGAGCATCAACCAGCCGAGAATCTCCCAGCCGAGAAGCCAGAAACAGAGGGTGACGATACCCGCGATCAGCAGGAACTTGCGGCCTTCGGGATGCACCGACGGCCAGCGCCACTTGATACCGCCACCGGGGCGGTTCGAGGAAATGGTTGTGGACATGGGGCAGTCTTCTAAGGGGCCGGTTCCGCCGTGACAACGGAATAAGACACCAGGATTGCCGCATGATCGCCGCCGGCCCGGGCTGCGACGGGGCAGTTGCACGATCGCGCGGCTTTGCCTAAGGCCCGCTGCAACTCCGACTCCCCAAGGAAAAGGCTTAAAGCATGGGCAAGATCAAGGTAGCCAACCCGGTCGTCGAACTCGATGGCGACGAAATGACCCGGATCATCTGGCAATGGATCCGCGAACGGCTGATCCTGCCCTATCTCGACATCGACCTGCACTATTACGACCTCGGTATCGAGGAACGCGATCGCACCGACGACAAGATCACCGTCGAGGCCGCGAATGCGATCAAGAAGCATGGTGTCGGCGTGAAGTGCGCGACGATCACCCCCGACGAAGCCCGCGTCGAGGAATTCGGCCTCAAGAAGATGTGGAAGTCGCCGAACGGCACGATCCGCAACATCCTGGGCGGCGTCGTGTTCCGCGAACCGATCGTCATGAAGAATGTCCCGCGCCTCGTCCCCGGCTGGACCGACCCGATCGTCGTCGGTCGTCACGCCTTCGGCGACCAGTATAAGGCGACCGACTTCCGCGTCCCCGGTCCCGGCAAGCTGCGCCTGGTGTTCGAGGGCGAGGACGGCACGCTGATCGACGAGGAGGTGTTCCAGTTCCCCTCGTCGGGCGTCGCGATGGGCATGTACAATCTCGACGATTCGATCCGCGACTTCGCGCGCGCCAGCCTCAACTATGGCCTCGCGCGCGAATGGCCGGTGTATCTGTCGACCAAGAACACGATCCTCAAGGCCTATGACGGCCGCTTCAAGGACCTGTTCGAGGAAGTGTTCCAGGCCGAATTCAAGGCGAAGTTCGACGCGCTCGGCATCGTTTACGAACATCGGCTGATCGACGACATGGTCGCCTCGGCGCTCAAGTGGAGCGGCAAGTTCGTCTGGGCCTGCAAGAATTACGACGGCGACGTCCAGTCGGACACGGTCGCGCAGGGTTTCGGCTCGCTCGGCCTGATGACCAGCGTGCTGATGACCCCCGACGGCAAGACGGTGGAATCCGAAGCCGCGCACGGCACCGTCACGCGCCACTATCGCATGCACCAGCAGGGCAAGGCGACTTCGACCAACCCGATCGCGTCGATCTTCGCCTGGACCGGCGGGCTCAAGCACCGCGGCAAGCTCGACGGCACGCCCGAGGTGACCAAATTCGCCGACGACCTCGAAAAGGTCTGCGTCGCAACGGTCGAGAGCGGCAAGATGACCAAGGATCTCGCGCTGCTGATCGGTCCCGACCAGAACTGGCTGACGACCGAAGGCTTCTTCGAGGCGATCGTCGAGAATCTCGAAAAGAAGATGGGCGCATAAACAAGCAAAAAGCTTGAGATAGACGTCTAGCCAATCGGGGCCGGCCTGCATAAGGTCGGCCCTTATGGTATCGGAGACAGAAACCTCGGCGATCGGCAACGCGCTGGTCGTATTGGGCGCCGCGGGCATCGTCATTCCAGCCTTCGCGCGGTTCCGGATTTCGCCGGTCATCGGCTTCATCCTCGTCGGCCTGCTCGTCGGCCCGTCGGGGCTCGGCGCCCTCGCCGCCGACTATCCATGGCTGAAACATGTCACCATCGGCTCGGTCGAGGATATCGCGACGTTCGGGGAATTCGGGATCATCCTGCTGCTCTTCTCGATCGGGCTTGAACTGTCGTTCCGCCGCCTTTGGCAGTTGCGGACCTTGGTCTTCGGCATCGGCGCCGCTGAACTGTTCGTCGGCGGCGCGATCCTCGGCACCGCTTTGCTCCTGTTCGGCGAACATTCGACTGCCGCCGCCTATGGCCTTGGCATCGCGCTCGCCCTCTCCTCAACCGCGCTCGTGCTGCCGATCGCCGGCACCAAGTCGGCGGTTGGGCGTGCCTCCTTTTCGATGCTCTTGTTCGAGGATCTCGCGCTCGTCCCGATCATCTTCATCCTCGCCGCGCTGTCGCCGGCCGCATCGGGCGACAGCGCCGAGCTGCTGCTGACGACGTTGTGGCATGGCGCGCTCGTCGTTGCGGCGCTTGCGATCGGCGGCTGGTTCCTGTTGCCGAAAATCTTCGCGCAGGCGGCGCGCGCCAAGGATCCCGAACTGTTTCTCGCCGCGAGCCTGCTCGTCGTCATCGTCGCCGCGCTCGCGACCGCTGCGGTCGGCCTGTCGCCGATCGTCGGCGCGCTGCTCGCCGGGCTGATGATTGCCGAGACCGAATATCATAACGAGGTCGAGGCGATCACTGCGCCGTTCAAGGGGCTGGCGCTCGGGGTGTTCCTGATCAGCGTCGGCATGGGGCTCAACCTCAAGACAATCGCCAGCCAGTGGCCGGAGCTCGTCGCGGCCGTGGTCGGCGTCGTGCTGATCAAGGCCGCGGTGACTGCCGCGCTGCTGCGCTTTTCGGGGCAGGTCCGGCGCGGCACCGCGGCCGAGGTCGGGCTGCTGATGGCGAGCCCGTCCGAAACCACCCTGATCGTCCTCACCACCGCGCTGCAGGCGCAGCTGATCAGCCGCGATACCGCCGAATTCTGGCAGCTCGTCACCGCGATCGGCCTGACGATCACGCCCTTGCTGGCGCGCGTCGGCCACGACATCGCGCGGCGGATCGAGATGCGGACGGGCGACGCCCAGGCCGAGGAGACACCCGAGGGACGCACGGTCATCGTGGGCTTCGGGCGCGTCGGGCGCACCGTTGCCGAGCTGCTGCGCGAACATGGCCGACCCTATATCGCGGTCGATGCCGACATCGACACCGTCGCCGCCGCAAGGCGGGACGGTTTCGTCGTTCGGTTTGCCGATGTCGCCCGCCCGGGGGCGCTCGACAGGCTGGGGATCGAAAGCGCGCAGGCGATCGTGCTGACGATGGACGATCCGGTGCAGCAGCTCCGCATGACGCGCCAGCTCAAGCAGAAGCACCCCGATCTGCCGATCATCAGCCGCGCGCGCGATGCCGATCATGCCGCCGCGCTGTACAAGGCCGGCGCCAACGACGCTGTGCCCGAAACGCTCGAGAGCTCGCTACAGCTCGCCGAGGCGGTGCTGATCGACCTCGGCGTCGCGATGGGGCCGGTGATCGCGTCGATCCACGATGTGCGCGCCAAGATGCGCCATGACATCATGACCAAGGGCGACCTCGATCACGAGCCGCGCATCAGCAAGCTGCGGACGCCGGGAAGCTGATCCTAGCGGCCGCCCGTCGGCGCGGCCGCCCGGTCGAGCGCCGCCGCGTCGGCGAGCGTCATCCCCTTGGGCAGGATCGCGAGCGACCATTGGCGCGCGGGGACCAGATATTCGCGCGCGAGTCGCTGGATATCGGCCGGGGTGATGCCCGAAATGTCCTGCTCTACCGACAGTGCCGCCGCCGCGACGCGCGGGTCGCGCGTCGCGCCTTCGAGCAGGAACATCCAATAGACGTTGCCCGTCGATGCGCGCGCGATCTGTTCGCGGATCGGGCCGGCGTTGCGCGCCAGCTCGTCGGCGCTGACCGGCCTAGCGACGAGGTCGGCGGCGATATCGCGCGCGATGCCGTAGAAACGATCGACATCCTTCGGCGCCAGCAGGCTGCCGACGAGCAGATAGCCGCCGCTGCCCTCGAACCCCGTCGGCCAGTGGCTGTCGACTGCGGGACCGTAGCTCGCGCCCTGCTCGGCGCGCAGCCGGTCGAACAGGCGGTCGTTGAAGATCGCCGCCAGCACGTCGAGCCCCTGCGCGTCGCGCGGGGCCGCGCGTCCGCCGCTGGTCGGCCAGGCGGTCATCGCCGCCGCCTGCCCGGTCTCGCCACGATGATAGGCGACGACCGGCGTGACATTGTGCTTGGCGAAGGCGACCGTCTGCCCGGACGGGGGAGTAATCGCTGGGCGCGCGGGCAGCGCGCCGAGCGTCTCGGCGAGAATCTTCTTGTAATCGACCGTCGACAGATCGCCGAACAACTGGACCTCGATCGGTCCGCTCGCGAGGCGCGGTTCCCAGAAGGCGCGAAAGACAGCGGGCGTCAGCGCGGCGATCTGCGCCTTGTCGGGCGCCGCCCAGCGCGCGTCGTCGTTCGCCAGCCAGCCGCGCATATTGCGGTCGAGCACCGCGTTGGGCGTCGCGTCGTTGAGGTCATAGCCGGTGAGATAACCGACGCGCAGCCGGTCGACCGGCGCGGCATCCCAGCGCGGAAAGGCGAGCTTGCCGGCGATCAGCTTCATCTGGTCGGCCAGGTCGGCGGGCTTGCTCTCCGCCGCGATCTCGAACGCGTCGTCGTCGATCGAGAAGTTCATCTGGATCTGACGGCCGTTGGTCAGCTGGTCGAGCTCGTTCTGCCCCCACGGCCCGATCCCGCTCGCCATCAGCGCATAATCGCCGGTCCACAGCAGATTCGGCGCATCGGCGGCAACGCTGCGGTTGCCGGTGCCGAAGCGGACGTTGACGCGCACCTTGCCGGGCTCGACGCGGTTGTTCGACACGAGCGCGGTCACGCCATTGGCGAACTCGAGCCGCTCGGCGCGAAGGCCGGGTAGGCCGCCGGTCGAGACCAGCGTGCCAGGCTTGCCGATCGCGGGAAGCTGACTCATGTCGACCGCCGCGGTCGCGACCCGGTCATCGCGGATCTTCGCGGGCGCCGCGAGCGCGGCGACGAGCGCGGCGTCGCCACCGCGCGTCGGGGTCGGCGTCGTCAGCACGACGCGCGTCACCGGCGCGCCGAAAATCGCCTTGCTCGTCGCCAGCATCACCTTCGGTGTCGCCGAGGCCCGGATCGCCTTGAACATGTCGACCTGGCCCTGCGGGCTCGTCACCGTCTCGTTGATGTCGACCGCGCGCACCATGTCGTCGGCCAGCCGCGATCCGGGCTCGTTGCGGGCGTTTTCCAGTTCCTTCGCGAGGAAGGCCTCGATCTCGTTCGCCTCGCGGTCGATATCGGCCTGCGACGGCGGCGTCGTGACGGCATCGGCGATCACCCCGCGCACATCGGCGAGCGCCGCTTTCCAGTCATTGAGCGGCACGACCTGCGCCATCGTCACATCGGCGCTGCGGCTCAGATATTGCTGCTCGACCGTCGCGACGAGATAGCTGCCGCCCGCCCGCGCACGATTTTCGAGGCGACGATTGACGAGCGCCTGCGCGATGAATTCCAGATAGAGCCGCCGCGTATTCTCGACGGTATCGACGCGTTTCACCCACGGGCGGATCATCGCCAGCGTCAGCGCGAGCGGCTGGTTTGGTTCGACCACCACTTTCGCGACCGGCGCCTTGGGGTCGGGCTTGCCGAAATCGGGCTGCGCCGGCGGCGTCCCATCGCCGCGCCAGTCACCATAATATTTGGCAATCAGCCGCGCGAACTCGGCGGGGTCGCCGTCGCCGACGATCACGACGACCGCTCGCTCGGGCCGATACCAGCGATCGTGGAAGGCCTGCACCGCCGGCGCGCTTGCCGCCGCCAGCGATGCGACCGTCCCGATTGGCGGCCGCTTGCCCAGAAGCTGTCCGGCGAACAGATGCGCGTTGGTGATGTCGGCGATCCGCTTTTGCGGCCCGTCGGATTCGCGCAGCTCGGACATGACGACGCCGCGCTCTGCAGTCACCGCAGTGTCCGAAATGCGCGGTTCGCGGACCATCCCGGCGAGCAATTTCATGCTCTCGTCCAAGGTCGCGGCATTCACGTTCGGCAGGTCGAGTTGATAGACCGTCTGCGTCGGCGTCGTCTGTGCATTGGAATCACTGCCGAAGGTCACCCCGAACCGCTGCCAGATGCGCTTCGCCTCGCCGTCGGGGATATGCTCCGATCCGCGGAAGGTCAGATGCTCGAGCAAATGCGCGAAGCCCAGTTCCTTCTCGCTCTCGAACATCGAACCGACATCCATGCGCACGCGGATCGACACCTGTCCCGGCGGCACGCCGTTGTTCCGCACCGCATAGCGCACGCCGTTGGGAAGCACCCCGAACTGCCACGCGGTATCGCGGGGGATGTCGCTGCCGGCATAGAGCCAGCTCTCGTTCTTCGCCAAGGCGACGGGCGAAGGCGCTGGCGCCGGTACGGTCTGGGCGCTTGCAACCGAAGCGAGCAGCACGCCCGCCAGAGCGGCGCAGGAAATCAGGATCGATGCGAGCGGGGAAAGCGGAGCTAGCCGGGGAGAGTCGTACATTCATCCACCTTATCGCCTCCGAACCTTGCTGGCCACTGAACTTCGTGCCGCTTGTCCTCCACCGCGCTTCGGCCTAGCCAGACGCGATGGACGCCAAGCTCCCCCCTCTCGCCGCGATTGTGCAGATGACGAGCGGCATCGACCCCGACGCCAATCTGCAGGCGATCGACCGCGCTTTGGGCGAGGCCGCGAAACATGGCGCGGCGATCGCCTTCCTTCCCGAAATGTCGCTGCTGCTCGATCGCGATCGTCAGCGATCGGCGGCGCATATCGTCCGCGAAGCCGACAGTCCCTGGCCGGCTGCACTGCAGAACATGGCGCGGCGCCATGGTGTATGGCTGCACTCGGGGTCGATGCCGCTGCTGTCCGACGATGGCAGCAAGCGCGTCAACCGCAGCCATGTGATTGGTGCCGACGGCAGCATCCGCGCGCGCTACGACAAGATCCACATGTTCGACGTCGACCTGCCGACGGGCGAGAAATGGACTGAATCGGCCGCCTATGCCGGCGGCGAAGCGATCGCGCTCGTCGACACGCCCATCGGCCGTTTGGGCCTCAGCATCTGCTATGATCTGCGCTTCCCCGAACTCTATCGCGCGCTCGTCGATGGCGGGGCGGAGGTGATCGCCATTCCCGCCGCCTTCACGGTGCCCACCGGCGAGGCGCACTGGCATACGCTCGTTCGCGCGCGTGCGATCGAGACCGGCTGTCACGTCATCGCCGCGGCGCAATGCGGCGTCCATGCCGACGGCCGCGCGACCTACGGCCACAGCCTGGCGGTCGATCCCTGGGGCGTCGTTCTGGGGGAGGCAGCGGCGAAAAGCGGCGCTGGCGACCAGAGCTTCGACCTGATTGCGGTCGAAATCGATGCAGAGGCGGTCACGAAAGCCCGTCAGGCGATTCCGCTCGCGCGGTCGCGGACGGTTCGCTCGATTACGCTATAGGCAAAGGCAAGACAGGCGCCGGGTCTGCCAGCCACAAGAAGCGAACCCCCGATTGCGGCCCGCACTTAACCGGAATTTATATCGCCCAAAACACAAAGGGCCCCGGACCATGGTCCGGAGCCCTTCGGTAACTGTCGAAACAGCCTTATTACGGGCTGGTCGGCGCGTCGTCGTTGTTGTCCGACGCGATGATGATGCCACCAACGATAGCAGCCAGAGCAACGATCGCGATGATCCAGCTGGTGCTGCCTTCGAGTTCGCTTTCGCCACCGAGATCGGTGGTCGCACGAGCCGCCGGGGCAGCCGAAGCAGCAACCGGTGCCGCGATCATCGACGTTGCTGCGAGGGAGATCGCAGCCTTTTTAAGCAGGTTCATCTTATTCTCCGTCCACTGGAAAACTAGTATTCTCGAATCACAGCAGACCTAGCCACCCTGATTCAGCACCGTTCTTCTATGCATTGTCGCCAGCGATTGCAACGACGTTTTGCCAGTGCCCAACAAATGTTAGGAATTTGCTAAATCAGTAAAAAAACACCAAATTGGTGGCAAATTACCCCCGCCTGACGCGGTCGAAAGCCTCCCTCGTCACGGGGTATCCCAAATGGTCGGGAATGCACAGATAGGGGCGGCCGCCACGCTCCTCGATCCAGGGCGTTACCAGCTCGACCGGGAACTGCCCGGCGTGCAACGAAAACTCTTCAAAATCATTGGCTTGTGACAGGCGTTCGAGGTTCCTGCGGGTCGGGAAAATGATCGAAATCTCGCCCGCATCGGCCATCGCCAGCGTGCCTTTCGCGCTGGCCCAGAAGATGTGGCTGTGCTCGGCCTCTTCCACCGTCAGCTCATGGCCGTGTGGCGGCGCGGAAACCGCATAAAAGCGCGTGTCGAAGGTTCGCGCTTCCTTGAAATTGGGGCACCAGCGCGCAAACGGCACCAACGCGTCGAGCGCGACCCGATCGTTCCGTGCCGCGAGGATGTCCGAGAGCAGTTCCCCGCCCAGCAGAGCCCTCCGAACATCCGATGAATCGTGCTCGGAAAGCGACGGCCAGCCGACCGCAAGCCCCGTTTCCTCCAGTGTTTCGCGGAGCGCGGCGACCCGCGCGGCGCCATCGGCATCGCCTTCGGCAAATCCGTGCCGCTGCGCGACGGTGAAATCGTCGGGATCGATACGACCGCCCGGAAACACTACCGCACCCGCCGCAAAGGCCATGTTGCTCGATCGCTTAACCATCAGGATTTCGTCGGGTCCGCCCCCCGCCGACGGGCGCATGATCACGAGCGTGGCGGCGGGAATGGCGCCTTCGGGGAGCGCGGGAGCGAATGATGAAGCGATTCCGGTCATGCCGAATCGATAAACGTGCCGGGCCGCCTTGTCATCTGGTGACACCGACAGGCCATTGCGAGGAGCCCTCCCCGCGTGCAAGATGCGGCGCATCCGCACCGGCCGATGTGGGAGCAGGGCCATGGGAATATTGGAGATTCTGGGTGTCGCCGGCAGCCTGAGCCTGCTCGCGGGCTGGCGCCTCTACCTCACCATTTTCGCGACCGGGATCGCCATGCACTTCGGCTGGCTGCCGCTGCCCGAGCATCTGAAGGCGCTGCAGATCCTCGCGAACCCGTGGGTGCTCGGCATCGCGGGCGTCGGGACGCTCGCCGAATTCCTCGCCGACAAGGTCGCGTGGGTCGACACCGCGTGGGACACGATCCACAGCATCGTCCGCCCGCTGGGCGGTGCGCTGCTCGCGCTGGCGCTCGTCGACAGCTCGGACCCGGCCTGGCAGGTCGTTGCCTTCCTGCTCGGCGGCGGCGGCGCGCTGCTCAGCCACGGCGCCAAGGCGACAACGCGCGCGGTGGTCAACGTCAGTCCCGAACCCTTCAGCAACGCCGCAGTCTCGACCGGGGAGGATGTCGCGACGACCGGCCTCCTCGCGCTCGCAATCGCCTATCCGCCGCTCGCGATCGTGATCGCGATCCTGCTGCTGGTCGCTGCGGTGATCGTGATCATCGTGCTGCGCCGCCTGCTCCGCAAGATCAAGGCGACGCTCAAACGCGCGCTCGGCGACGAGCCGGTAGAGTCCGCCCTGCCCCCGCTTTAGGAGGGCAGCAATTCCTTGAGCGGCTTTTCGCTGTCGGCGAGTTGCTCGGGAGTGGCGTGAAGACCGGCGGTCACGATCATCCGGCCCTGCACATAGTCCTTGGTCGCATTGACGCAGTCGAGGGCGATGACCTTGCCGGCCTTCAAATAGACGATCGAGAAGCTGCGCGTCGCCGGATCGCCGCGCAGCACGGCCCGATCGTGCCCGGTCGACAGGCCCGCGGTCTGGAGCTTAAGGTCATACTGGTTCGACCAGAACCACGGGATCGCATGATAGGGCGCCTCGTCGCCGACGATGCCCTTCGCGACGACATTCGCCTGATCATTGGCATTCTGTACCGATTCCAGCCGGATCGTCGCGCCTTCGGCAAAATCGTTCACATGCGCGGCGCAATCGCCGATCGCATAAATATCGGGCAGGCTCGTCTTGCAGAGCCGGTCGACGAGCACGCCCCCGCTACCGCTCGCGCCCTCGGCGCCCGCCGCGATCAGTGGCTCGACCGCGGGTATGATGCCGATACCGACGATCACCAGGTCGGCGGGGATGACCTCGCCGTCGGCGAGCCGGACTCCCGTGACATGCGTATCGCCCTCGATCGCATCGACGCAGACGCCGAGCCGCAGGTCGACGCCATGGTCGCGGTGTTCCTTCTCGTAGAAGCGCGACAGCTCGACCCCCGCGACGCGCGCGAGGACGCGGTCGAGCGCTTCCAGAAGCACGACCTTCTTGCCCGCCTTGTTGAGCACCGCCGCCGCCTCGAGCCCGATATAGCCGCCACCGATCACCACGATCTGCGCTGCTGTTTCCGACGCCGCCTTCATCGCGTCGGCATCGGCCTTGGTCCGCACCCCCTGCACGCCCGGCAGGTCGCCGCCGGGGATCGGCAGCATCCGCGGGCTGCCGCCGGTCGCCCAGACTAGCTTGCCATAACCGATCGTCTCGCCGCCGTCCGTCGTCACCGTGTGCGCCGACGGATCGACCGATACGACGCGCTTGCCGAGCAGCATCGTCACTTCGCGTTCGTCCCAATATCTGGCGGGGCGAAGCTGGATGCGTTCGAATTCCTTCTCGCCCGCGAAATATTCCTTGGACAGCGGCGGGCGCTCATAGGGCAGCTCGGGTTCGTCGCCGATGATCGCGATGCTGCCCTCGAACTTCTGCGTGCGCAGCATCACCGCCACCTGCGCGCCGCCGTGCCCCGCCCCCACGATCACCACGTCGAATTTCATAATCCCTCCGCTACGGCATGCGCCCAATTTACGCGCGTCCCTGACATGCACGGCAGAACCGTACAAGAAACAATGGCTATGCGGCTTGCAGGATCAGCTCGTCGCGAAGCAGGATCAGCTTTGCCCCTAGCGCCGCGATCTCGGTATCGCTTTGCGACCCCGCAACGACCGACGCCGACAGGCAAAAGCCGGGCGCTATGCCCGTCGTCCCCGCCGCCACGGTCCACACCCCGCGATGCGTATAGCCCTGATCGATCGCATAGCCGCGCGCCGCCGCTTCGTGGACCTGCCGCACATAGGTTTCGAACGGCAGGTTGGCCTGCCAGCGGACCGGCGCATAGCGGCGCGCCAACTCGGCTTCGCCCACGCCCTGCACCGCCGCGATCGCTCGTCCCGCCGCGCCGCTGCCGAGCGGCTGGCGCTGGTCGTCGGCGAGGCTGAGTCGCATCCCCGCATCGCTCTCGGCACGCACCGCGAGCTGCATCCGGTCGCGCGACACGATCTTCCAGAGGCCGACCGCGGCTTCGGTTGCTTGCGCGAACGCCGCCATGCGCGGCAGCGCCCGGTCGACAAGCCGCGTGCCCGCGCTGTCGCGTAGCGCCTCGGCGGCCTGCCACGGCGCGGTCAGGCGATAGCGTTTGCCCGCCGTCTCCCGCTCGATCGCACCCTCCGCGACGAGCGTTTTCAAGAGATTAAGGCAGCTCGACGGGCTCAGGCTGACGCTCCGGCCGATATCGGACAGTGTCAGCGCTCCGGCCTCGCCAAGCAGGCGGAGGATCGCGAAGGCTTGCGAAACGGAGCGTACAGGGCCGGTCATCTTCGCTGAAATATTTTCAACGTGATGAAAAATCAATTCTCAATGTTGAAATGATGCGAAGGGCGGCATATCGCGCTACCAACACGAATCGAACGGGAGAGCGGCGATGAGCGGATGCCTCGACGGAAAGGTCGTTGCGATAACAGGCGCCGGGCGCGGCATCGGCCGCGAACTCGCGCTGCATTGCGCGGCGCAAGGCGCGGCGGTCATCGTCAACGATCCGGGTGTCGCGCAGACCGGGGACGGCGGCGACGCGGCTCCGGCCGAGACGACCGCGAACGACATCATCGCCGCGGGCGGCAAGGCCGCCGCCAATTTCGGCAATGTCGCCGATCCCAAGGAAGCCGCGAGCATCATCGAGGATGCGGTCGCAAAGTTCGGCCGCATCGACGCCGTGGTGAACAACGCCGGGATCCTCCGCGACACCATCTGGCACAAGATGAGTTACGAGGACTGGAAGAGCGTTATCGAGGTGAACCTCACCGGCGTCTTCAACGTCTCGAAAGCCGCCACCCCCTGGTTCCGCGAGCAGCAGTCGGGCAGCTTTGTCCACTTCACCTCGACCAGCGGACTGATCGGCAACATCGGTCAGGCCAACTACTCCGCCGCAAAGCTCGGCGTCGTCGCGCTGTCGCAATCGATCGCGCTCGACATGGCACGCGTCGGGGTGCGCTCGAACTGCATCGCGCCCTTCGCGTGGAGCCGCATGACCGCATCGATCCCCGCGACGACCCCCGCCGAGCAGGAGCGCGTCAAGCGCATCCAGGAAATGTCGGCCGACAAGATCGCGCCGCTCGTCGCCTACCTTGCATCGGACCTGTCGAAAGATGTGACGAACCAGATATTCAGCGTGCGCAAGAACGAGATCACGCTCTTTTCGAAACCGCGTCCCGTGCGATCGATGGCGAAGCTCGAAGGCTGGACCGCGGAAGCGATTGCCAACGAGCTGATCCCGGCCCTCCGCCCCGCCTTCGCGCGCGCCGACGAGGTTTCGGCGCATGTCTTCCCCTACGACCCGATCTGAGGAAAAGCCCATGAGCAACCCCGGCATGGACGCGGATGTTTTCGAACAGTTCATCGAACAGCTTCAGCGCTATGTGCGCGAGCGCCTTCTCCCCGCCGAGAAGGAGATCATCGAGAGCGACGCGATCCCCGACGACATCCTGTCGGAGATGCGCGACATGGGCCTGTTCGGCCTGACGATTCCCGAAGAATATGGCGGCGCGGGAATGAACGTCAGCCAGTATATCCGGACGATCCATACGATCAGCTATGCGATGCCGGCGTTCCGCTCGATCATCTCGATCAACATCGGCATGTTCGCCTCGGCGCTGAAGAATGGCGGGACCGAGGCGCAGAAAGCCGAATGGCTGCCGCGCGTCGCATCGGGCGAGATCGCCTGCTTCGGCCTCACCGAACCCGGATCGGGATCGGACTCGGCAGGGCTCCAAACCACCGCGACGCAAACCGACAATGGCTGGGTGCTCAATGGCACTAAGCGCTACATCACCAATTCGCCCTTCGCGAAGGTCGGCCTGATCATGGCGCGGACGAGCAAGGAGAATCTGCCGAAGAACGCGCATGTCTCGGTCTTCGTCGTGCCCTTCGACGCCCCCGGCATTTCGATCGGCAAGTCCGACAAAAAGATGGGCCAGTCGGGCAGTCACATCGCCGACGTCGTGATGGACGATGTCCGCGTCGGCGGCGAGGCGCTGCTCGGCGGCGAGCTCGGCAAGGGCTTTGCCTATGCGATGATGAGCCTCGACAACGGCCGCATGTCGGTCGGCGCCGCGGCGACCGCCTACGCCCGCCGCGCGCTCGACAGCGCGGTCCGCTATGCGACCGAGCGCAAGGCGTTCGGCGAGCCGATCGCGAACTTCCAGCTGATCCAGCAGATGCTCGCGCAGAGCGAGATCGACATCTACGCCGCCGAATGCATGATGGCGGACGTCACGCGCCGCGCCGACGCGGGCGAGAATGTCCTGCGCAAGGCCGCGGCGTTCAAGGTCTTCGCGTCCGAAATGTGCGGCCGCGTCGTCGACGCCTGCGTCCAGGTCTATGGCGGCGCCGGCTATCTCGCCGAATATGACGCCGAACGCTTCTTCCGCGATGCACGCATCTATCGCATCTACGAAGGCACGACGCAGATCCTGCAGCTCCAGATCGCCAAGCATATGCTGCGCGAATTTGCGGCGGCGTGAGGGTGGTGAGCCCGAGTTCCCCCTCCCTGCGCCCCTGCGAAGGCAGGGGCCCATCACCTGCCCTCAGGATACTGAACAGGCAGTGCTGGAGAACCGATGGCATAGGTGATGTGCCCCTGCCTTCGCAGGGGTACAGCGGGAGAGAGCGCCATGTATAACCTGCTCACGGGCCTCTCGGTCATCGAAGCCTCCTCCTTCGTCGCTTCGCCCACGGCCGGGCTCTATTGTGCGCAGTTCGGCGCGGAGGTGATCCGCGTCGACCAGATCGGCGGCGGCCCCGATTTCCGCCGCTGGCCGGTGACGGCGGAGAACAACTCGCTCTATTGGGAAAACCTCAACCGCGCGAAAAAGTCGGTCGCGCTCGATCTTTCCCGGCCCGAGGGGCGCGAATTGTTACAGGAGCTGGTCCGCGCCACCGGCCAGTTCATCACCAACTTTCCGGTCGACGGCTTCCTCTCGCACGCCAAGCTCGCCGAGGGCCGCCCCGACCTGATCACCGTGCGCGTCATGGGCTGGGCCGACGGCTCGCCAGCGCTCGACTACACGGTCAACAACAGCGTCGGCTATCCGATGCTCACCGGCGCGGGGCCCGAACCCGTCAATCATGTGCTGCCCGCATGGGATCTGCTGACCGGCGCCTATGCCGCTTTCGCGCTGCTCGCGGCAATCCATCGGCGCAGCGTCATCGGCAAAGGCGGCGAGGTGCGCATCCCCCTGTCGGACGTCGCGATTGGCACCGTCGCCAATCTCGGGGGTATCGCCGAAGTGCTTTACTCGGGCGAGAATCGCCCGCGGCTCGGCAATGCGGTCTATGGCCTCTTCGGCCGCGACTTCGTGACCCGCGACGGCGCGCGGACGATGATCGTCGTCGTCACCCCGCGCCAGTGGGCCAATTTGGTGGCGGCGCTGAACCTCGGCGATGCCATCGCGAGCATCGAAAGCGCGCGCGGCGTGTCCTTCGCCAGGGACGATGGCCTCCGCTTCGACCATCGCGACGCGCTCTATCCGTTGTTCGAGCAAGCCATCGCCGCGCGCGACCACGCCGACCTCGCCGCCGCCTTCGACGCCGGCGGGATCGTCCATTCGCCGTATCGCACGATGCACGACGCCGCGAACGACCCGGCGCTCGTGGCGAATAACCCGATTTTCGGCGCAGCGCCGAACCCCAGCGGCTTCGTCTATCCCGCCGCGGGCGCCTTCGCCACCATCCCGCAGGCGGACCGCGAGCCCCCGCGCCCTGCGCCCCTCAACGGCCAGCACAGCGAAGAAATACTGTCCTCGCGCCTTTCGCTGTCCTCGGGCGAAATCGCCCGCCTGATCGATGCGGGGATTGTCGGTGTCGGCTGAATTGCCCCACTCCCCCTTCCTGTTCCCCCGCGAAGGCGGGGGCCCATCATCCGATCCTTGCGATGCCGGCCAGCGGTTGCTGAGGGCTGAGAGGGCAGGTGATGGACCCCCGCCTTCGCGGGGGCACACGCAATTTATGTTTGGAGATTAGAAAATGACCCTTCGCCGCGCCGCCATCGTCGCCCCGATCCGCACCGCCGTCGGCAAGTTCGGCGGCTCGCTCTCGTCGATCACCGCCGGCGATCTCGGCGCCGTCATCCTGAAGGCGCTGATCGAGCGCACGAAGATCGATCCCGCGCGCGTCGACGACGTCGTCTTTTCGCAAGGCTATGGCAATGCCGAAGCGCCAAGCATCGGCCACTGGTCGTGGCTCGCCGCGGGCCTGCCGCTCGAAGTGCCCGGTTACCAGCTCGATCGCCGCTGCGGCTCGGGGCTGCAGGCGGTCGTCAACGCCGCGATGATGGTCCAGACCGGCATGTCCGACGTCGTCGTCGCGGGCGGCGTGGAGTCGATGTCGAACGTCGAGCATTATACGACCGACGTCCGCAAGGGCATCCGCGCGGGCAATCTGACGCTGCACGACCGGCTGACGCGCGGCCGCGTCATGTCGCAGCCGGTCGAGCGTTTCGGCGTCATCACCGGCATGATCGAGACCGCCGAAAATCTCGCCAAGGATTATGATATCAGCCGCGAGGCGTGCGACGCCTATGCCGTCCGCAGCCACCAGCGCGCCGCCGCCGCCTGGGCGAACGGCCTGTTCGACGACGAGCTGGTCCCGGTGTCGGTCTCGCAGAAAAAGGGCGATCCGGTCGTCTTCGCGCACGACGAAGGCTACCGCGCCGATGCCACCATGGAATCGCTCGGCAAGCTGAAGCCACTCGAAGGCGGCGTCGTCACCGCGGGCAACGCGAGCCAGCAGAATGACGCTGCCGCCGCGTGCCTCGTCGTCGCCGAGGACAAGCTCGACGAACTCGGGCTCGAGCCGATCGCCTGGTACCACAGCTCGGCGGCCGCGGGCTGCGACCCCAGCCGTATGGGCATCGGCCCCGTCCCCGCCGTCGAACGCCTCTTCGCGCGCAACGGTCTCGGCTGGGGCGATATCGACCTCGTCGAGCTCAACGAAGCCTTCGCGCCGCAGGTGCTCGCGGTGCTCAAGGGCTGGGGCTGGAGCGACGACGACAGCCGCAACGAGATTTTGAACGTCAACGGCTCGGGCATCTCGCTCGGCCACCCGATCGGTGCGACCGGCGGGCGCATCCTTGCCAATCTGACGCGCGAACTCGTCCGCAGGGACGGTCGCTACGGCCTTGAAACCATGTGCATCGGCGGTGGTCAGGGCATCGCCGCGATCTTCGAGCGCGCCGCCTGAGCAGGTGTGAATGGGCAAGGAACAGGCGATCAAATTGGAACAAGCCCTTCTTCCTCGTCACCCCGGACTTGATCCGGGGTCCATTGCGCCGCCGATGGCATGGACCCCGGATCAAGTCCGGGGTGACGAAGGAATAGGAGGCAGGCTCTGACGATGCGTGCGGATCTGAACGGCGCTCTGATCGCCGCGCAGGCCTATCGCGGCGCAGCGCAGGCTGCGCTTGCCGAGCGACTGACTGCAAGGCCGATCGACAGCGAACAACGCGCCGCGCACGGCTTCGCATGGGTCGCGACCACCGTTGCTGCGCTCGAAGCAACGCTCGCGTGGTACGAGTCCGGCCAGAACTCCAATCCCCTCGACGACAAAATCGCCGCCCTCGCTTTCGCCGAAAGCATCGGCCAGCTGACCGGCGGCCTGCCGATGGGGCAGAACGAAATCTTCCGCCCCGCCGACCTCGGCCTCACCGCCGCAGCCCGCACGCTTGCCGACGCCTGCGCCGACCTGCTGAATACCGACCACGCCACGACCCGCGCCAGCGTCGCCGCCGCGCTCGCCGAAGGCCATTGGCCGAGCGAGACGCTCCACGATGCCGACCTCGACGCGATCCGCGACCAGTATCGCCGCTTCACCGACGCCGCGATCATCCCGCACGCCCACGCTTGGCACCTCGCGAACGACCTGATCCCCGATGCGACGGTGGCGGCGATGGCCGAGCTCGGTACCTTCGGCGTCTGCATCCCCGAAGAATATGGAGGCCTCGGTCTCGGCAAGCTCGTCATGTGCATCGTCACCGAGGAATTGTCGCGCGGCTGGATCGGCGCCGGATCGCTCGGCACGCGGTCGGAGATCGCGGGCGAGCTGATCGCCATGGGTGGCACCGACGCGCAGAAAGCCGAATGGCTGCCGAGGATTGCGAGTGGCGAAATCCTTCCGACCGCGGTGTTCACCGAACCCGACGTCGGCTCCGACCTCGGCTCGCTACAAACCAAGGCACGCCGCGAGGGCGACCGCTGGATCATCGACGGCGCGAAGACCTGGATCACCCACGCCGCGCGCTCGGACCTGATGACCCTGCTCGCGCGCACCCTGCCCGATGCGAAGGGCTATGCCGGCCTGTCGATGCTGCTCGTCCCCAAGCCGCGCGGAAGCGAGGCCGATCCCTTCCCTGCAGCCGGGATGACCGGCAGCGAGATCGAGGTACTCGGCTATCGCGGGATGCGCGAATATGCCTTGCAGTTCGAGGGGCTTACGGCGCCCGCCGACGCGCTGCTCGGCGGCGAGGAGGGGCAAGGCTTCAAGCAGCTGATGCGCACCTTCGAGGGCGCGCGCATCCAGACCGCCGCGCGCGCGGTCGGGGTCGCGCGCCGCGCGCTCGAGCTCGGGCTCGACTATGCGCGGACCCGCAAACAGTTCGGCAAGCCGATCGTCCATTTCCCGCGCGTGTCGGACAAACTCGCGATGAGCCTCGTCGATTTCATCACCGCGCGCGAACTCAGCTACGCCGCCGCGCGCGCCAAGGACAGCGGCAAGCGCTGCGACATCGAGGCCGGCACGGCGAAGCTGCTCGGCGCGCGCGCCGCCTGGTCGAACGCCGACGCCGCGCTGCAGATCCACGGCGGCAACGGCTATGCGCTCGAATATGAGATCAGCCGCGTCCTCTGCGACGCGCGCATCCTCAACATCTTCGAGGGCGCGGCCGAGATTCAGGCACAGGTGATCGCGCGCGGACTGACCGGAGGACGCAATTGATGAGCGACTGGCAGGCCTGGATCGGCCGCGAGGATGTCCGCCACGATCATATCGATCCCGCCGCGGTCGCGCGCTGGCTAGCGACGCTCGACCGTAGCGCGCCCGCCGACGGCAGCGTCCCGCAGGCCTATCACTGGTGCCTTTGCCTGCCCGACGCGCCGACCGCGATCCTCGGCGCCGACGGCCATCCGCTACGCGAGGACAGCGACGACAGTTTCCTGCCCCCCATCCCCCTGCCGCGGCGCATGTGGGCGGCGAGCAAGGTCGAATTTATCGCGCCCTTGCGCCCCGGCCAGTCGATCATGCGCAGTTCGCGCGTCGCCTCGATCACCGAAAAGCAGGGCGGCACCGGCAAGCTCGTCTTCGCCGAAATTGCTCACGAAACCCGTGGCGACGGCGCCCTCGCGGTGCGCGAAATCCAGTCGATCGTCTTCCGCGAGCCCGCGCCCGCCGGCGCTCCCGCTGCCCCTCCCCCGCCCGGCGAGGGCAAGTTCGACGCATCGGGCTGGGACGCGCACCGGATGCTCGTCCCATCCGAGGCGCTGCTGTTCCGTTACTCGGCGCTGACCTTCAACAGCCACCGCATTCATTACGACCTGCCCTATGCGACCCACGAAGAGGACTACCGCGGCCTCGTCGTGCACGGCCCACTCACCGCGACGCTCCTGCTCGACCTCGCGGCGCTACATCTCGGGGACAACATGCTCCAACGCTTCGCCTTCCGCGGCGTGTCCCCCGCGATCTGCGGTGATCCGCTCCATCTCGTCCTTCGTCGCGACGACGACACCATCGCCCTCGCCGCTTTTGCCGCCGATGGCCGACAGGTGATGGCGGCGACGGCCAACTGAAAGAGAAATATCGATGTCCGAACCATTGCACCCCGAAATTCGCGAATCCGTTCGCCGCCTGTGCGCCGAATTCCCCGGCAGCTATTGGCAGGCGCTCGACCGCGACCGCATCTATCCGACCGAGTTCGTCCGTACCCTCACCGAAGCGGGTTTCCTGTCGGTGCTCGTGCCCGAAGAGTATGGCGGCGCCGGGCTCGGCCTGTCGGCGGCGACCGCGATCCTCGAGGAGATCCATCGTTCGGGCTGCAACGGCGGCGCCTGCCACGCGCAGATGTACACGATGGGAACGATCCTGAAGCACGGCTCGCCCGAGCAGAAGGCGCGCTACCTGCCCGGCATCGCGAGCGGGGCGCTTCGCCTGCAGGCCTTCGGCGTCACCGAACCGACGAGCGGCACCGACACGACGCGGATCAAGACCTTCGCGCGCCGCGACGGCGACGATTATATCGTTTCGGGCCAGAAGATCTGGATCAGCCGCGCCGAGCACAGCGACCTGATGGTCCTGCTCGTCCGTACCACCCCGCGCGATCAGGCCCAGAAATCGTCCGACGGAATGAGCGTGCTGCTCGTCGACATGCGCGAGGCGGTTGGCAACGGCCTCACCATCCGGCCGATCCGCACGATGCTCAACCACGCGACGACCGAGCTTTTCTTCGACGACCTGCGCGTTCCCGCCGCAAACCTGATCGGGGAGGAAGGCAAGGGCTTCCGCTATATTCTCGACGGCATGAATGCCGAGCGCATCCTGATCGCCAGCGAATGCATCGGCGACGGCCGGTTCTTTATCGACCGCGCCGCCGCCTACGCCTCGGAGCGCGAGGTATTCGGGCGCCCCATCGGGGAGAATCAGGGCATCCAGTTCCCGATCGCGCGTGCGCACGTCCAGATTTCGGCGGCCGCGGCGATGGTCGACAAGGCGGCGGCGATGTTCGAGGCGGGCGAGCCTTGCGGCACCGAAGCCAACATGGCGAAAATGCTCGCGTCCGAAGCCAGCTGGTACGCCGCCGACATGTGCATCCAGACGCACGGCGGGTTCGGCTTTGCCGAGGAATATGACATCGAGCGCAAGTTCCGCGAAACGCGCCTCTATCAGGTCGCGCCGATCAGCACGAACCTGATCCTGAGCCACGTCGCAACGCATGTGCTGAAGCTGCCCAAGAGCTTCTGAGCGGGACGCGACGAGAATTTCGGGAAGCTATGGTGCCGCTTCAGGACTCGAACCTGTGGCCCCATCATTACGAATGATGTGCTCTACCAACTGAGCTAAAGCGGCACTGGTGCCCAGAAGAGGAAACTAAGAATACTCCTATGATTTTGATAATAAAAATCAAATAAATCTCTCTTATCAAAATGGCCCTTTGTATTACACTTTGCTATGTAAGATGCAGTGATACGATTACCACATACTATAGATTGCATCCATGCAGACTTATACACTTCCATGGAGGCTCATGCAATCTCAATCTCTGTTCGAAGTGGCGCGTTTCCTGTCAATCCGTGACCGACAGGGCTACGTGACCCTCAGCGGGCACAGCCCCTCGCTAGCAACACGCCGAGTGCTCTGAGGCACGCGGCGTTCAGATAGGCTAACCGAATGCCATCGTGAGGCGTGCACGACTGGGCCATTGAAAGAGGCGTCACTCCAAGCGCTCGCCTTAACTCCTAGAACACTGTGCCGTTGTACATTTTACGGTTGAAATAACTACTCGCGAGCCTCAATCACAAAGAAGGGGTAATGGGGGAATAATTGCGATCATGATCGATACTGGGGCTGCGCCCACCGATCGGAGGACTGCTGACGCCACTCCCCATGCCGCGTCACTGATCCAGAGCCTGCGCGATATCGGCTATTCGTGCGAAACGGCCTTGGCCGACATCATCGACAACTCCATTACGGCTGGAGCGAAGAGCGTCCAGATTATGTCGGATGCAAGTTCCGCCGAGCCAGCTCTGGGAATACTCGACGACGGCCGGGGAATGAGTTTCGAAGAGCTTGTAGAAGCGATGCGGCCAGGAACCCGAAGCCCGCTGGTCAGTCGTGACGTTAACGACCTTGGCCGGTTCGGCCTTGGATTGAAAAGCGCAAGCTTTTCACAGTGCAAACGGCTTACGGTCGTAACACGACAGAAGGGGATATTCTCGGGCGCCACCTGGGATCTGGACATCGTTGCCAGAACGGATCGGTGGGACATCGAAATCCACGACGAGCAAGACGAAATTCCATGGGCGGACGAACTTCGCAACGACGGCACACTTGTCGTCTGGCGATCGCTCGACCGCCTCTCGGGAGGCTTGGATCACGATCTGCGTAAGCAGGCCGAGCACATCAACCGCGCGATCGCCGGCGCAGAACGCCATGTTCGGTTGGTCTTTCACCGCTTCATGTCGGAGGGTCGCAGCCCTCTGATCATCCAGCTCAACGGCCGGAAGCTCGAACCAATCGATCCGTTCGGAACCAGGTTTAGCACGCACCAGAGTGACCGCCCGGATCGGCTGGAACTCAAGAACGGCGTGGTCGAGTTCCAGTCATTCACCCTGCCCCATCACAAATCGATATCCGCCACCGACTGGAACGAGCTCGGGGGCCCGGAAGGCCACCTCCGATCACAGGGCTTTTATGTCTATCGAGGGCGAAGGCTCATCATTGCCGGCAGCTGGCTCGGCCTTGCGCGCCAGACTGAACTAACCAAACTTTGCCGCATCAAGGTCGATATCCCAAATACCATGGACGCCGAGTGGAAGATCGACGTCAAGAAAGCTTCGGCGCAGCTCCCTCCCGCAGTCCGGGAGCGGATGCGCCTTCTGGTCGAACGTCTCGCGGCGACCTCCAAACGCACATACCAGCGCCGAGGACAAAGGCTGGTTGACGTCGATTACATGCCGATCTGGCATCGAATCCAGAAGGACGGCGCCATCATATATCGGCCAGATCCGGCCCATCCCGTGTTCGCCGACTTTTCGGCTCAGCTTCCGGCAGAATTGCAGCCCGCCTTTGCAAGCCTGGTCGGGCTCATCGGTTCCTCGGTCCCAATAGCGTCGCTGCATTCCGATTTTGCTGGAAGCGCGGAAGATATCGTAGCCGACGAGGCTGATATCGAGGCGATAAGGCAGATGGCTGAAGCCATGGTTCCACGCCTGCTCGCACAGGATACCGATCACGAGCGCGTGCTGGACATTCTGCGTCAGGTCGATCCGTTCCGGTCGGCGTGGTCGGCGGCTCAACCCGTGATCGAAAACGTGATACAAGCGGAGTCCATTGATGAATGATGCCCTGACTAGCCTCGACGCGGTCGTGTCCCAGCTCATCGCCGGACACGATAGCCCGACCGAAGACAGCATTCGCGAGACAATTTCGGCAATGCGCATATCGCCGATGTTTGCTGATATTACGGAAGAACAGGCAGAACTGCTCGCCCGACAGATAGAAGAACGCATCGGTATCAGCATGGGAATCGGCGCAATTGTCAGCGACGCCGACTTCAAGCCGTGGCTGAACGACGCGAAGGCCGAAAACCGGATCGATCCCTATTACTGGAATCGCTATCGGCAGCTGCTCCAGCAGAAGCGGCTGCCCCGTGACGTGATCACCTCCACCGATGGCGTAACCGATCGCATCCTCGACAGGATGGGCAATCCGCATGACTCGAATTCCTGGGATCGCAAGGGAATGGTCGTGGGGCACGTCCAGAGCGGCAAGACGGCGAACTATACAGGCCTAGTATGCAAGGCGGCCGATGCCGGATATCGGCTCATTGTCGTCATCGCCGGCATCCACAATAATCTTCGCAACCAGACGCAGGCGCGCATCGATGAAGGGTTCGTCGGTCGTGACACGGGCCGCCTCGAACAGCGGGATACGCGGGAGCGTCCGAAGGTCATCGGTGTCGGCGCGTTCGACGATCGACGGACGCCCGTCAGCCTCACGACCACGCTGAGAGATTTCAACAAGGCAACCGCAACGACCAACACCAGCGAGATATCATCCTACGCGGTGCCTGTCGTACTGGTCATCAAGAAGAATTCACGCACGCTCGCAAATCTGATCGACTGGCTTCGCGAGCACAGCACCGGACGCTATTCCGAGATGGTCGATCAGCCGATGCTGCTCATCGACGATGAAGCCGACAATGCGTCGATCAACATCGCCTATGGCAAGGAAGAGGTGTCACGGATCAACGGTCAGATCCGGGACCTTCTCGGCCTCTTTCGACGCAGTTGCTACGTCGGTTATACGGCCACGCCGTTCGCAAATATCTTCATTGACCCGGACAGCGACGATGAAGTCTACAAGCAGGACCTGTTTCCTCGCCACTTCATCATCGGCCTGGATGCTCCGAGCAACTATTTCGGGGCGCGCAAGGTCTTCGTCGATGGCGTGAGCGACGAAGACGGCGTGCGTCCGCGTCACCTTCGCTACATAGAGGACAATGGAGACCTCCTGCCGGTCAAGCACAAGATATCGCACGATGTGACCGAGGTGCCCGACAGCATGCTCGATGCACTCAGATCCTTTCTCATTGCACGCGCAATTCGCAATCTTCGCGGTCAGGGCAATCAGCACGCCTCGATGCTGGTCAATGCTTCCCGCTTCACAGGAATTCAGAACAGCCTTCGGAACCGTCTGCACGAACATCTCAAGATTATCGAGGATGCTGTCCGTGTCGACGGATCGAGGACCGACGCGCTGTCCAATCCGGTGATTGCCGAACTGCATCGTTGCTGGGAGGAGGAGTATTCCGACGCGCATCCCGACTGGCCAGATATACTTGGCAGCCTTCTCCCCGTTGCTGCGTCGGCCATCGTGGTCTCTGTGAACAGGGATTCCCCCACCAGTCTAGACTATGATGCTGCGGGCGAGAACGGCCTGACGGTGATCGCCATCGGCGGCTTCTCGTTGTCGCGCGGCCTGACGCTCGAAGGGCTCACCGTCTCCTATTTCCTGCGAAACTCGCTGATGTACGACACGCTGATGCAGATGGGTCGCTGGTTTGGATACCGGCAGGATTACGAAGATCTTTGTCGGGTCTGGATGTTGCGCGAAGCCGCTTCCTGGTATGCGCATATCAGCGATGCGACGGAGGAGCTGCAAAACGAGCTGAAGCGGATGGAGCAGATTAACGCCACCCCCATGCAGTTCGGGCTTGCGGTGCGAAGCCATCCGAGTTCGCTCATGGTCACGGCACGCAACAAGATGGGCTCCGGCGAAAAGCATGTGATGGTCGGTCTGTCGAACAGCTTCGTCGAAACCACCAGGCTCGCCCTCGCCGACAATTCGATCAGGCTAAATCGCGCAGCACGAGACAGGCTCATGTCGGCGCTTGCTGCCACGGGCCGAGACCAGTCGTCGGCACAGCCCGCGTCCGGCGGGCTCCTGCTCTCCCGCGTGCCAGTGGAGCTCATTGACGACTTCCTCCTTGGTTTCGACAACCATCCTGAATCATTGCTCACCGCGATCGATCCCGTGCGGCGGTACATCTCGGATCGGAAGAGCGATGAACTTGCCGAATGGGATATCCTGATCGCATCGCTCAGACCCACGCCCGCGCAGGCAGAGCAACCCCTCGGCGGCTGGTCGATCGTTCCGATCAGCCGCGCGATTGGCGCCGACGATCTGAAGAAGGGGATGCTCTCGATCAGCGGCACCAGTTCGCGAGTCGCGTCGCGTGGCATGGAAAAGGCGGGCCTGAACGAGGCGCAGGTCGAGCTGGCGGAGGCTGATTATCGGCGGGAAAAGGGATTGTCGGAGGATGCGCGCCCCAATTTCCCCGACCGGGTCTATCGGCATCGTCGCAGCCGCCCCCTGCTGCTGCTCTACAACATCCGCATAAAGAAAACGGACGTGCAACCTGACGATCTGGCAAGACTTCCGACCGACCCCGTCGTCGGCTGGGGCATCAGCTTCCCGCCCTCGTCGCGACCGGACAAGCGGGTGGAATATGTCCTGAATACCACGAAGCTTCGCGAACTCTTTGGTGAACCCGACGAAGATGAGGACGCGGAGATGGAGGACGAGAATGCCTGACGATCCCTGGGCGGGACTTGCCGTCGGCGGCATCGATGCCCGACGTGTATCACCAGATGGGCGACACGACTTTTTCTGGATACTCGCCGGCAACGGCGAGCCGGGCTTGTTGCTGAGACTGACGGAGGGCACGGCGGAAGTCCGGCCTCTACCGAGGATGCGCAATCTTGATCTCGGCTATCGCGAGATAGCTGGCAAAAGATCGCTGGTTCTCTTGCTGAGGGATAGCGAGCAGCGCGAGCTTTTCGCCGAACTCTGCGCCGACATCGTGCGGGCGGGCGAAGCTGCCGCTGAGACTGAGGACGCGCAGAATCGCGTGCTCCGCCGCACAATGCGCTGGCATCACCTTCTGCGTGGCGGCCGTGCGGATCAGCTGTCTGTGGAGGAGCAGCGAGGGCTCCTGGGCGAACTCAACTTTCTCGCCCGGCTGATCGGTCTTCTTGGCCATCGAGCTGCTATCGAGGCCTGGAAGGGGCCCTCAGGATCGTCGAAGGACTTCGAACTCGGAGACAATCTTGTCGAGGTGAAGGCCCGTCGCGGCGCTGCTCGGCCGCATGTCACGATATCCTCGGAGGATCAGCTCACCGACGTACCGGGGTGCCGCCTGTTTCTCGTGGTCACTCCCGTTGACGCTGTTGTCAAACCGGCGGGGAAGACACTCACCGATCATGTGTCGGAGCTCGACAGCCAATTCTCGATGGAAGACCCTGAAGCGTACATGCTCTGGGAACAGGCCCTGGCTGAATCAGGGTTCGATTTTGCGCACGACTATTCCGAGCGTCGCTGGCTGATCGGCAGGAACCTTGAATTCGAAGTATTGGATGGCTTTCCGCGCATTACAGGCCCGTTGCCCAACGGCGTTACGGGTGTTCGCTACAGCATCGGTCTTGATGCCTGCGCTTCCTTCGCGATCGCGGACGACACCCTGGACCGTCTGATTTCAGACGGGAGCGAATGATGGAAGAACTTCACGAATATCATCGGGAACTCCTCGCCGAAGTTCAGCGCGATGCCGATGCGATGGGCATGATCACGACCGAGGCATTTCTTGAAATTGTCGCGGAAATCCTCGACGAGGCGGGCGAGGTCTCCTCACTGTCGCAGGCCTATCATTCAGGCAAGCACGGCGCCAAGGCAATCCAGGTCGATGCCTATGCGTGGGACCCCGCGGATGACGAAGGGGTGCTCAGCCTCATCATCTGCGACTTCAATGTCGCAGATGACCTGCAGTCGATTCTCAAGGCTGACATCAACAAGCTGCTGACGCGCCTTGTCGAATTCGTCGTGGCAGCGCGGACTAGGGAATTTCGCGAGAAGCTCGAGGAGACGAGCAATGCTTTCGTCCTTTCCGATCTGATAACGCGTGTTTGGAAACAGATACGCAAGATCAAGCTGATCCTCGTCACCAATCGCGAAAACCGGGCCACGACGGACGCACAACCTGTCGGAGCCATCGGCGGCGTCCCCGTGACCTCCAACGTCTGGGATATCTCGCGTTTTCACCGCTATGTGTCATCGGGACAGACCCGCGGTGAACTGGTGGTCGATTTCGCGGAGGAGTTTGGCGAACCCATTCCGGTGCTCAAGGCTTCGTATGATGGCGCTCCGCTCGAAAGCTACATTGCGGTCATTCCGGGCAAGCAGCTCGCCGCCATCTATGACAAGTGGGAAGCGCGACTCCTCGAAGCCAACGTCCGAAGTTTCCTTCAGGCACGCAACAAGGTGAACAAGGGAATTCGCGATACCATTCGGGACGCGCCCAGCATGTTCTTTTCCTACAACAATGGGCTGACAGCCACGGCCGAAAGCGTCGAGATCGCCGATATGGGCGAAGGCCTCTTTCTGATGTCGGCCACCAACTTCCAGATCGTGAATGGCGGCCAGACGACGGCGTCGATCCACGCAGCACGCAAGCAGGAGGAGCTTGCAGACGTCTTCGTACAGATGAAGCTGACCGTTGTCCCTCCGCATGAGGCGGAAGAGGTGGTGCCACTGATCTCGCAATATGCCAACAGCCAGAACAAGGTGAATGCCGCCGACTTCTTCGCGAACCATCCGTTCCACATCCGGATGCAGCAATATTCCCGACAGATCCTTTCGCCGGCTGGAGACAGCAATTACCGCGAAACCAAGTGGTTCTACGAACGTGCGCGCGGACAATATGCCGATGAGCGTGGTCGGCGAAGCATTTCCGATCGCAAGAAGTTCGACGCCGAATATCCGAAGAGCCAGTTCCTCACGAAGACCGATCTCGCCAAGTTCGAGAACTCCTGGCGATGCAAACCCCATGTCGTCAGTCTTGGCGCCCAGAAGAACTTCTCCGAAATGGCGAAGGCCGTCGGCGATGAATGGAGCAGAAGCGATGCCGGCTTCGACGAGACCTGGTTCCGAAGAGTGATCGCCAAGGCGATCATATTTCGGCACATCGAACGTCTCGTCCCACACCAGCCTTGGTACACCGGAGGCTACCGCGCGAATATTGTCACCTACGCCTTCGCCAAGCTCGTGCATGATGCCGAAGCCAGAAAGAAGGTCATCGATCTCGATAATGTGTGGAGACTCCAGCGCGTGCCAGCCATCCTCGAAAGGGCAAGCCTGGCCGCCGCCGCGGCAGCAAACGACGTCATCACGAGCCCCCCACCCGGCGTCAGAAATCTGAGCGAGTGGGCCAAGAAGCAGGCATGCTGGTCATCGCTCGCGAATCGACGCGTGGACTATGAGACCGACTTCGAGGACAGCCTGATCGATCCTGATGAGGCGCGCGCAGCCAAGCGCGACGATCGACGCGAGCGAAAGGCGAAAAGCGGCGTGGAGGCTCAACGCGAGGTGATCGGACTGGGCTCGCAATATTGGGCCCAGCTCATCGCCTTCGGTGAATCGATCGGAAAGCTTACGCCAAAGGAAGCGGGAATACTGAACGCCTGCTCGCTATCATCCGGTCGGGCGCCGAGCGAAGCGCAATGCCGCGCGGCCCTCGCCATCGCCGACAAGCTCGAGAAATTCTATCCGGAAGACTGAACCTGCGGCGGCAGTAGGGGGAGGGTCAGTCGATGGAGTCGGGCACCAACAGGCCATGGACGATCTTCGCGATCTGGTGTGCGAGCAGCGGCGGGACGGCGTTGCCGACCTGAACATATTGTTCGGTTCGATTGCCCTCAAAAAAATAGTTGTCAGGAAATGTCTGCAGGCGCGCCGCTTCTCTGACCGTCAGGCTGCGACACTGAAGCGGGTCGGGATGGATGAAATAGTGCCCGTCCTTCGAGATATGGCTCGTGATCGTTGTCGATGGCTCGTTCCAGAGCTGAACCCGAAATCTGTCGGCGAACTTGCCGCTTTCCCAGCTGCGATGATCGGGAGCGAGGTCCCGCGGATATTCGTCTGCCTTTGGAGAACGCGCATGACACTCGGCAAAGGTCGCCGCAAAAGCATATCGGGCGAGGTCTGTGGTCATGTGACCGCGCGTTTCGTGATTGGGCAGTACGTGGAGTTGCTCATCGATCAGCCACGCGCTAAGCCAGTTGTCGCGAACGGCAGTGACGCGGCGATCGCTGCGAGGCAGAGTTACCTTTGCCTCAGTTAGCGTTTCGCGGTGGCCCATCAATGCCAAGGCGACTTCGCCAAGCTCATCCGATGCAGACTCCCGGCAGGCCCGGGCGGCCGCTCCGAAGGCCTCGATGACGGCCGACCGCCAAGCGCTTTCGGAATCTGGCTGCCGACTTAGCCCGCTGCGCAGCTTGGGCATGTTCCCAAGCACATCGGCCACACTGCGAACAGCGATGCTGCTCGAAAGTCTCCGGTCAACCTGATCCGGGCGCCCAGTCAGTCGGTCTGACCGAATGCCCAGGAGAATGACCCGGTGCCGTCGCTGCGGAATTCCATAGAGCTCGCTGCGGATGACATAATCACCATGCTTTCCCTTCCCGCCACAGACCAGAGGCAAAAGCGTATACTGACCCGGCATCCCGCCAGCATTTCGGAGGTCGGCGAGCACCCGTTCGAAGATGCCCTCGCCCGCCACCTTCGACGACAGGATGCCTTTGACATTCTCCATGACGAAGGCAGCGGGCCGGAGCCTGTCGAGAATTCTGATATACTCCTGATACAGGAAGTGCCGGTGGTCCGCCGCGGGATCGTAAGCAAAATTTCCACGATTTCTGGCGCGGCCGACCAGCGAGTAAGCCTGACATGGCGGGCCTCCGATCAGGACTGTGTCGTCACCTGCTTCCGCCCAGATTGACTTCAGCCGCTGATCGATCTCCTCCCTCGCCTCATTGGTCCCGAGTTCGAGCATTGCAGTCTCGTCTTCAGCGGCCTTCCATTCGGCGGGGTGCGCCGCAATCAATTCCTCCCGCGAAGTCCCACCAGCAATATAGCTGTAATAGGCATCCGGAATTCTGTGAAACTGTCGCGTGAAGGCGCGAAGCCGGAGAGTTCGGAACGCCGATGGCTCCTTCTCGACCGAAAGGGCAATGTCGAACACTGCTCGACCCGCGTCCTTGAACGACGAAAATCCCTCCGCCAAACCTCCCGGCCCGGCAAACAGATCAACGGTCTTGAAGATACGACTGGTCGTCACGAAATTTCCCTTGTCGCCGGCCTCTTACCAGGTCCAGCGGATCGCGCCAGGGAGAAAAGGCATTGGTCGACATCGTCGACACGGCAACTAGGTCCAGAATGATGGCCAATATCCGCAGCAAGGATACGAAGCCTGAACTTCTGCTGCGCAAGGCTATGCACGCGCTCGGTTACCGCTTCCGCTTGCATGACCGCCGCCTTCCAGGCACTCCCGATCTCGTCTTTCCGCGATACCGAGCCGCAGTATTCGTTCACGGCTGCTTCTGGCATCGTCATGAGGGGTGTCGCTTCGCAACCATGCCCGCAACGAGACCCGACTTCTGGGCGGAAAAGTTCGACGCGAACCTCACCCGCGACCTAAAGCACGAGAAGGACTTGCAGGCTGAAAATTGGCGAGTAGCCGTCATTTGGGAATGCGACATCAAACGCTCGGTGCAGAACGCGGCAAGCGAGCTATCGGATTGGCTTCAATATTAAGAGCCAATAACCTGTCCGTAGATTCCATCCTAGCTGCACCGTATTTTCCGTTTGCCTTCTATCGATTGGGCCGGGGCCGCAGATAGAGCCCTCTGCAAAATCGCAGCCGTAAATGGCTGTTTGCCGACGGTCAGCTTTTGGTCTCGATCAACGTTCATCACCGAATCGATCGTTCATCCGCCATGGCGCCCGCACCGCCCTCAATTGCCGGACGCCATCGAGCGCGCCGGCTCGCCAGCCATGCTCGCGCCGCTCGCTGCTGATGCCAATTCGGACACGATATTTCTTGGACGCGCGATCGCTGCACTATTCTGCGGCCACCCGATCAGCTAGACTTGCCGCGAAGAATATGGGGGCTTGATGACGCTTCGACCGTGGTTCGCGGCGTTGCTGCTGGGCGCAGCAACGCTTTCCTCAACTGCCGTCGCTGACGACGTGGTGCCGAGCGACCGCGTATCCAGCGCCGTCCTAGTGCGCGGGGGCGCCTCCACCGACACGGCTATTCTCGCTCGCCTTCGCCCCGGCGACAGCGCGAAACTCGTCGGCGAAGTAAGCGGTTGGTATGTTGTCGAGCTCGAAAACGGCACCCGCGGCTATGTCAGCAAAGCCTGGACGGTAATTCGCGCAGAGAGCGGCACCGACGCACTCGCGGCCGGGGAGCACCGCGTCCATGTCATCGACGTTGGCACCGGGCTTGCTGTGTTCGTCGAAGGGCCCGGCTACACTTTGCTTTACGACGCCGGGAGTCAGGACGATCTGCACGACGACGAGGAAAATCGCGTCGTCGCCTATATTCGCGCCGCGAGGCCCGGACTCGACCGGATCGATCATCTCATTCTCAGCCATCCGCACAAGGACCATCTCCAGCTCATGCCGGCAGTGTTTGACGCTTTTCGGATCGGGCACGTCTGGGAGTCCGGCCGTGTAAACAAGACCGACGGCTATTGCCATTTCCTCAAGGCCGCGATGGCCGAGCACGGCGCACGCTATCATGACGCAATCGCCTCGAACGCTACCCGGACCGTCACGTTCAGCGGCAGCGGCTGCAATGGCGCTGTGACCGTCCGGCAGGCCGAAATGATGAACGCGACGCCCGTCGCACTCGGGACCGGAGCATCGCTGCGGTTCCTCTACCGCGACGCGCATCCTTATGCCGATCCGAACGGCAATAGCGTCGTTGTTCGCCTCGATCTCGGCGACCGGCGGGTCCTGCTCGCTGGCGACGCCGAAGGCGGCGAACGCGAGCGTCCGGAAACGCCGCCAAGTCCGCGCAGCATCGAGGCCAAGCTGCTCGCCTGCTGCGCGCCGGATCTCAAGGCGGACATCCTCGTCGTCGGCCATCACGGGAGCCTGACGTCGTCGCGTACGGCGTTCCTCGACGCGGTTGGCGCCTCGATTTACGCGATTTCCTCGGGTCCCTATCCCTATCACCGCGTGCGCCTGCCCGATCCCGAGATCGTCACGGAACTCGAAAGACGAGGCCAGTTGCTGCGCACCGATCGCGAGGACGGATTTCGGATCGAAGACGAGAGCCGATCTTGCGAGATGCGGGCCGTAAAGATCGGACCCGACGCCGATGAAACACCCGGCGGCTGCGACAATATATTGATCTCCGTCGGACCGGGGGGCTCGATGTCGGCGGCCTACAGCCCGCTGACCGATTAGACGCGCGAGGCGGTAGCCGCAAACGCGCCATCAGCAGCGCATCGGCGAAATGGAACGAAGCGGAGAAGGATCGAGCATGACGAAGCCCACCGGGAACGAAACGCGCAATCTCGTCATTTGCTGCGATGGCACGAACAATGAAATCGGCACGCGCCTGTCGAATGTTCTCAAGCTCTACAAGATTGCCGAAAAAAGCGACCGCCAGATCGCTTATTATCACCCGGGCATCGGGACGATCGCGATGCCGGGAACCTGGGGAAAATGGCGGCGCAAGGCTTCGTCGCTGTTCGAGATGATGACGGGACATGGTCTCGACCGCGATGTCCTCGCCGCCTATTGCTTCCTCTGCCGCCACTACCGCGAGGGAGATCGCATCTTCCTGTTCGGGTTCAGCCGCGGCGCCTATACCGCACGCGTGTTGGCGGGGATGATCTATCTTGTCGGCCTGCTGCGCGAAAATCAGGTCAATTTTGCGGGCTATGCGCTCAAAGCCTATAAGCGATCGAGCGAAAAGGATCGTTTTGCGACCGCGCGGGAATTTGTCGATGTCGTCCGTCCGCAGCGCGTCGCGATCGGTTTTCTCGGGGTCTGGGACACGGTGGCTTCTGTAATCGTACCTGGGAGCACGCCGCTCTCGGACCCGACGCTCGAGGAACTGCCGTTTACAAAACAGAATCCGGCGGTCGCGGTATTCCGTCACGCGATGGCCATCGACGAATTTCGTCGGATGTTCCGTATAATGCCATGGACCGAGCCACAGCAGTTCAAACCTAATCCCTACTCGCAGGCCAAGAGCTTTCCCGTTCAGGACTGCCGGCAGGTGTGGTTCGCCGGTTGCCATTCGGATGTCGGCGGAGGTTTTGCGGAGACGGAAAGCGCGCTTTCCAAATATCCGCTGATCTGGATGATCGAGCAAGCAAGACATCACGGGTTGCTGGTCCGCACCTCGATGGTCAACCATATCGCCTATGGCCGGACCCGCGAAGGCGCGCGCGACTATATGAAACCGGACCCTGCCGGAGCGCTTCATCGCTCGCTCACCTGGCTTTGGCGCTCGCTCGAATATTTTCCCAAGGCGAAGAAATATCGCAACTGGATGCAGCGCCGCGCCTTGCTGGGCTATTATGTTCCGCGGGGCGAACCGCGCTCGATCGCGCCCAATTCGCTCATCCATGTGTCGGTCATCGACAGGCGGAAACATGTGCCAGCCTATACGCCCATCAATTGGCCTCAGCAGTTCCTCACAGAAACGATGACGGGCCCGGTCGCTCCACCGGTGCGGCGCCGCGCGGCGAAAGCGGCGGCATCCGGCAGCAAGCCGCCCGCGAAATCCAAGGCCGTCAAGCCGGCATCCCCGGCAGCGCCCCCACTGCCGAAGTCAGGGGAGAAGGCCGATGGATGAGCTCAGGCTTTTCAATTCTCGGGAAGGAAAGCGCTGGAACTGGGTTCAGCGGCTGGAGGCGGCACCGCCTGAAGCCTACGCCCCTGACGAGTGGAAGCTGGCCTGTCGGTGCGGGATCATTCGCGAGGCGATGGAGCGAAATTCGCTTCCCTATTATGCAGTCAACTATCAGCTCTTGCGGACAAATTACAAATTGTTCGATTGCGAGAACTGTGAAGATACCGAAATCTATCGGGCGGCTCGGGCCCATCTCTCGGCCCGCCTGAAAGAGATCGCGCCCGCGCGCGAGCGGCTCGAACGGCTGCACCAGCGGCAGCAAGCGATCCGCGAATTGATCGAAGCGTCGAAAACAAGGCGTACGCCCGTCGGTCACTCAATCGCCAACAGCCTCATTGGAAGGCACCGCGGTCTCGGTCATGTGCGGCGGCAACTTCCCGTCGGTCAAGGCGGATTTCACATCGGTGGGCTGTCGTCGATCGACCCCGATGCGCAAGCCGAGTGGTGCCAGGCGTCCATCGAAAACCACGTCGCGGCCGCAAGCTTCATCTACGCTTATGACTGCGGCGGCGAACCGCGCAAATATGTCGATCGCGAGATCGGCAAACTGTTGACGATGCGTTCCACCCGGCGTCTCGATCTCCTTTTCCTGTCACATTTCGACCGCGACCACATATGCGGCCTCTCGCGTCTTCTCCACCCGAAGACCGGCTTCATCGCAGACACCATCGTCCTGCCCTATCTCGATGATGTCGAGCGGATGGCCGCTTTCGGCCGTGCGGCCGCCGCAGCCCCGACGGATCCCGTTGCCTCGCTTTTGCGCGACCTGACCGTCGACCCCGTTGCGACGCTCGAACGCTTCGGCCCCCGGCAGATCATTTTCATCGAGGGCGGCGAAGAGGAGGATGGCAGGACGCTCGTTGAACCGATTGACCCGCCACGCGGAGGTGAAGACCTGCCTTGGGCTCTGCAGGCCGCGCGTCCCGGGCGGCCGCTCCTGGGTCGGCCCGATCAAAGCGCCCATGCCACCATCGTGTCGGATGGCGATTTCGCCGTCGGCGACGGATATTGGCCCGGCTGGAGACTTAAGCCTTATGTAAAGAAGACATCGCGGCGAGCGGTCGAAGACTTCATATTATGCGCGGAACTTCTACTCGAATGGCCGCAGGGAAGCTTTCGGACGCGCATGGCGAAGCGTTCTACACGCAACTTCGTTGTCCGCCGCCATCGCACCAAGCTCGCGAAAGCCTATGAGCGCAGCTTCACCGACAAGAATCTGACCTCGCTTTGCCTGTTCTCCGGACCGAGCGAGCCGGAGCGCGCGGGCGCCATCGCCCTTACGCCGCAGCTCGGCGCACTCGAGCATACAAAGATCGGCTGGCTCGGAACGGGCGACGCCTATCTTAGGGACAGCGCGTCGATCAACGCCTTCACGTCTCACTATTACGCCCAGATGCGCTCGATCTCGAGCTTCATGCTTCCGCACCATGGATCGATCCACAACAGCGATCCCGCTTCGCTCGTGAGCGATGCGGACAATTGGGTGGTCTCGGCCGACCCAGCGAACCCGCGCTGGCGCCATCCCCACCCTCTGCTCCGCAAGGCTGCCAAAGAAACGGGGACGTTGCGACATGTCACGAAGGATGAGGCAAGCGGCTTCGACGAGGCCTTTCTGGTCTTTTGAGTTCGACGGACGGCATGTGCAGAGCATTCTTGAAAGAGCGGCGGGCTGGTCGGCGACGATATCCACCTAAACCAACTTAGAAAGTCGACGAGCGAGAGACGAATGCTGTCAAATCAGCTACACTTCTTTCAGGCCAGTAGCGGCCGGGCGCCATTGTTCGCGACCGGACCGTCCCCGCCCGGTCGCGAACAATGGAAGTCTCGCGGGGCAGGCCCGTTTGACCGCGCCGATCCGCGTCAGCGAAGGTGCTGCTTCAAAAATCTCGACAAGGCGGGAGACACTTCTATTTCGACGCGCGGCAAGGAAAAAGGCACCCCGTCCACCTCAAAATCGGCGTTCGCCTCGCGATCCAATCGCGACCCGCCCACGCGCGCCAGTTTCAAACCATAGATATTGCGCCATATCCCGTCGGACCAACTCAAATCGAGACCGAGCGCATGCGGGTTCATCGGCCGCCACACCGCTATCTCGCCCAATCTATATTGGACACACCCCGTCTCGATACCTAATGTCATTCTTGCCCGTCGATGATCCACGACCCGTTCGATATGCTCCGCGCTGTCACCCAGTTGAACTATTTGCTTCTTTCCGGGCATCCTCACCTCCATATCGCGAACGGAATATTGATCCGATGAACCGCACCCGCCCTGCCAACCGACCGGATCCGATGAGAGGCGTTGCATGTCAAGCCGATAGCAAGAACAAGTCGGGAACGAAAGTCGCAGTGCGGCGCGCGCGGCGGATCACCATCCGCACGATCGGGTCGGCATGAAGGAGGCGGCGACACTTCTCGAAAAGGCGCTTCCCGACGCCCCCGCGATCGCCCGGGCCTTTGACCGTATCGTGCGCGACGAAAAAATCCTTCTGCTCGACCATCTCGCGACGATCGAAGTGGATGTCGCGATCGAGGATACGGTTGCGCGGGCCCATTGCTATGCACTGGCGCTCGACGGCATGGACCGGCCTGCGACCGGCCTGCTCGGTGACGCGATCTGCAGTTTCATGGTCGAATATGCAATCCCGCGCTCGCAGATCCGTGAAGCCCACGACATCCTCAAGGGGACGGGCAATTCGACTGCGGTCACCCGCTTGTCGAACCGGGCCCGTCAGCTTTTCGCCCACCTCAAGAAGAGCGGCGAGGGCGGCGAACTGCTGCTCTACTGCTTTGCCGAGATGATCCTCGGTTTTCCGCAGGTTCTTGCCAAAATGTTTCTGAAGACCGCGACCGACATCCATTACCATGGTGCGGACGGGGTCCACGCCTCGGCCGATCCCGAAAGCGGCCGGCTCACTCTCTGGTGGGGCGAATCCAAGCTCCACAAGAATGTGACGGCTGCCACCACCGAATGCTTCAAGAGCCTTGCGCCCTTTCTCATCGAACCCCAGTCGGACCTCGCCAAGCGAACCCGCGACCTACAACTGCTCCGCCAGTCGGTCGATCTCGACGATCCGGACCTCGAGGCGGCGATCAAGGGCTATCTCGACACATCGAGCGGCGGCTGGAAAAAGCTCAAATTCGGCGGCATCGGGCTCGTGGGCTTCGACGATCCTTGCTATCCTGCTCACCCGAAAAAGGGCAAGGCCGATGCGATCGCGGCCGCCGTAACGGCGAGCGTCGACGGCTGGAAGAAGCATGCCGGCAAGCGCATCGCCCATCACGCGCTCGAGGACATCGACCTCCATCTCTTCTTTGTGCCCTTCCCGTCGGTCGACGAATTCCGCAAATATATATTGAAAGTGGTGGGTGCCTGATCTTGTCGCGCACATCGCTTCAAAACTGGCTCCTCGCCAACAAGACTTTCCGCCTTGCCTTCAACCAGCTCGAAGTTGCCGCTGTCCGCGCCCAATTTCCCAAGCTCGAGCCGCTGAAATCCGCCTATGACCGGCCGAACGACTGGCCATATCTCCTCTTCTGCGCGAGCATTCTTGCGCCGAGCACCTTGGCCGATGCCGAGGAAAAAGCCCTCAGGATCGCGCAGTCCGCACTGCTGGCCCCCGACTGCCTGCCCGCCGAACGCGATGCTGCGCTCGTCATCCTCGATACGCTCTCAAACCGCCGCTCGATCCAGCTCGCCGAAGAGCGCGCGCATGTTGCTCCGGATATTGCAGCAAGGCTCGGCACGCTCCAGAGCATCGACTGGACGCGGCGCACGCTCGAGAACAGCATCGCCCTGCCGAACGGCAAGGAACTCGATGCCAATAAATTCCAGCGGCGGTTCTGGAATGCAACGAAGGATGCCCAGTGGCTGTCGGTCTCGGCGCCGACATCGGCGGGCAAAAGTTTCATTCTCGCGCAATGGCTCGCGGGCGGGTTCGCCTCCGGACACTTCAGCAAGCTGATCTATATTGCCCCCACCCGGGCGCTGCTGCAGCAGGTCGAGACCGACCTTCGGGCAGCGCTTGCCGATTGCGGCGCCGATGATGTCGATGTGCGCACGATGCCGATGCGCGGCGAGGACAAGATTCCCACGCGCGAGATTTTCGTCTTTACGCAGGAACGGCTGCATTATTTCATCCAGCGCTACGGTACGCCCGCGATCGACGCGCTTATCATCGACGAGGCGCATAAGGTCGGCGACAGCAATCGCGGCATCTTGCTGCAGGATGTGATCGAGCAGATCACCGCCGCGAGCCCAGACGCGAAGGTGATGTTCACCTCACCGCTCAGCGAAAACCCCGAGACGCTGCTCGCGGATTGTCCGGACGGGGCATCCCGCGCCGCGATTGACAGCAATGATGTGATGGTGAACCAGAATCTCCTCTGGCTGGAACGCGAGCCCGGCAAGCCGAGGCTCTGGCAGCTCGGACTGCGGCGCGGCGACGCAACGACGCCGCTCGGCCATTTCAGCGCCGCCGGGACCCTCCGGCAAAAGCGGGCGCGGCTCGCCGAACTCGCCATCCTCAGCGATGCCGGTGAAGGCGGTATCCTCGTCTATGCCAATGGTGCGGCGGAGGCCGAGGAGATCGCCGAAAAGATTGCCGCCCGCATCGAGCCGGTCGGCACGAGCAAATTTCTCGCCGACCTCGAGGATCTCGCCAAGACGACGATCCACAAGAAATATCGCTTGCGAAAGGTTCTCCCGAAGGGCGTCGCCTTTCACTACGGTAATATGCCGCTGATCCTTCGGACTGCGATCGAAGAGGGGTTCCGGCGCGGCGACATCCGCTATCTCGTCTGCACTTCGACTCTGGTCGAGGGGGTCAACCTTCCGTGCCGCAACATTCTGGTTTTCGCTCCCAAGAAGGGCAAGCTGCCGATGACCGCAGCCGACTTCTGGAACCTCGCCGGACGCGCCGGCCGCTGGGGCAAGGAATTCCAAGGCAATGTCATTTGCGTCGATACAGACGACATCGGGCGTTGGGGTCCGTCGCTACCGCGCAGCCGACGTCGATATCGTATCGAGCGAACGACCGACCGGCTGCTCGCCGACGAGACCGAGCTCGTTACCTATATTGCCGAGGGTGCTCCGACAGTGCGTGCGAAGACCGAGCAGGACCTCGAGACCGCCGTCTCGTATTTCGCGTCGGTCCGGCAGAAGCATGGCACGCTTCGCGAGGCACCTTGGCGAGACCGCGTCAACCCTACCCGCCTTGCCCGGATCGACGATATTCTTGCCGAGAAACTCTCGGCGCTCGATCTTCCTGCGCACTGGATCGGCCGGCACGCCGGGATCAGCCCCTTCGCGATGAGCCGCATGATGACGAAGCTCGGTGCGATCGAGGGACCGATCACCCCCTTCCTCCCGATTGATCCCGAGGAGCCTGAGGCCTGGAAGCAATATGGCCGCATCTTCGAGATGATGGGCCACCATATGACCGCCACATTCGGAGACGGCGCACGGTGCCAAGCACTCGGCATTCTCACGACCGACTGGATGCTCGGACAGCCGATCAACCGCATCATTTCATCGCGCATCGACTGGGTCCGGAAAAAGGGGCGCAGCGAGAAGGTCGCAACGTCGATCCGCAAGACACTCGAGGATATCGAGCAGATCGCGAGGTTCCAAGCCCCGCGCTATCTGGCGTGTTATGGCGACATCGTAGGCGAGTTACTGCTGCGCCGAGGCGAAAATTCCATCGCCGCTTCGCTTCCCGACCTCACACTCTCGCTTGAATTCGGGGTCCGAGGTCCCGTCCAGCTCGAGCTCATGGCGCTCGGTCTCTCCCGATCCGCGACCCTCGCGGTTTCTGAGGCCATTTCGAATCTCTTGACCGACGATGAGATAGACCGGGTACGCGCCGAGCCAGAGTTGGTAGCCGTGGCCCTCGGGCAGCTGAAACCTCTTGAACTCAATCTGCCGACGCTGGTGCTCGACGAGATCAGCCGGCTGCAGGAAGTCATGACGCGGCCAGTACCCGTTCGGCCCCGCTCAGAAACCTAGCGCCGGTCAAACCATCTCAAGTTCATATTCGAGCGTGTCGTTGAGGATGGTGTAACTGCGTTTCGGCGCGAGATTCCGCGTCCGCGACTTGTACATATCCCCCTCTCTCGGTCGTCAGGCCTGCGTCCCAGAAAAATCGGCCTGGCGGCGCTTCAGGGCCGGCAGATCACATAGGCGCGTACATCCATCCCCGAGCAGGCCGAGAAATAATTGTCGAGCAAACAATAGAGCTGAACGAAATGTGCGCGGGGCGCCTGACCTTCGGCCGCGCGCGCGAACACATCGGCGACCGCGGCGCGGCTCAGCGACGAGGTGACAATGAACACCCGCTTCAGATGGTCCGGAGCGCTACTGACGGCGGCGATCACTTGCTCGACATCGCCGTCGCTGCGCATCACGCGCGGGATGGCGGTCTCGGCATTGCCGTTCCGATAGGGCTGCGCCCAGCTTGCGTATTTGGGGACCATGGTGGCCGGGTCGAGTGCCATGCGGCCGAGATTCTTGAGCGCTTGTCCCACTGCGGCATGAAAGGACGACGCCCCCAGCGACAGATCGCCATGCTTCGCATGGTAGAAGTTGATTGTAGCTGGATTGGATCGGGTCGAGAGGCCGATGAAATCGGCCCATTCGTCGTTGAGATCGTCGCACAGCAGAATATCGCAGTCGGAGCTGATATTGTCCGCAACGATCCGGAACACGCTGTCTTCGCTGAATTCGATCTGGCCCTCGGCGAAATCGCCCTTCTCGCTAGTTGCGACCGCAAGCCGCGGCTCTGCGATAAGGTGCCGGAGGAAATGCTCGCCGCCGCCGATCAATGCCTCGTCGCGGTAGAGCGCACCGGCATCATATGTCAGCGCTATATCGCTGAACAGGATCGTGAATAGATCCTCGCGGTCGATATAGCGCGCGAGCGGCATCGCTTCGGGATCCTCACCTGGGGGGTAAAGGCTGTTCTCGACAGAAAGCCCTTCGATCTCGGGCAACGAAAGGCGGTGTAGACCTATACGTGTCTTGCCGAACCGCAGCCGGGCGATCTCGGCTTGGCCCGCAGCATTCTGCACGATGGGTCCCTGCCGTGTGATACGGACCGGTAAATCTGCATCCAGCGCAGCCAGTACCTCTGCGATCTGCGCATCCCCCAGCGGGATCGAGCCTTCGGCGCCAACAGTTACAAGGCGAAGAGGCGCCTCGGCGTCCAACAGCGCGTCGGCCAGCGTCACGGTGTCGATCGCGACAAAGGTCGGGCGGACATCCCGCGGGATTTTCTCGAGATCGACAGGCGTCGCGAAATGACGAAGGAAGGCGGAAGCCGGCGTCTGTTCGGCGCCGAGCCGATCGATAATATCGCCGCTCCAGGCGGCAATCGGTGCGAGGCCCGCTCGCTGCCCTTGCGCCGAGATCCGCCCGGTGCTCGGCGTGGCCGTATAATTGGCTCCGGGCACCGCGAGTTGATAACCGAGCGGATAGAAACGGTTCGCGCCAGCCGTGGGGACGGCATTTTCAAGATTGGGCGCCTCGAAGCTTTTGGCGCGCAGTCCATAGGCCGAGCGCCCCATATGCTTCAGGCGCACGCGTTTAAAGACTGCATCCTGCTGCGCGATAGCGCCATTCACGCGTTCGACCGCGATCTTGCTCAAATATTCGGCCTTGAACGAGCCGGGTAGTTCCAGCCCTGCCTTGGAGATCGCGACATGGCCGCCCTTTTCGACGAGCATGAAAAAGCCGTGCACTCGATCGGTGACACCGCTCGCCTCGTCGAGAAAGGAGGGAGACTGCTTGAAAGAAAAGCAGATCGCCGAGCAGAGACAGCCCTCGACTGGTTCGCGCAGGGTGTAGAACAGATTTTGCGACGGTTCGGTCACGGACCGGCGAAGCGTCCGGAACAATCGCTCAACCGCCTCGCCCGACAGGCGCTTTTTTCGTTGGAAGAAATGGGCGGTCCTGCCGACCTCGAGGTATTCGATCATTTGTCCATCCTCCCCACACCGCGGCCCGGTCAACCCGGCTTTATCGAAACGCCATATGGGGCGCATAACTGTCATTGCCAGCGCAGCCCTGGACGCTTTTGTTTCCATTTTGGACCGAATTGAGACAGATCTCGAATCACCGCCGCTCGAGCCACTCGGTGTCGGGGCTCGCATCCGGCGCCAACGTCAGCCCGGGAATATCGTTCCCGAAAAGCACCAGCTCATCGAAACCTCTCAAGTGCCGACGGCATCCGTGTGAGGTGAATGTTTCCTTTCAGACCGATCTGAGCATCCTCGCAACGACCGACCGACATGAGGCGCATAGCGCCCGGGGTCCTCAGCCTAGCCTGCCCCTGGCTGAATCTGGTTTAAGGATTGGAATGAGCCTCACGGGGCTGACTTGAAGCTAAGAATCGCTGAAGTCTCTTTCTAGCATTTCGCAAAGTGTGTCGGCCGGGACTATGGCGAAACGGTCGCCCGCAATATCGCTGTCGGCGACAGCGATTGCCTCGGCCCTAGCCGCGTCATTCTCCCAATAGCCCGCGACAGTGACGCTCCCCGAGATGCCGAGGCGACTTCGTACGGTCGACCATTGTCTCCTGCCATAGAAGGCGATCATGCCATTGCCGAATGGAATGCGAACGATGTCGAAATAGCCTCGAAGGCCACGCTTGGCTCCGAACCAGTACATGAGCATATACGCCGCTTCCTGAAGCACGCGGTCGAGCTCGCGATCATCCGTTGCGCAGATCAGCTGGCGTCGTGCCGCCCCCTTGTCATCTTCAAAATCTGCGCCATACGCTTGGTCTGCCGCAGTTTTGTCTTCTGCTTCTATCTCGGCGTCGCCAAAGATGAAAATGGCGCCTGCGAAACGGACGGGGTCGAGCAAAAGCTCGTTTAACACCGAAAACCCGTTTGCGCTGGCCGGCGCTCCGTCACGCGCGCCGACGATCGTGGAGACCTTGACCGCGCGTTCGAAATCCTCGTGGGTGGCGACATGGGCCTTCTTGCAATATTGCCCAAACAACCGGGCCGCAGCGTCATAGGCCTGCGAATCTTCGCCGCGATCGATCAAAACTCCGGCCTCGAGGAGTGCGGGTGCGTCACTACCGTCCCCCAGTGCATTTCGCGAAGCATTGGCCGAGCCCACGATCGCGCGGGAGTCGCTGACATAGAGCTTGGCGTGAAGGCCATCGAGAACCATTATCTTCCTGTTTTCTGGGTCATTGGCATCTTGCGGGATGTTCAATTCCCGAAGCGCATTGCGCGACGTACCGCCCATAGCGATGTCGAGAACAATGTTCGCTCGCCGGGCGTGCGCGATTTTCGCCAGCGCCGGCCCCCAGAAGGCCACCGCGCACCTAAGATTCTTATCGTCTCTCATCATGCTGTGGATCGCCCGTGCCAACGTCCGCCCACTCAATAACTTTGCCACATCCCTTCTCCTATGTCGGTACCGCACTTTATGGCTGCCAGTGCCGGCGCAATCAGCGAGGCGGCCCTTGTTCCGGACATCTGCCCCGCCCGACGCCGGTTCGATGGGCGAGCCGATGTTCCGGGCCGACGCGCCGTGCAGGCCGCCTCGCCTCCACGCTTTCCATAGTCGCGATTGGAACGGCGGAAGCCAGCGTAGTCCTGCTGGACAAACCTGACATGCAGATTTTGCAGAAGCTCGATCTCGGCTGTGGCCACTCTGTGAGCGTGTCCGGCACCCACTTTCTGTCCGGCTGCGAACTCATAGTTGTCGATGCTCGCGGAAACTTAACTTCCTTGGTTCCTCTGTCACTCGACTGCTCGCTGCACGTCGTGTCTGAGTGGCCGAACGAGCCGGCACGTTCAGTAGATGAAATCGGTCCACCCGAATTCAAAACCCCTCGCCGCGCGCAGCGCAAGCCTCGTCTCGTCCCTGAGCCGCGAATAGCAATCATGGAGAAATTGCGACTCATCAACCGTCAAGGCTGGCGGACCGACATGAAATTCAGCGCAATCATCGCCGGTCATTACCAGTGGGGCGGGCAGAGCGCCCTGTAATGGTTTGAGCGCCAGTGCCGAGAAGTTTCGCCGACCAAGTAGCGCAAGACCGGCGTCGATCAAGCGTTCGCGGAGGCGGCGCAAGTCGGGGTTGGCAAGCTTGATCGCTCGCTTACGCTCAATCGCCGTCCGCGCGGCGATGATGATATCATCGATTGATCGAAGCCCAGCGCGCTTCAAGACGATCTCGACGGCTTCCTCCGTGACCAGATCGCACGGGAGACCGCGCAGATACCACATGAGGACCGTATAAGCGTAGCCTCGGTCTCGCTGCGCCTTGAAACCACGCAGCCGATTGCGACCTAGCGCGGCGAAGAGGTCGCCCGGATGCACCAGCCTCCCGAATTCATTACCGGTGAGATTGAAGGCGAGCTCGGACAGCTTGAACCCGGCGTCGGTCATCGCAATCACATCCGGGTTGTGCAGGAATTGCGCGGCGATGTGCGAGGCGACCGAATAGGTCGTCATCCTAGGATCGTAGAAGTGCTTGAGGAGTTCGCGTCCTTTCAGCACCTCATTGACCTTCTGCTCATCCGCCGGGCGGGTGCCGTTCCAAAGCGACCATGCACCGACCTCGCAACCCAACGCGCGCATCTCGAGCAGTGATCCGACGGTGACTGGCTGGCGAGCGACATGGTCGTCACGCTTGTCAAAGCGAACAAAAAGAATCGGCTGGCCTTCGTCGCTCCTACCGTCCGCGCGAATGCGGACACCGGAGCTGAAGGCCATACTCCACGGGTCCGCTGCGCTACCGTGCGGCGCCCCCGAGATCACATATTTATAATAGGAGGGGAACAGGATCGACCGGTCGGTGTCGAAGAGCGAAAGCAAAGCCGGGAATTTCGATTCGCTGTCTGGCCACGTCAGGATCGAATCATAGGCGGCAAACAGGATGTCGAGATAATCCTGACCCCATAAGGTTCCAACGAGATCCTGAAAGTGGCGGCTTTCATGCGCATAGAGTTCGGCTGCCCTGCTGTCGGTCCGGTGGGCAAGCGAGTCGAGAAGCGACTGGCGGCTCTCGTAGGGAAGTTCCATATGCAGCGTGTGCGGATCAAGAGTCGCCAGTGTGTGTGTTTCGGGTAGAACCTGCATCGGCGTCCCTTAGTCATGTGTCAGCGCACGCGCCATGCCCATCGACGCGTCAGCGCCGCTAAGAGTGCCACCGCCCCGGCCAGATTGGGGGCCATGCAAGCTGCCTCGCCGCTGCCGTGTCGCTCGCCAAGGCCATAAACGACGACAATCGTCGCCAGCTTTGAGGTGGTCGACGACTGCTCGCTCCGCCTAATATCAGGCACGTAGCTGCCAGCGATCAAGCATATGATGCGCATTTCTGATTTTCGGGTGACAGCAGGAAGGCATCGGAATGGACAACATCAGGCGCGAACCGGCCGTTTTGGCCCATGATGGGTTACACCCAGATGGACACGCCCAGCAGAGCTATTAGCGCCCCTAATAGCAATCCGCCCGTCGCCGTCCAAGTCACCCACCAATCCTGCTGGTCGTTCGATCGCTTCTGCTTGATCATGCCCTCGACCCGGCCAATCGAGCGCGCCAGCGCGTCGCACGCCTCCACGAGGATCTTACGGTCATCGGCCCGGTAGGTGATCAATCCTTCGTGCATTTCCGTGGCAATCGTCAGGGGCGTGAGCCGCATCGCCGGCCGTTCGTCAATGCTGCATAGCCACTCCTCCATCTTCGTGAGACGCGACGATATGTCGCGAAGCGTGGGCGAGTAATCGGGCAGCTTGTCCTTGGCGGCGGTCAGGCCCTCGATCGCGGTTCGTTGCAATGATATCTCGCGCCGCAGATCTTCGAATGCGGCGGCGGCATCGGGGGATGGCGAGGCTGGGCTGGCTGGTTCGTCGGTCATGAGCGCAGGCTTACATCCCCATCCCCATGCCCCGTCCACGGCCTAGACTTAGCTGGAGATCCTGAGACAGCGATTTCGTGCTCATGGCGTCCAGCCCGAGTTGCGCACGCCGGTTCTGGAGGAGCGACTCGAGCTGAGGATCGCGGTGCAGGCTCTTCGCCATGTCGGAGAGATTGGCGCGCGCCGCGTCACGCGCTGCATAGGTCGGGGCCTCCTTCACCTTCGCGCTCTCTTTCGTCCAAGTAGCAACAAACAGCTCGGCCCGCTTCTCGGTATCGGGGGCAAGTCTTTTCGTTTCGGCAGCGAGCCGGACGCGCTCACGCGCCGCGCGTTCGGCCGCCGCACGCTCGGCAGCGCGTGCGGCGTCCTGACGATCCATCGCCGCCATAGCGCCGGCGGTCCGCCCTTCGGCCGTTTCCTTCGTGAGCTGATAGCTCTTCCCGAACGCCTCGCGCAGATCGTTCGCCCCGCCGGGGCGCAGCGCATCGAGTTCCGCCCGGGCCCTGCGATAGGCATCGATTTCGTGCGGCAGCTCCTTCCCCCCGCCCCGCCGCACATCGACGATCTGCTTCGTGATGCCCGCGAACCGCTCGACTGCCTTTTCCAGCGAGGAACGAGACGGCGCAGCTTCGAGCAACCGGGCGCTGATGCGGACGTCGGCGAGCCGGACCGGGCGCTGCCGTTCGGGCGGCGCCGGATCCTGCGCCTCGCGCGAGACACCCAGATTCAGCCCGTCAAACATCCCACGCTTCGGCTCCGCTGCTGTCAGGGGTTCGGACACCCGGTAGTCGCTTGCCATATCCTTGCCGCGATCGCGCGCGGCAGCGCGCACGAGCTTGTTTTGGGTCGCAAAGTCGTCGCGCCCATAATGAACATCAACGCTTTCGCGATGCCGCGACATGCCGACATAGGTCGAGTGGCTGTCGATCCCCGGCGTCGCAAGTACATGTACCCGGTCGACGGTCATGCCCTGCGCCTTGTGGATCGTGGAGGCATAGCCATGATCGACATGGGCATAGTCCTTCAGGTCGAACGCCACGCTCCGCCCGTCGTCGAGCATCACGGCCATGCGCATGCGGTCGACATTCTGGACAGTTCCGAGCGAACCATTCTTCACACCGATGCCACGCTCATTCCTGAGGAACATCACACGGTCATTCTCGGCGAACTGTCGCTTGCCGCGTTCGACCGACAGCGCGACTTCGTCTCCGAGCGCACCGTCGGCCTTGAGCCGTTCACGCACTTCCTCGTTGAGCACGCGCACCTCGTCATTGGTGTGGGTGAGTATGATCCGACTGGCATCGGGATGTTGCTGGCGATCGCGATCCCAGCCATCAACTAGCTCGGCGCGCGCCGCTTCGCGTGTGTCGGCAGCGTGCACAAAGCCAGCCTCTGCATAACGCCCGATCGCCTCGCCCGTACGCCCGGTCGCAAGCTCACGCGTTGCCTCGCGCTGCCAGTCCTGTTGCTGGCGGCGGATGTCCATGATTTCGATGGCGCCATGGCGTTCGGCGACAGACCGGAACGCCGCGCCGGCCTCGATCGCCTGCAGCTGCTGCGGATCGCCGACCAGCACGACCTTGGCGCCCTGCCGCTCGGCCTCCGACACGACGCGTTCGAGTTGCCGGGTCCCGACCATGCCGGCTTCGTCGATAACGAGGACATGTTTGTCGGTCAGCCGCTCGCGATCATTTGCCCATTGATGTTCGAGGCTGGCGAGCGTGCGCGAGCCGATGCCCGAGCCCTGCTCCAAGCCTTCGGCGGCGATGCCCGACAGCGCGGCGCCCTGCACCTGATAGCCCGCCGCCTCCCACGCCTCGCGCGCGACGCCGAGCATCGCGCTCTTCCCCGTCCCGGCATAGCCGATGACATTGCTTATCCCGCGCGAACCGGTGACATGTTCGAGCGCGCCGCGCTGTTCGGCGGAGAGATCGAGACCGCGCTCCAACGCTCGCGACAAGGCAAGTTCGCGATGACGATCGGCGACACCATGATGACGCCGCGCATTAAGCGTCGCGGTCGCGCGTTCGAGGCGCTGTTCGGTCTCGATCATCGATCGCGACGTGAACCGATCCTCGCCACGCCCGTCCTGGCCGATCGCGACAAGATCTGGCGAGCCCTTCACCGCCGACATCACCGCATCGAACTGCTCTTTGCCGTCGCTGTGGCGATGCACGAACATGGCGAGGTCGCGATTGGTGAACGTCGCCTGCCGATGCGTGATCGCGTCGAACGCGATGCCGGGATTCGCGATGATCTTCTCGCCGTTCGACCGGGCGATCTCCAGATGCTCGCCGACGCGATCAGCGTCGAGGCCCTCTGCCGCCATGCGCGAGGCCGCCGGTCCGATCTTGTGCTGCGGTTCGAGGTCGATCCCCCTGCGCTTCGAGGGTGCGATGATCGACACGCGCGTCGATTTCGAGTGCGGCCAGCCGCTCGTTGACATGATCCGCCCACGCTTCGCGCCAATGGGTCAGTAGCTCGGTGCGGTTCCAGTCGCGCACCTTGGCGCCAAACCCAGCGCTGCCATCCTCGCCGATCTTGATCTCGCGCATCGTCAGCATCACATGTGCGTGCGGCTTCGCGAGACCGTCGGCGCCCATGTCCCAATGGACATTCAAATCGGCGATCATTCCGCGACCGACGAACTCGCGTGACACAAAATCGCGGGCGAGCTCGATCCCCTGCTCCTCGGTCATCTCGCGCGGAATCGCGAACTCGATCTCGCGGGCGAGCTGCGCGTCCTTGCGAAGCTCGGCGGCCTCGACATCATTCCAGAGTTGTTCTCGATCCTGCCAGCGTTCGTCAGCCCCTTCAGGCAGCAGCACTTCGCTGTGAACGACACCCGCCTTGTTCGAGAAGTCATGGCTGCGACCGAGCCGCTCGTCGTGCAGCCGATCGGCCGAGCGATAGGCCGCGGCAGCGACCGCGCTGCTGCCGACAGCGCGGGAAATGACTTTTGCCGAGAAATGATAGATCGCCATGGCGACCGTCCATTTACTGCAAAACGAGCACGTCGGCACGACGTATAAGCGCGCCCTCGCACGATTTCATCGCGCTCGGGATCGTAACATCTCAAGCTATTCCAGCGCCTTGCTGGCCCTTGAGACTCGGCATAGCTGGTTCGTCCGACCCTCAAGTATGGAAGGACAGACGATGCGTAAACCGCGTGATTTCGACGCCGAACTTCAAGCGCTCACCGACAAGGCAAGGACGATCAAGGCACGCAAGCAGGCGCAGCTCGGCGAACTCGTGACCTCCACGGGCGCCGCCGATCTCGATATCGAGATCCTCGCCGGCGCCCTCATCGACGCCGCGCGCGCCGATGCCGCGAGGAAGGAGGCATGGCGCAAAAGCGGTGCCGCCTTCTTTCGCGGAACTGGCGCCGGCGCTCGCAAAGGCGCTGGCCGGCACACGGGCAGCGCATCGCCGGGCGGTCCAAGCGCGCAACCGCCTTCAGGCGAAGCGGGCGCGGCATGACAGGCGAGACTGGCAAGTGAAGCGCCGCGAACGCACACGCCAGCTGATCGAGCTCGGCGGCCTCGTTGCCAAAGCAGGGCTTGTCGATCTCACCGGCGACGATCGGCCCGCGATCTTTGGGCTGCTCCTCGAAGCCGCCGCGAAGCTCGGCGGCGAAGGGCGCGAGGCACAGCATCAACTTTGGCACCGGCGCGGCAGCCGCGCCTTCGCGCTCGAAGCCGAGGAACGGGTCTCGGCGCTTCGCACAACCAATCCAGTTCAATCCTCTTAAAAGGAGTTCGGGTCATGAACGACACCGACATCATCGATACATTTCTTCAGACTTTCAGCCGCTATATCGACAGCGGGTTCGGCCTCCTCCAGGGCGAGGTCGCCTTTCTGTCCTCGACCCTCATCGTCATCGACCTCACCATCGCCGGACTGTTCTGGGCTTGGGGGACCGATGAAGATGTGATGCAGCGCCTCATCAAGAAGACGCTGACGATCGGGACCTTCGCCTTCATCATCGGCAACTTCCAGAGCCTTGCAACGATCCTCCTCGAAAGCTTCACCGGACTTGGCCTCAAGGCCACCGGCGACACCATGGCGATCGGTGAGTTTCTGCGGCCCGGACGGATCGGCAGCACCGGCATAGATGTCGCGGGACAATTGCTCGAAAATCTCGACAGCCTCACGGGTCCGATCGGGACACTCACCAACCTGCCGCAGATCGTGCTGTTGCTTCTGAGCGCCATCCTGATCATGTTCGCCTTCTTCATCATGGCGATCCAGGTGTTCGTCACCGTGATCGAGTTCAAGCTCGTGACGCTCGCCGGGTTCGTGCTGCTGCCGTTCAGTTTCTTCGGCCGCACCGCGTTCATGGCCGAGCGCGTGCTCGGCTATGTCATGTCGACGGGGATCAAGCTTCTCGTGCTCGCGATCGTCACCGGCATCGGCACGACCCTGTTCCAGGACCTGATTCTCGACTCCGAACTCGTCGCCGAAATCGACTTGCACACGTCGATGGCGCTGGTCCTCGCAGCGCTCGCCTTGCTCGGGCTCGCGATATTCGGTCCGGCGGTTGCGAACGGGATCGTCGCGGGCGGTCCGCAGCTTGGCGCGGGCGCCGCCGTGGGCACCGCTATTGCGGGTGGCGGGATGATCGCTGGCGGCCTCGCGGCCGGGAAGCTGGCGGCGGGTGCCGCAGGCGCCGGCGCGATGGCGGGCGGGCGCATGGCGATGGCGGCGGCCGGAGCCGGGAGCCGCGCCGCAGGCGCGGCCACCGCAGCCTATAGCGCGGGCTCGTTTGGCCGATCAGGAGCGGGCGCTGTCGCAGGCGGAGCAGCGGCCGTAGGCAAAGCTGCGCTCAGCAAGGCGGGAGACGCCGCAACCTCGCCGCTTCGCCGCATGGCAGCCAAGGCCAAACAGGACATGAAATCCAATTTTCGCGAAGGTGCGCGGGCGGGCCTTGGCGCGCCTCACGACGATCCGGCTTCGCCTCCGCCGACCTCGTCTGCTCTAGCGTCAACGAACGGCTCCTCTGCTCCGGGCGAAGCGCCCGCTTGGGCAAAGGCGATGCGGCAGAAGATGCACCTCAATGCAGCGGCGCATACCACGGCGCATGCTATCCGCGGCGGGGACGGTCCGAGCGGCGGCACGTCGGTCGATCTGACCGACAAGAGCTGAGGCGGGCGGGTCTATTTTGCCTTTGCGCGGCCGCGAGCCATGGGCTTGCGGCCGCCGCCACGGCCCTTGGTCCCGAGACCGATTTCCTTGGCGAGCGCTCTCCGCTTCTCGGCATAGTTCGGCGCGACCATAGGATAATCTTTCGGCAGGTTCCATTTGGCGCGATAGTCATCGGGCGTCATGCCGAAGTTTGTCATCAGATAGCGGCGCATCATCGTGAGCTTCTTGCCGTCTTCGAGGCAGACGATGTAGTCGGGCTTCACCGATGCCCGCACCGAGACGGCAGGCTGCTGCGGCTCGGGTTCTGGCTCGGCCTTGCTGGCAAGCCCCGCGAGCGCCTCATGCACCGACCGGATGACGAGCGGAATATCCGAAATCGCGACGCTGTTGTTGCTGACATGCGCGGCAACAATGTCGGCGGTCAGCGTGACGAGCGTTTCGGAATCTTCCATGATATTCCCCTATTCTGCGGCGCGGTCGGCGCCCTGCAATCCCGCGAGATGTTCGCGGCAGATGGTTTCGACGAGGCCTTCGAGCGCGGCGACGCGCTCGCCGATCCAGCCCAGTTCCTCGGCGGTGATTTCGTATGAGGGCGAGTAGCGAGCGTTCACATAGGCCAGCCGCAAGAGTTCGAAGCAGCGGCGGTTGAATTTATCGCCGCGCGGCCAGGCTTCGATCAGCGCCGGGGCTATCTGTTCGCACTGCGAGCGCAGGAAATTGAGGCGGTGCGATTTGGGTGAATACAGCGTCAGCGTGAGGAGCACGCAATGGTAGAGCCGCTCCGCTGCCTGATGGAGTACGAAGGCTGCCTCGTTGAAGTTTCCGTCCTGACGCGCAGTCTCCGCCATTGATCGAAATGCCGATGCGCTTTTGAACCACTTATTAAAGTGCTTCTGCGCTTCGACCCGCGCCTCATCGACGGGAAGGTTGCGCGGCTGTGCGAACTCGTAACCCTCGGCTTCGTAGAGCGCGATCCCCTGCGCGACGATATCGACAAAGAACGGCCGACCGCGTTCAAGCTGGGCGTTCACATCGGTGAGCGTGTGGACGATGAAGCTGACCGGCGCAGTAAGGCTGTTGTTGATCGTGACCTCGCGCATCAGCCGGTCCTCGGCGGTGGACCAGACCTCAAAGTCGGTCAGCCGATCGTCGTTGACGACGATGAGCAAGTCATAGTCCGACTTGTAGCCGCCGACAGGATCATCGACCCAGTCGCCGCGCGCATAGCTGCCGTAGAGGACGATCTTGAAGATGCGCGCCTGCTTTTTCCATTTCGACGTGCCCATCGCATGGGCGGCCTCGAACTCCTCGAACAACATGCGCACGACGTGCGCGAGTTCGCGCTGCTTCGACTGCGGAAGATGATCGAGAGAGGTTCGCATCCTTCTCACCCTGAAAGGCGGCGGGCCGGATGGCAAGCGCCATCCGGCCCGCCGCCGATCAAAGCCACGGCCAGACCAGATGCGGAAAGCGTGCATGAAGGCAGCGCGACCACATAAGGAGAGCGTGGGCGAAGTCGGCTACCACCTGTTCCACGGTGGCGCCGTGCCTCTCCGCCAACTCCGGATACGGCGTGTCGTCGAAGCGCGCCGCCAGGAAGATATCGCCCTGCCGCGCCGTCATCTTGCGAAGTGCAATCACCAACCGGCGTTCGACGTCCTCGACGGTGACGGTTGAGAGATCGCGGCGCCTCATTGGTCATCTCTCGCGAACGCCAACAGATAGTCGCTCGCCTTGCTCGCCGCGCTCGCGGCGCGGAAGATCGCCTTCTCGTCATCGCGCAGCACCGAAAGTAATCGCGAGGTATCGATAATGTGAAGGAACGCGGCCAGATTGGCTGATGTCTGCGGTTTCCGGCCAACATTCCTTCGCATTATTCAGAGCGTGTCGAGCCAGGCGAGTACGCTTGTATCGCGCT
>JAESGH010000074.1_pt1 | contig 75089 bp, 82 predicted proteins | sample 9269641 | NCBI WGS metagenome assembly JAESGH01 (sample SAMN14515345, study PRJNA621665) | algae metagenome | isolation source: Phormidium tanganyikae FI6-MK23 and co-occurring heterotrophs from granitic... | place: USA: Fort Irwin, California | collected 1998-05-24 | reverse complement strand
GGGGGTGGGGGGCCGGCGCGACGGTGGTGTTAAAGCCCCTCCGTCAGCGCTTCGCGCTGCCACCTCCCCATCGCTACGCGACAGGGAGGATCGACTAGGTCAGCCGAAATTGACGTCGACGACGCGGCCATTGCGATAGCTGCATCCGAAACTGCGGACCTCGCCGCCCAGCCGCGACGCGGTGCCGGTGACGTACCAGCCGCCATTATTGGCCTCGGTGCCGTCGATGCGATCGACGCGCGCGTCGTCGCCCATTTCGGCCTCGACCGCCCAGCTGCACGCGTCGGCGGCGCGGGTCTGGGCATCGCCATTGCCATAGGCGCGTGCGTCGCCGGTTTCGGGGCGATCATCGACCGGCGGCACATAATCGCTGTCGCGCTGATTATAACGCTGATCGTCGCGATACGGCGGATCGTAACGATAGTCGGGGGCGCGCTCGCGCGTATCCTTGCTCGCGGCACTGGCGATCGCGGCGATGGTGCCGATGATCAGCAGGCCGCCGAGCACGTCGCCAGTGCTGACCCGGTCGTGATGGCGATAGCCCCAGCCGCCATGGCGCGACCTTGCTTCGGCGGGGACAGCGCTGATGCCGACTGAGGTGACCACGACGGCGGCCGCGGCGGCCAAGCTGGTGAATTTACGCATCAAGGGATACTCCCCAAGGGCGGGCAATGGATGGTCCGGCCCGGAATGTCGCTGTCCTAAGCCGCCGATGCTTTCGCGCCGCTGAACCGTTGCCCCAGCGCGACAGGGCGAGTCCCGCAATGGAAAAGGCCCGCCATCGCTATGATGGCGGGCCTTCGGACCCCAGGTGACCAGACCTGTCGGGTATATCAGCAGGCGCAACGCGGCTTGGGCCGGGGCTTCCACTTTTTCTTTGCCACATAGCGTTTCCGCACCGGGACATTTTCATAATAGGTGCGTGTTGTCGTCTCGACCGTTTCGGTCACAACCGGCGCGCCGCCCGTGATGATCGTCGTGACCACCACACCGGGGGTGTAATAACCATAGCCGGCGCCGCCGTGGTGATAGCTGGTGCTGCTTTGATAGGCGTCGCGGCTCGACGACCAAGCTTCGCATTTCTTCTTGTCCGATGCATTGCCGATCGCCGCCCCGGCGAGCGCGCCAAGGCCGCCGCCGATCAGCGTGCCGGCGGTGCGATCACCGCGCCCGGCGATGCGGTTGCCGACGACGCCCCCCACGACTCCGCCGACAACCGCGCCGCCGACTGTGCCCCCCCGGCCACAGCGGCGTTCCATTTCTGCGTCGTGGCGCGGGTCGTAACCGCCGCCATAATTTCCGTGATGCGGCGGCGGATAGCCGGCGCCATGGCCCTCGACCGTGCCTTCATAGCTGCCGTCGTAGCGGCGACCGTCTGGCGTTTCATAGGTGCCGTTCCAGGTGCCGGTCCAGCGGCCCTCGGCGTCGTAACCCGACACGCGGCGATATTCGACTTCGCTGGGAATGCGATCGGCGTGGCCGGTATAGACACGCACGTCGGCATCGGCGGGCGCGCCATAATCGAGCGCGGGGCGCGGGTCGTGATTATAGGACACGCCGCTCACCACGTCGGTCACAGCGCGCGCATCGATCATCGGCGCTTCGGCATGGGCACGGCCCGCCAGCAACAACGACCCTGCGGCCACTCCCAACAAAACGAACGTGCGCATGACTAACTCCCTGTTCCCTCGGCCCGAACCGATTGGTTAACAGCTTGTTAGCAAAATTGGTGGCTTTTCGCGAATCCGTTAACCGTGAGGATTGCGTCCCGATTTGGGTCAGATAGCGGGGGAGGGGCGGTGGACAATAGCCGTCGCCCCCGCGCAGGCGGGGGCCGCTGTCGATTTACGCGGCGGTGCAGGAACAGGCCGCTTACGGCCCCCGCCTGCGCGGGGGCGACGTGCTAAGCGAGCGAATCCGCAATCCGCGCCACCAGCGCCTCTGCGCCCGCTTGATCCGTGGCCGCAAACCGCCCCGGCAACGGGCTGTCGAGGTCGAGCACCCCAACCAGCCGATCGTTTGCGATCACCGGCACCACCAACTCGCTGCGGCTGTCGGCGTCGCACGCTATATGGCCGGGAAAGGCATGGACATCCTCAACCCGCTGCGTCGCGCGCAGCCTTGCGGCCGCGCCGCACACGCCTTTGTCGAGCGGAATGCGGATGCACGCGGCCTTGCCCTGAAACGGCCCAAGCACCAGTTCCTGCCCATCAAAGCGATAAAAGCCCGCCCAGTTCAAATCGGGGATCGCCTGCCAGATCAGCGCCGCGACATTCGCCATATTGGCGATGCCATCGGGCTCGCCCGCGACCAGCGCCGCGGCGGCGTCGCCCGCCTCGGCCCACAATTCAGCTGGATCGGTGGTGGTAAAGGCGAGCGCATAGGACATTATTCGACGGCCAGTCCGGTCCACTTCGCCGCGAACGCATATTTGTCGGCCGCCTCGGCGATGATCTTGTCGGTCGGTTTGCCGCTGCCATGCCCGGCGCGGGTTTCGACGCGGATCAGGTGCGGCTTGTCGCCCGCGTTCGCATGCTGGAGCTGCGCGGTATATTTGAAACTATGCCCCGGCACAACGCGGTCGTCGGTGTCGGCGGTGGTCACCAGCACCGCGGGATAGGCGGCTCCCGCCTTGATATTATGATAGGGTGAGTAGCTGAGCAGATTGCGGAAATCGGCCTCCTTCGACGGATAACCATAATCGTCGACCCAATAGCGCCCGGCGGTGAAGCGGTCGAAGCGCAGCATGTCCATCACCCCCACCGCGGGCAGCGCCGCGGCGAACAGGTCGGGGCGCTGGTTGGTGACCGCACCGACGAGCAGGCCGCCGTTCGACCCGCCCTCGATCGCGACCTGACCCTTGCCCGCAATTCCCTGCGCGATCAGATATTCGCCCGCGCCGATGAAATCGTCGAACACATTCTGCTTGTTAGCCAGCCGCCCGGCATCGTGCCACGCTTTGCCATATTCGCCGCCGCCGCGCAGGTTGGCGATCGCCAACACGCCGCCCTTGTCGACCCAGGCGAGTTTGGTTGGCGAGAAGCCCGGGGTCATCGACACGTTGAAGCCGCCATAGCCGTAGAGCAATGTCGGCGATCCCTTGCTGCGGTCGAGCCCCTTTTTCATCACGAGGAACATCGGCACCTCGGTGCCGTCCTTCGATTTATAGAAGCGCTGCTCGACGCTGAAATCATCGGGTTTGAAGGTCAGTCTGGGTTCGGCGAAAATCTCGCTTTTGCCGGTCGCGGTGTCGAGCCGGTAGATGGTGGTCGGCCGCGCATAGCTGGAGAAGGAATAAAAGGTTTCGGGGTCACTCGACTTGCCGCCAAAGCCCGATGCCGAACCGATGTCGGCCAGCTTGATCGCCGCGACCTTCTTGCCATCGAGCGAAATCATCTCGGCCTGCGATTTCGCATCGCCCAGATAGGACAGGATGATGCGGTCGCCGACGCGCGAGGCGCCGACCAGCGTATTGGCGCTTTCGGCGACCAGCTCGGTCAGCTTGCCGGGCTTGCGGATGTCCATCGACACCAGCCGCTCGCGCGGCGCGCCCTTGTTGGTGATGAAGGTGAAGAGCGGCCCTAGGTTGGTCACATATTCCCAATTGTTCGCGAAATCGTCGACCAGCGTGACCGGTTTGCCGACCCCCTTGGCGATCGGATACAGCGTCAGCCCCAGCCGTGCGTCGGTGCCTTCGGACCCGACGACGAGCAGATACTGGCCGTCGTCGGTGACCACGGCGCTGTTGTTGAGCTTCGGCTTGGCAGGGGTCGCATGGATCAGCACATCCTCGCTTTGCGGGGTCCCGAGTTTATGAAAATAGACGCTGTGATTTTCGTTGAGCGATTGGAACGTGCCGCCCGCGGCGGGCTCGGGGAAGCGCGAATAATAGAATCCGCTGCCGTCCTTGGCCCAATCGAGCGCCGAAAACTTTACCCAGCGAACCTCATCGGCCAGATCCTGGCCGGTCGCGACGTCCTTCACCCGCACAATGCGCCAGTCGGTGCCGCCGTCCTGTACCGAATAGAGCAGATGCTTGCCGTCCTCCGACGGGTTCCATTCGGCGAGCGCGGTGGCGCCGTCCTTGGCCCACAAATTGGGGTCGATCAGCACCCGGCCTTCGCCCTTCAGCCCGTCGCGAACATAGAGCACCGACTGCGGCTGAAGCCCGTCGTTGCGCGTATAGAAATAGCGCGTGCCCGCCTTGGTCGGCAGCCCGAAGCGCTCGTAATTATACAGCTCGGTCATCCGTTTCTTGAACGTGTCGCGGCCGGGCAGGGTGGCCAGATAGGCGTCGGTGACCTTGTTCTGCGCCGCGACCCAGTCGGCGACCTTCGGATTGACGCGGACATCATCCTCCAGCCAGCGATAGGGATCGGCGACATCGACCCCGAACTGCGGATCAACCGTGTCGCCGCGCGCGGTATCGGGATAGGTCAGCACCGGCGTCGGCGCCGATGCCGTTGCGGCTTCGGCCGCCTGGGCTGCCGCGGGGGTCATCGACAGGGCAACCAGCGCCAGCGGCGCGAACAAGGCTTTACGGGACATGGCAAGGCGATCCTCATGATCCGGGGGAAATTATCGTGCGCCAATATGTAAGGATGGAAAAGCCGGGGGCAAGCGGATTTGACGCCGGCGATGCGGTTTGCGGCGCGGCCGCCGCGCCGTTCAAGCCGGGGTGCGAGCTGCTGGAAACCCGCGGGCAATTAGAGTTTGCGCATTAGGGTCGTGATTCCCAGCTCCGCGAAATCGCCCTGCGACTCCGCCAGTGTCAGCATTCCCGCACACACCCGCGCCCCCGGATCGGGCGCCCGCCCGTCCCGAAACCGCCGCAGCATCGCCAGCGCTGCGAGCACCGGCACATAAGGCCCGCGATTGCCGTTGGCGCTTAGTGTCCACTGCGCGCGCGTCGGTCGTCCGGCGCCGTCGATGCCGGTCACGATCACATCCATCGCCCCGACATCGCTCCCCAACGGTAGCAACAATTTTGCTACTGCCAGCAACGGCCGCGACGCTGGGCGCAGGCTGCGCACCCATCCCCAGCGCACCGGCAGCGCCAGCAGCGCCAGCCCCAGATGGAGTAGGCTCAGTTCCATCCCTGCGAAAAACTCGGCGCTGCCCTTCGGCGCGTAGCGCGCGACGAGCAGGTCCTGCTCGGGGGTATCGCACACGCTGGCCCAGCGCCGGCCGACGCCTGGCACCGCCCAGCGCTGCGTCATCCCCCATCCCGGGACGTCGGTCCACCGCCCTCCGCGCCACACGCGCACCGGGTGGCCGACATAGGACAGGATTGCCTGCACCACCGCCAGCCCGCGCGGGGCGCGGTTGCCGGGGAAGATGCCGATGCGGATGCTGTCGATGCCCGCACACCCCGCGGTAAGATCGTCGATCACAGCGTGCGACAGCGCCGGGATCGAACTCGCGCCGCAGGTGACGCTGATCCCGGCCGCCTTTGCCGCTGCGTCATGATCGCCGATCGCCGCGACGAAATCGCGTCCGTCGGCCAAGTCGATATAATGGATCTGCGCGGCAATCGCGGCGTCGATCACCGTCGGCGCCGACGCCTGAAACGGCCCTGCCGCATCGACGACGACGTCGAACCCGGCAAGGTCTGCGCCGGTAACCAGCTCGCGGTCGAGCACCCGTACCGCCAGCTCGCCCAGCCGCGCCGCGAGCGCATCGAGCTTTGTTCGGTCGCGCGCCGCCAGCGTCAGCACGATGCCGGACTCGAGCAACACCCGCTCAGCCAGCCGGCTCCCGAACACCCCCGTCGCCCCGATCAGCAGGACGCGCAGGTCAGCCATCGCGGAACAGCCCATGCTGGTTGACCAGTTCGCCCAGCTGCGGGTGCGTGACTTTCAGGTCAAAGGCGAAGCGCCCGCTGCCCAGATGCTGGTGCGTCACCACCGTTTCACCCGGTGTCAGCCAGCCGGGCAACCGCAGCCGGACCCGGCCGAGCCGCCAGAAATAATGGTCGGAGGTGAAAATCAGCGCGTCGCCCTCGGCGCGCACGGTCAGCGCCATGCCGAACCCGCCGCCGATATGCTCCTCCAGCCCCGTCGTGCCGGAAAAGCTCTTGGCGCTGTGGATCACCTGCGGATGCCCGCGTGCCCGGCCGTAGAGCCGCGTCCAGCACTGCCCGCCACTCAGCTTGTCCTCGCTGACCGCCACCGCGGCGGGAGCGGGACCGCTCGCCGCCAGCGGCAGCGGCGCACCGATCACGCGGCACATTTGCGCCAGCAACCAGCCCGCCCCCGACAATCGCGTCCACACGATCTCGCCGCTATAGGTCGCGGTTGCCTGTCCGGTCAGGCGTTTGGAAAACCGCCGCCGCACATCCTCGGGCAGCGTATCCCAAGCGGCGCGCGAGACGAGGCGGCGAAAGCGGCAGTCGGTGAGCGGGTTTGCATCCTTCACGTTCCGTTCGTGTCGAGCGACGTCGAGACACCCCGCGGCCATGCGCTGCTCCGATGGGCATCTCGACTTCGCTCGATGCGAACGGAGTTTGGAAGCGCCTTGTTCGCGTTCGAAATTCCCTCGCATCATCCGTCCCCTATCGCTCGTCCCGACTCTTGCCGGGGCGCCAGTTGATCAGTTTCGTCACTCCGGCGCCCAACTTGATCAGCCTCATCAGCGCCGGTTTGGGCACCTGCAGCATCTCGTCGTGCCAGCGGCTCATCGTCGTCACGAAATCGAGCATATCGGACAGGCGCGCCTTGGCGCCCGCGCTGAGCTCGGGGTCGGTTGCCGCGCGCGCGACGCAGGCCTTCAACGCCGCCTCGGCCGGGTCGACCTCGCGCGCCTTGCGCCCCGCCGCGATCCGCGTCACCATTTCCCAGATGTCGGTTTCGGCGGCGAAATGGTCGCGCCGGTCGCCGAGCATCGGCACCCGCTGGATCAGCCGCCAGCCGATCAGCTCCTTGATCGAGTTAGAGACGTTCGAGCGCGCGAGGCCGAGCATATCGGCAATCTCTTCGGCATGGAGCGGGCGGTCGGACACGAACAGCAGCGCGTGGATCTGCGCCACAGACCGGTTGACCCCCCATTGGCCGCCAAGATTGCCCCAATGAAGGATGAACTCGGTCGCCGCGGGGGACAGTTTCGAATCATATTCGGTAATTTCTGTCATAACAGAAATATCGGACGAAACAGACTGGATGTCAATGATGATCCGTAAGGCAGGTTAAGCAGGGGGCTACAGGACGTGCTCGCCCGCTGGCGTCAGAATTCGATCAAAATCCGGACCTTGTCGGGCGTGGTGCCGACGACGCGGGCGATGTGGGCGCGGCTTTCGGCGAGCATGTCGGGTGAAAATTCGTGACCATCACTGCCCAGCAATTCGGCGGTCGAAACGCCGAGCACGTTGCCAAGCGCCTCGACGCGTCCGTGGCGCGGGCGGGCGCGATCCTTTTCCCATGCCGATATGGCTGGCACGCTGACGCTGAGCGCCGACGCTAGCTGCATCTGGCTGAGCCGGCGCGTCAAACGCAGGCGGCGCAAGCGGGTGCCAAAAGACTCGGTCGCGGTACGCGCCTGTTGCATCGGGTCGGTTACGGATTGGTTGCCGACCCTCGGGCGGACGTTGAGTTCACTCGCCATCCCGCCACGGATACACGCGCGAGGCCGCGATGCGCTGCGCTATTGTGTACGACTACACCGACGGGCGGGGCGGGGGTAGCAAGGGCGTCGCCGCAAAAGGAAAGGGCGGCCATCCTGCCGGATGCCGCCCTTGTTCTGAATATTGCCGAAAGTGCGCGTTACGCGGCTTCCGTCTCGTCCTCATACTGCTCGACCGGACCCGAATCCTGGCCCTTGGCAGCGACGTCGCGATCGACGAGTTCGATGATCGCCATCGGGGCGGCGTCGCTGGCGCGGATACCCGCCTTGATGACGCGTGCGTAGCCGCCGTTACGATCCTTGTAGCGTTCGGCAAGGGTGTCGAACAGCTTGACCAGCTGGGTGTCGTCCATCAACCGGCTCATCGCCAGACGGCGATTGGCCAGACCGCCGCGCTTGGCGAGCGTGATCAGCTTTTCGATATAGGGACGCAGTTCCTTCGCCTTGGCGACGGTGGTCGTGATCTGCTCATGCTTGATGAGCGCTGCCGACATGTTGCGGAACAGGGCCGTGCGGTGCGCACTGGTGCGCTGCAGTTTCCGGCCACCTGATCTATGACGCATGATTTCTTCCTTCGTTTGTCAGAGGGGCCGTATGAGGTACCCCAAGCCAGGTCGATTGCGGGCCGACCCATTCCCGTTGTGATAGCGCCCCGGCGAGCCGGGGCGCCTATCTCGATTAACCGAGCAGCTCTTGTTCGAGCTTCTTGGCCATCTCTTCGATGTTTTCCGGCGGCCAGCCGGGGATGTCCATGCCGAGGCGCAGACCCATCGACGACAGCACTTCCTTGATTTCGTTCAAGGATTTGCGGCCGAAGTTCGGGGTGCGGAGCATTTCGGCTTCGGTCTTCTGAACCAGATCACCGATGTAGATGATGTTGTCGTTCTTGAGGCAGTTTGCCGAACGGACCGACAGTTCGAGCTCGTCGACCTTCTTGAGCAGGAAGCGGTTGAGCTGGTTGACGTCGCTCTCGTCGGCGGTGGTCGGCGATGCCGCCATGCCGATCATGCCGCTGTCGTTCATCGCTTCTTCGAAGTGGACGAAGACCTGGAGCTGGTCCTGGAGGATGCGCGCGGCGTAAGCGACGGCGTCTTCCGGGGTGATCGTACCGTCGGTTTCGACGGTCAGGTTCAGCTTGTCATAGTCCAGTTCCTGACCGATGCGGGCATTGTCGACCTTATAGGCGACCTGGCGCACCGGCGAGTAGAGCGAGTCGACCGGAATCAGGCCGATCGGCGCGTCAATCGGACGGTTGGCGGTCGCGGGGACATAGCCCTTGCCGGTGTCGGCGACGAGTTCCATGTTCAGCGTCGCACCATCGTCGAGATGGCAGATGACGTGGTTGGGGTTCATCACCTTGATGTCGCCCGACACCATGATGTCGCCGGCCTTGACGGTCGCGGGACCGGTGGCCGAAAGCTGGAGCCGCTTCGGACCTTCGCCTTCCATCTTGAGCGCGATCTGCTTCACGTTGAGGACGATGTCGGTGACATCTTCGCGCACGCCGGTCAGGCTCGAGAATTCGTGGAGAACATTCTCGATCTTGATCGACGTGATCGCCGCACCCTGAAGCGACGAGAGCAATACGCGGCGCAGCGCGTTGCCGAGCGTCAGGCCAAAGCCGCGCTCGAGCGGTTCGGCGACAAAGGTCGCCTTGCGCTTGCCGTCGCTGCCAGCCTTGATTTCCAGGTTGCTGGGCTTCTTCAATTCCTGCCAGTTCCGGATATTGACAGTCATGGTCTTCCCTTTGCTTTTGGCGGGACGAATTGGGGGTCGACCAATCTGTCCGGCGTTAGGAGTTTAGCGAATGCAGCCCCGGAAATGGGGCGCATCCGAAGCAGGTATCAGACGCGGCGGCGCTTGGCCGGGCGGACACCATTGTGCGGGATCGGGGTCACATCGCGGATCGAGGTGATGTGGAAACCAACCGCTTGCAGCGCGCGCAGCGCCGATTCACGACCGGCGCCCGGGCCTTTTACTTCGACTTCCAGCGTGCGGACGCCATGTTCGGCGGCCTTTTTGCCGGCGTCTTCGGCGCAGACCTGCGCTGCATAGGGAGTCGACTTGCGGCTGCCCTTGAAGCCCATCATGCCAGCGCTCGACCAGGCAATCGCGTTGCCCTGTGCGTCGGTAATGGTGATCATCGTGTTGTTGAAGGTCGCGTTGACGTGGGCGACGCCCGACGAGATGTTTTTGCGTTCGCGCCGACGAAGGCGCTGCGGTTCACGAGCCATGCTATAATCCTAACCTAATCCTGAATGGCCGGTGGCGGGCGATGCGCCGCTGCCCCGGCAGGGGAAACAAGGAAGCGCGCCCGGATGGACGCGCTCAAACCTTATTTCTTCTTACCGGCGATCGCCTTGGCCTTGCCCTTGCGGGTGCGCGCATTGGTGTGCGTGCGCTGGCCGCGGACCGGCAGGCCCTTGCGATGACGCAGGCCGCGATAGCAGGCGAGGTCCATCAGACGCTTGATGTTCATCGCGGTGGTGCGGCGAAGATCGCCCTCGACCGGGATGCCGGCGTCAATGGTTTCGCGAATCTGCAGCACTTCGGCGTCGGACAGGTCCTGGACGCGGCGCGACTGGTCGATCCCCAGCTTGGTGGCGATGTCGACGGCGGTCTTGCGGCCGATACCGTGGATGTAGGTGAGCGCGATGATTACGCGCTTGTTGGTGGGCAAGTTGACGCCCGCAATACGTGCCATAAGTTACTTTCTCCTGCTCCACAGGGCCGTAGGCAATCGGCCCCATCTCAAAGCGTCTGATTTCCAACGCAAAAAACGGACCACGAATGCGCGCTGTGCGCTTCGCCGTCCGGTCATGATGTCGGAATGGAGGCGCAACTAAGGTGAGTCGGCCGGTTTGTCAAGCATATCGCCGGGGATTTCCCTGTGTCTCGGACTATGCCACAGCAGCTCGATGATGGCCAGTGACGACCGCCTTTCCCTTCTGCTCGACCGCCTTGCTGACTATGTGCTGGCGCATGGCCTGACCGCGTCGAGCCTGCGGCCGCTGGCGCGCGCGGCGGGGACCAGCGACCGGATGCTGCTCTATTATTTCGCGGACAAGGATGCGGTGATGGCGGCGACGCTCGAACGGATCGCGGCGCGAATGACCGCGCTGCTGGTCGCCGCCGAACCGCCGCAGCCGTTGCCTTACGCGGTGCTGCGAACCGCGCTGGCGGCACAGCTCCGAGATCCGGCGCTATGGCCCTATATGCGGCTATGGCTCGACATGGCGGCGCGCGCGGCGCACGGCGATGCGCTCTATGCGCGCGTCGGGGAAAGCATCGGGCGAGGCTTTCTGGCGTGGGCGGGCGATCAGCTCGCCTGCGCCGCCGCCGATCGTGCCGGACTGGCGGCGCGCTTGTTGACCGAGATCGAGGGGATGGTGCTGCTCACCAGCCTGGGATTGGGCGACGCCGTCGATGCGGCGCTCGCGGTCAGCTTCGGGCCGGAACCCGGTTGAGCCAGCAGCCGATCGCAATCGCCACCGCGCCGCCCCACAATATGACGGCACCCGACGCTGCGGTCTGTTCCACCCCGGCGCCATAAAGGTCGGGAATAACGACCAGCGCAATGCTGTCGCACATGATTGCGGCGGCGGTGACGATCGCGCTGCCCAGCGCCACCTGGTCGGGCGCCAGCCGCGCGATGCGGCGGACCAGCAGGATCACCGGCAGGGTGCCGGGAACCAGTGCGGCATAGACCAGCGCCCGATTGGCACCTTCGAACCCGCCAAGTTCGCCGACCCAGCGGCAGATCAGCGCGCCAATGAACCAAAAGATGATCCCGGAGGCGATCAGCGTTGCCATCTGGCCGCTGGAAAAGGGCAGGCGGGTGGTGGCTGCGGACATCGATATTCTCCCTGTAGCAGTTGCTACAGAGCGCCTATCAGATTGTAGCGCGTGCTACAAGTCGTGACGCGCTACGCGGCACCTTCGTCCACTTCCAAATCGCTCACCGGCCCTCGGTCCGCGGCGCAATCTCCGCCGCCCGCGTCGCAAGCCGATCGACGACCGCCGCATGGATCCCCGGCGAGCAGGCAATCACCCCAAACGCCTGCGCGCGCGGGGTGTTGAAGCGCAGCGGCGCGCCAAACGCGTCGGTTACCGTCGCTCCGGCCTCCGCCGCGATCAGCGCCGCGGCGGCGACGTCCCACTCGAACCCCCAGCGCAACGTCGCGACCAGGTCGGCGCGGTCGTCGGCGACCAGCGCCATGCGCAGCGCGATGCTGTTCGGCTTGGTCACGATCACCAGATCGCTATCGACCTTGGGCAACGCGTCAGCGGGGACACGCGATCCCGCGAACGTCGTGCGCTGGCTGGCGTGCAGCGTCTCGCCGTTGAGTTGCGCGCCCTGTCCCTTTTGGGCGACCCATAATTCATCGAGCGCGGGGGCATAAAGGATGCCGAATTCGGGGGTGCCATCGATCACCAGCGCTACCGATACGCACCAGCCGGGGCGACCGCGGATGAAATCGCGGGTGCCGTCGATCGGGTCAACGCACCACAGCGCGCGGCACGACAGGCGGTCGGAATTGTCGGCGGTTTCTTCGGATAGCCACCCCGCTTCGGGGACCATCGCGCCGAGCACCGCCTTCAGCCGCGCATCGACCGCCAGATCAACGTCGCTCACCGGATTGTCATGAGACTTGTTCCAGACGTTGACCGCCTGCCCTTCGCCGCGCCAGCGCGCCATTGCCATGTCGCCGACCTCGCGGGTCGCGGCGATGGCGGCTTCGAGGTTGCGGCCGGGCATCAGCCGCCGCTCAGCTGCTGGCGACGGTCATGCCGTCGATGCGCAGCGTCGGCGCGTTTATGCCATGGCGGAACTCGAGGTCGTTCGCGGGGACCAGCGCGGCGAACATATCGATCAGATTGCCAGCGATGGTGAATTCGGCGATCGGCCCGGCCAGCACGCCATCCTTGATCCGGAAACCCGACGCACCGCGGCTGTAATCGCCGGTGACCGGGTTGACGCCGTGGCCGATCAACTCGGTGATATACACGCCGTCGAGGATGCCTTCCATCAGCGCCGCGGGCGTGACGCAGCCCGCCGCCAGATTCAGGTTGCTCGCGCCAACGCCCGATGCCCCGCCGCCGCGGCTGGCGTGGCCGGTGGGTTGCAGGCCAAGCTGCTTTGCCGACGCGGTGTCGAGCAGCCAGCCGGTGATCTTGCCGCCCTCGACCAGATTACGCGCCGCGGTCGGCAGGCCTTCGCCGTCGAAGGCGCGGCTGCGCAGGCCGCGCGGGCGGTGGGGCTCGTCGCGGATGACAATGCTGCGGTCGAACAGCTGCTGATCTTCCTTGCCGAGCAGGAAGCTGGTGCCGCGCGCGATGGCGGGACCGGCGATCGCGCCAAGCAGATGGCCGACGATGCCGCCGCTCACGCGCGGATCGAGAATGACGGGCACCTTTCCGTTCGGTGCTTTGCCGGGATTGAGCCGCGCGACCGCGCGAGTACCGGCGCGGGTACCGATGTCGGTGACGCTTTCGAGGTCCGCGAGGTGATGCGCGCTGTGCCAGCCATAATCGCGCTGCATATTGGCACCTTCGCCCGCGATGACGCTCGCTGAAAGGCTATGGCCGCTCGACCCATAACCACCGGCAAAGCCGTGGCTGGTGGCGAGCGCGAAGCGGGTGCGGCTGTGGCTGGCGCTACCGCCTTCGCTGTTGGTGACCCCGGCCACGGCGCGGGCTGCTTCCTCGACTGCGAGCGCCGCCTCGCGCAGTGCCGCAGGATCGGCCTCGCTGCCGTCGTCGAGGTCGAAATCGGGGACCGGGCCTTTGAACAGCAATTCTTTGGGAGCGAGCCCCGCATAGGGGTCTTCTGGTGCCTCGCGCGCCATGGCAACACAGCGTTCGACGAGCTTGGTCAGCTCGCCCGCATCCATGTCCGCGGTCGATACGCTGGCGCTGCGCTGGCCAACGAAGACGCGCAGCGAAATATCCTGTCCCTCGGACCGCTCGACATCTTCGAGCGCGCCGAGGCGCATCGAGACCGACGTGGCGGCATTGCAATAATAGAGCGCGTCGGCGGCATCGGCGCCAGCCTTGGCGGCGGCGTCGCACAGCAACTGCGAGCGATCGAGGGCTTCGGAAACGGTCAGCATTGCCGCGCCCTATACGGCGGGCGGCAGGGCGTCAAACTTGGTTGGCGGTGATTACTTGACGATTGCCGCGATGGCGTCGGTGGCAGCCATCGCGCCGCTGACCCACAAAAAAGGCAGCGTCAGCGCCGCGACCCACAGGCGGCGGACGTCGCGGCGAAAGCGCGCGTGCAGACCCCAGCTGGCAAGCGCCTGACGGCTGAGGTGATACCAGTGGCGTTCGGTCGAACGCGCGACGGGGACGGCGAGGGCGAGCAGGACGATCAGTGCCACGAAAATCAGCGTCGATGACGCCCCCGCAGCGATTGCGCTCGAAACCAGCCAGATCTGCAAAGCGGCAAAAGCAACCAGCGCGGTTGCGGCGTGCCAAGTCATGCGGCGGCCAAGACTCCGTGCTGCCGGCACACTAGATGACGTGCGGCGCCACAGGCGCGGTCCGAATGCTGATGCCATTTTTTCAGCCCCCTTAGGCTGGCGATTCCCAGAAACGCCACGATTTCAGCCCAATATTCCCAAGTCAAGACAGGTTGGCACCGATTCGTTAACAATTCCGCTCAACTCACCCCATATTCGCAACCAAATCGCGTCAGGTCGCCCCAAACGCTGCAAAATTGGCTGGATCGGTGGCGGCTACGCCGCTGAGCCGCCCTGGAAACACGGCTGACGGTGGTCGAAGCCGCGGGGCTGTTGGTCGAAGCCTTGCATCCGCCCGCGACGTTGATAGCGTCTAGTCCCAGTGGACATGCTTTACTACAACACGGGGAAAATCATCATGCGCTATCTGGCCTTTCTCGCTGCCCTGACCCTGCCGCTCGCCTCCGCAGCGGCGGCCGAGGGTGACAAGCCTGCGGTCGAACCCAAACCTGCGGCGCTAGTTGCCGATGGGGTGCCTGAGGTTCCCGCCGAATTGGCGGCGGCGACGCGACCCTATATGGAAAATCGCGGCGCCGGTTTTGTCGGCTGGAACCCGGTCGACAAATCGATGCTGATCTCGACCCGCTTCGGGAACACCGCGCAGCTGCACCGGGTCGCGATGCCGATGGGCGCCCGCAAGCAGATCACGTTCGAGGCCGAGCCGGTCGGGTCGGGCAGCTGGGCGCCGAAGAAAGCCGATGTGATGCTGGTCCAGAAGGACATCGGCGGCAATGAATTCTATCAAATCTATGCGATGAAGGACGGGCGGCTCGACCTGCTTACCGATGGCAAGAGCCGCAACGGACTCAACGCTTGGAGCCAGGACGGCCAGCTCGTCGCCTTTACCTCGACGCTGCGCAACGGCCGCGACAGCGACATCTATGTGATGGATCCGCGCGATCCCAAGACGCGCCGCATGGTCGCGCAGGTTGAGGGGGGCGGCTGGGGCTTGCTCGACTTCGCGCCCGACAAAAGCTGGGCGCTCGTTGGCAAATATACCTCGGTGCAGAAAGCCGACCTGTTCCGCCTCGATCTGGCCAGCAAAGCGATGACGCCGATCGGCGACCATAGCAAGACGGTCGCACTTGGCGGCGCGACCTTTGCCCCGGACGGCACGATCTGGATGACCAGCGACGAAGGCGGTGATTTCCAGCGGCTTGGGACGCTCGATCCGGCGACGGGCAAGTTCACGCCCAAGGGACCGGTCGAGAAATGGGACGTCGACACCTTCGACATCGCCGAGGACGGCAGTTTCATTGCCTATGTCGTCAATGAAGCGGGGATGGCAAAGCTGCGGCTGTTCGATCCCAACACCGGCGCGGTGCGGACGGTCGACAAGCTGCCCGCCGGGATCATCGGCGGGCTGGAGATCGCGCCGTGGGGCGAGATCGGTATCACCTTCACCTCGGCGCGCAGCGCCGCCGATGCGTTCAGCGTCGATCCCCGAACGCTGGCGATCACCCGCTGGACCGAAAGCGAAACCGGCGGGCTGGACGTGACCCAGAATGTCGAACCTGAGTTGGTGAAGGTCAAAAGCTTCGACGGTCTGGAGGTGTCGGGCTTCCTCTACCGCCCCGACCCGGTGAAGTTCCCGGGCAAGCGCCCGCTGATCATGAGCGTGCATGGCGGCCCCGAGGGTCAGTCGCGCCCCGGCTTCATGGGCCGCAGCAACTATATGCTGAACGAAATGGGGATCGCGCTCTTCTACCCCAATGTTCGCGGTTCGACCGGCTATGGCAAGACCTTCGTCAGCCTCGACAACGGGCCGTTCAAGCGCGAGGACAGCGTCAAGGACATGGGCGCGTTCCTCGACGCGCTGGCGAAGGACAAGAAGCTCGACGCGGCCCGCTTTGGACTGACGGGTGGTAGCTATGGCGGCTATATGTGTTACGCCGCCGCGACCCATTATGCCGTCAAACTGCGCGCCAATCTGTGCGTCGTCGCGATCTCCAACTTCGTCACTTTCCTGGAAAACACCCAAGACTATCGGCGCGACCTGCGCCGCGTCGAATATGGTGATGAGCGCGATCCGGCGCAGCGCAAGAAGCTGATGGAAATCTCGCCGCTGACGCGCGTTGCCGACATCAAAAAACCGCTGTTCGTGGTGACGGGCGCCAATGACCCGCGCGTGCCCGCGTCAGAGGCCGACCAGATCGTCGCGGCGGTGCGGAAAAATGGCGGCACCGCATGGCATCTTGTCGGGACAAACGAAGGGCATGGCTTCGCGAAGAAGGAAAATGCCGACTATAATTTCTGGGCGTCGCTGCTGTTCTGGAAGCAATATCTGCTGAATTGACGACATTTCGTCGCCCCCGCGAAGGCGGGCGCCGCTGGACAGCTGGCGCAACGCCGATGGCGGGCCCCCCACCTTCGCCGGGGCGACGGGCTCTTTAGTTCAATTGCGCGGCGGCGTCGGCAGCGGTTGCGCGTCGGCCTCGTCAGGGGCAGCCTGCGGCCGCGGCGCCTGGCCGCTGGCCTGCCGCTCCAGCTCCTCGGCGGCCTTCTGGCGCTCGGCGAGCGCGCGTTCTTCGGCCAAGACCGCGGCTTCGACTTCGTCCGATGCCGAATCGATGCCCGCGATACGCTTGGCGCGTTCGTCGGCGATCATCGCCTGCCAATCGGTCTTGTCGGCCGCCTGCCGTTCGGCCTTGGCACCCGCAACCAGCGCCTGCGTGCAGCCGGTAAAGCCGCCCAGCCCGGTCGGCGAGCAGCTGTCGGTGCCGAAGCGGCCGATGCGTTCGACCGCGACGACCTTGTTCGCCCACGCTTCGTTGCGCGGGTCGAGCGGGCTGCCGCCGCGGAAAATCTGCGGGACGCGATAGCGTTCGGTTTCGGGCAAGCGGTTGCAAACGACGATTTCATTGGCGCTGCTTTGCGCGCACTGGTCGTCGCCATAGACGATAACCTGATTGACCTTTTCGCCGTCGATCACTGCCTCCTGCGCAGCGGCGGGGAGAGCGACAGCGCTACCGGCCAGGATCAGTGCGAACAGGGGCAGGCGGGTCATCGGATATTCCTTTGTCTTGTTTGGGGCGGCTTGGCACCGCGACCCTGCATCGGCCATGAACGGATGCGTAGGCCTGAACTCTATCAGATACGCTTCGAAAGCGCGATGGCTGCACGGCAACCGGCGCGGATCGCGAGGCTCAGCACCGGATAGCCCGGCGCGCTTTCGGCGCCCGCGGCGAGCGCGGTGTCCTTATGCTCCAGCTCTTCGGCGCGGAAATCAGCGACCGCGGCGCTGAGTTCGGGATCGCTGTCGCCGAGTTCATCGAGCTGGTCGCGATAATGGCGGTCGATCTCGGTCTCAACCGCGGCGGTGCATGCCATTGCCGCGCGCGGTCCCATCGCGGCGGTGACAGCGCCCAGCGCAAAGCCCGCGACGTTCCAGAACGGCTGGAGCGCCGTCGGGCGCACTCCGCGCTTGGCGACCATATCGTCGAAAAATTTGCGGTGACGCTCTTCCTGCTCGGCCATATGCGCGATTTCGCGCGCCATCGGATGGCGATCACCCATCACCGCGAGTTGGCCCGCGTAAATGCGCGTCGCGCCATATTCGCCGGCCTGATCGACGCGGATCATCGCTGCATTTTTGTCGGCTTTATTCATGCCGCCGATGTGGGCCGACGGCGCAGCAAGGTCAAGACGAGCGCAGCGGCGCCGAGTGAAAAGATCGCGTTAAACCCGGCGAGCGAGATGCCCGCGAGCGTCCATTGCGCGGTGTCACAGCGGATCAGCGGCGCGTTCATGATCGCGTCGAGCGACACCGGACCACCGCCGCCGGTCGCGCAGGTGGTGAGCCCTTCCCAAAAGCCATATTCTACCCCGGCGTGAAAGACACCGATCGCGCCCGAGATCGCAATCGCGACGGCGGCGAGCAGCGTCAGCGCGCGCATCGCCTTGTCATTGCCGCGCAGCAACAGCGCAAGCAGCGCCAGTAGGATCGCCGCCTGATGCGGCCAGCGCTGCCAATAGCACATCTCGCAGGGGTGCAGGCCAAAGCCAAATTGCGACACGAGCGCGCCGCCGTAGAGCAGCAGCGGCGCGGCAAGGGCGACGATCGGCGCGGCAAGGCGCGATTTCAACATATCCGCGAACCCTTAGTTGCGCGCGGTCGGCTTGGCGGTCGGTTTGGTCGCGGGCTTGCTGCTCTGCGCCATGCGCGGTGCGGTCGGGCTGATGCGCCCGATCGTCTGCAACGCATAGTGCAACTGGAAGTCCTCGATCCCCTTGGCCTTCAGCTCGGCGGCCGTCGCGGTGAAACGCGGGTCGGCCTTTTCGTCTTTTTCGATCAGCCCGTCGTCGACCTTCTTCTCATTGATCAGGTGACGGCGCAGGTCGCTTTCGCGAAATTTCGGCCGCGATGCATAATCGGGGTCCGAAATCTGCGGGACGCGGATGTCGGGTTCGATGCCGCCTTCCTGCACGCTCCGCCCCGACGGGGTGTAATAACGCGCAGTGGTGAGGCGCAGCGCGGTGGTGTCGGACAATGGCAGCACCGTCTGCACCGATCCTTTGCCGAAGCTGCGTTCACCCATCACGACAGCGCGATGCTGGTCTTGCAGCGCGCCTGCAACGATTTCGGACGCCGACGCTGAACCCGAGTCGATCAGGACGACCACCGGGGAACCCCCCGCAAGGTCGCCGGGTTCGGCGAAAAAGCGTTCGATATCGCCCTTGCGGCGACCGCGCTGCGAAACGATTTCGCCGCGCTCGAGAAACAGGTCGCTGATGCCGACGGCTTCATCGAGCAGGCCGCCGGGGTTCGAGCGCAAGTCGAGGATCCAGCCACGCGGTTTTTTGCCCAGTGATTTTTCGACTGCCATCATCGCGGCGCGCAAATCGGTGGTAGCATCGGCCGAAAAGCTGGTGACGGTCAGCACGCCGACATCGCCGCTGACTTCCCATTTGACAGGTTTCAGGTCTATGACTTCGCGGGTCAGCGACATTTCGATCGGCTTGTCCTGGCCTTCGCGGACGATGGTGACGTCGATCTTGGTGCCCGGACGCCCGCGCATCTGTTCGACGGCCTCGTCCAGCGTCAGGCCAAAGATCAGTTCCTTGTTGATGTGAGTGATATAGTCGCCCGACTTGATCCCGGCCTTGTCGGCGGGGGTGTCAGCGGTCGGCGCGATGACCTTCACGACGCCGTCTTCCATCGTCACCGACAGGCCCAGCCCGCCGTATTCGCCGTCGGTCTGGGTGCGCAGGTTCGAAAAGCCGCGGGCGTCGAGATAGCCCGAATGCGGGTCGAGGCTGGCGAGCATCCCGTTGATCGCGCCCTCGATCAATTTCGAATCGTCGACCGGTTCGACATAATTCGATTTCACCTCGAGATAGACGTCCATGAAACGCGAAATTTCTTCCTGCGTCTTGCTATCGACTGTCGCCATTGCGCCGGTTGCGAGCGGCACGAGCGCCAGCGTCGAGAGCGCGGCGGCGCCCTGCCACAACGCAAAGCGGCGCTTCGAAGACACGGGCATTTTGGTCGAGTCGGTCATGTGCGTCTTTCACTCAGGCGGGATGGTCCGCCATATATACCCCGTCCCACCATCCTCCTACGCATTTGCGCAGGCGTCAAGCGGTGCATCCCGATAGGGGACAGCGCCCGAATGGGGGATTAACGGCCCCGGATCCTGGCAAGCGACGTCACCCGATCATCGCGACGATATCGACCGGGCGCCCTCCGCGGCGCAGCTCCACCGTGATCCGGCTGTCGTCGGACCCGGCGCGTCCTATCGGGGTGCCGCTGTCGAGCGTGTCACCCACCGCGACCGAAAGCCCGATCATGCCGGTCAGTAGCGACACCCAGCCGCCGCCATGGTCGATGATGACGATCTTGCCATAACCGCGATAATCCTCGGCAAAGCTGACGCGGCCGGGGGCAGGGGCGACGACCTGTCCGCCGGGGCGCGCCGCAATTGTGACGCCGCGCGAGCGGACGCCGCTGTCGTTGACCTCGCCCAGCCCGGCGACGATGCGCCCGACGACGGGCAGGCGATAGGCGCCTGCCGTGAGCTCTGCCTCAGCAGGGGCCGGTGGGGCGGCGCTGGCGACCGTGCTGGCGGGGTTGCGCGGGCGTGGCAACGGACCGGCGAGCTGCGCCAGTTCGGCGCGCACCGCGCCGTCGGCCTCGAGCGTGTCCATCAGGTCGACAATATCGCGCGCCTTTTCGCCGAGCCCCAGCGCGCGGTCAGCCTCAAGCTGGGCGCTGCTCATGAGTTCGCGCGAGCGCATGCGGCCTTCATTCTCCAGCCGCGTCAGCGCGTTGCGGCGCTGCGACAGCTGCACTTTGCTGGCTGACAGCGCCCGCAGCGCCACTGCCTGTTGGCGCCGCGTCGTTTGCAACAACGTCAATTCCCGGCGCACCCCGGCGGTGCGACGTTCGATCACCGGCATCGCGGCGTCGATCACCGCGCGGGCGTGGACCATGTCGGTGAGCGATCCCGGCTGCGCGAGCACGCTGACCGGCGGCTGGCGGGAGAGTTGCTGGAGCGAGGCGGCGAGTTCGAGCAACGGCTGCTGCTGCTGCGCCAGCCGCGCCTGCCGCGCGGCGAGGCGGCGGCTGACGAGTGCGACGCGCGCTTCGCCGGCGCTGATGTCGGCTTCGGCCGACTGGATGCGCGCGGCGAGCGCGGCGCTGCGTTTCTTCAGCCGGTCGGCGTCACTGCTCGCGGCGGCGGCTTGTGTTTCCAGTCGGGCGCTGCGTGCCATCGCTTCGGCCGATTGCTGCTTGGCGCTGAGGAGCTGGTTACGCTCGCGCGCCGCAATCGCTTGCGGGTCGAAGATGTCGCTCTGTGCCACAGCCAGTGCGCCGCCAGCGAACAGCCCCATGACGGCCAGCGCAGCGGCCATACGTCTCACTGGCGCCCCTCGCGATGATAGGGATGGCCCGCGACGATGCTGGTGGCGCGCCACAATTGTTCTGCCAGCATCGCGCGCGCCATCAAATGCGGCCAGGTCGCGCGGCCAAAGGCGATGACCTTGTCGGCGCCCTCGCGCTCGTCTGGCGTGAAGCCGTCGGCGGCGCCAAGGCAGAAGCGCGCCTCGCGTACCCCACTATCGCGCCAGTTTTCGAGCAATTTGGCAAATTCGAGCGATGACATCTGCTCGCCGCCTTCGTCGAGCAGGATCGTGCGGCTGTTGTCGGCGGCGGCGGGCAAACGACCGCCCGTGTCCGGAAGCTCGGAGATTTTCTGCGCCCAGGTCACGCGCTTCATATAGCGCTCGACCAGATCGGCCTCAGGGCCGCGCCCGATGCGCCCCCGCGCGATGATGTGCAGCAACATGACGCCCCGCCTACCCTTGGCAGGGCAGGGACGTCAATTTGCGACTGTGACCGGCGGTGCGTCGCCGAACGACCACATGCGCTCGAGGTTGTAGAAGCTACGCACCTCGGGACGGAACAGGTGGACGATGACATCGCCCGCATCGAGCAGCACCCAATCGGCATTGGGCAATCCTTCGACACGAACCTGGCGGCCCGATTCCTGCTTGATCCGCTGGGCCAGTTTCTCGGCGATCGCCGAAACATGGCGCGTCGACCGGCCGCTCGCGATCACCATATGGTCGGCGATGCTGCTTTTGCCGGCAAGCGGGATGGATATGGTTTCCTGAGCCTGATCCTCATCCAGCTGGTGGAGGATCAGAGCGTGGAGCGCGTCCACGTTATCGTTGGCGGATGCGGCGCTGGGCGCGGCACCCTGGGTGGCGGAGATCAAATGCGTCCTTTCTTCATCGGGTCCACAAGGCGCGAACGGGTCAGCGGGTCGCGCAACGCGCGGCCTTCATAGCGTTCGAACCAGCGGGGGTTGGCCTGCCGTATCGCAGTTGCGGATCGCACATCGGGCGAAAATCGCAGGAACACGAGGGCGGGCGGTCTCCAGTCCGTCCAATGCAATTTCTGGTCCGCGGGCCGGACGAAGCGCCGAAGCCAACCCATCGCACGTCTTGCGTGGGCGCGGTCACTATAGCCCGGACGCGCGATAACCGCAATCGGCATGAGTCGCGCGATCCCCCGCCAGTCGCGCCATTGGGGCAATTGGACCAGATTGTCGGCCCCCATGATCCAGATAAACTGTCGATTGGGGTAGCGGCGGACGAGTTTTTTGAGCGTATCTATGGTGTAGCGGGTGCCAAGCTCAGCCTCGATTCCGGTCGCGCGAATCGGTGCACGCCGCGCCATCCGCCGCGCCGAGGCGAGCCGTGCGGGGAGCGAGGCCATGCCCGCCTTGGGCTTCAGCGGATTGCCGGGCGACACCAGCCACCACAGCTCGTCTAGCCCCAACGCATCGATCGCGTTCAAACTGATCGCACGATGCCCGCCGTGCGCGGGATTGAAGCTGCCGCCGAGGAGGCCGGTGGGGATCAAGGGTGTTCGCCTACGACTTCGACCTTTGGTAGGCTGTAACAATAGTCGCGAGGTCCGGCCGTTGCCCCGTCGACAACCTTGAGAAAGCCCAACGCTATTAGGCCGTCTTCAAAGCGAGAGCCTCTCGCCGCTGTAGTCTTCTCGTAATATCCTATGCACCCGCCTTGGAATGGTGTTGCAGCTATGCAGGCGCGAAGCGCGGACGCTTCGAGATTTCCAAACGCTCGTGATGTCTCGCTGATTTCATAGCCGCGCATTGTCAGGCGATTGGGTGCGACAGTACGGAAAAATTCTAGAACCTCTGCCGGGTTTCGATAGATGGGGTCTCGATTGGTCTGGGCTGTCCGATGATCAATACGGATTTCGCCGCCGAGCACCGTTTCGCAGGAAGGATAGCTGAGGACGATGGATGCCATTTTACGGCTGGGCATATGGTCGATGTCCCGACGTCGCTGAACCTCATCCACAAGGCCAGCGAAAATTAATCTTTGGCGCTGTTCGGCTACCTGCTTGTCGTGGACGAATGACACGCTCACCATATCGCGCGCGATGAGCCAAAAAAATGGTGTCGCAGCAAAGGCGACGATTAGCAGAAGTACACCAAAAAAACGCGCGGTCGGCTTTATCAAGGCCGGACCTGTCCCGTGCCGCGCACCAGCCATTTATAGGTGGTGAGCCCCTCGAGCGCGACCGGCCCCCGCGCGTGCAGCCGCCCCGTCGCGATCCCGATTTCGGCGCCGAGACCGAATTCGCCGCCGTCGGCGAACTGGGTCGAGGCATTGTGCATGACAATTGCGCTGTCGACCTCGGTCAGGAAGCGGTCTGCGGCGGAAAAATCCTCGGTGACGATCGCGTCGGTGTGGCGGCTCGAATGCGCGTCGATATGTGTGAGTGCGCCTGTCAGGCCGTCAACCATCGCGATCGAGACGATGGCGTCGAGATATTCGGTGTCCCAGTCGCCCGCCGATGCGGCCTCGACGTGCGGGCTCAGCGTCGTGATGGCCTTGTCGCCGCGCACTTCGCAGCCCGCCGCGACCAGCGCGTCGATGATTGCGAGCGGTGCAGGATAGGCGCGGTCGATCAGGATCGTTTCGGTCGCGCCGCAGACGCCCGTGCGCCGCATCTTGGCGTTGACGGCGAGTTCGACGGCTTTTGCGGAGTCGGCAGCACCATCGATATAGAGATGGTTGATCCCGTCGAGATGCGCGAGCACCGGCACCCGCGCCTCGTCCTGCACCCGCGCGACCAAACCCTTGCCGCCGCGGGGGATGATGATGTCGATCAGCCCCTGCGCGCGCAGCATCACGCCGACCGCGGCGCGGTCCTGCGTCGGCACCAGTTGCACCGCATCGGCGGGCAGGCCCACTTCAACGAGGCCCGCCGCGAATGCCGCATGGATCGCCCGGTTCGAATGCACCGCCTCGCTGCCGCCGCGCAGGATCACCGCGTTGCCCGACATCAATCCGAGGGCTGCGGCGTCGGCGGTCACATTGGGGCGGCTTTCATAGATGATGCCGACGACACCGAGCGGTACGCGCACGCGGCTGAGCACCAGCCCGTTCGGCCGGGTCACGCGGTCGATTTCGGCGCCCGAGGGGTCGGGTAGCGCGGCGACGGCATCGATCGCATCGGCAATATCGCCGAGCCGCCCGGCGTCGAGCCGCAGTCGGTCGAGCATGGCGCCCGACAGCCCGTTCGTCCGTCCCGCCGCCATATCCTCGGCATTGGCGGCCAATATATCCACCGCCCGTGCGCGGATCTGCGCCGCTGCTGCAACCAGCCCGGCAGCCTTGTCAGCAGTCGCCGCCAACGCCAGCCGCTTCGCCGCGGTGCGCGCGCGCGTGCCCATGTCGACGATCAGGGCGGCGGCATCGCCGGGCATCGGCGGCGCGGTGAGGGCTTCGGCGTTCATGGCGCCGCCACTATCACGTTTCGCGTGACTCTCGAAAGCCCCGTTGCGTAGCGCCCCGCACGCCTTTAGGCAGGGCGCCATGAGCGGGGACATCGAAGGCATCGGGGCGGCGGTGACGGCAGGGCTTGCGGGCCGTGCCGTCGAACCACGCCATGGCGGCACGGGTGGCGCACACGCGGGCGCGCGCTGCCTGAACTGCGGCACCAGCCTCGTCGGGTCGCATTGCCAGCATTGCGGACAGCGCGTCGATATTCACCGCAGCTTTGGCGCGATCGGACATGATCTGGTCCATGCGATCTTCCATTTCGAAGGCAAGATCTGGAACACGCTGCCGCTGCTCGCCTGGCGGCCCGGCGACCTGACGCGCCGTTATATCCATGGCGAGCGCGCACGCTTCATCTCGCCGCTCGCGCTGTTCCTGTTCGCGGTGTTCCTGACCTATGCGGTGCTTGCCATGGTGGGCAGCGGCGGCGGGTTCGGTGAGGAAATCGCCAAGGCCGCCGCCGAGCAGACGCGCTCCAACGCGCTCGAGGAAAGCTTCGGCGAAGAGGTCAAAAGCGTCGATGCGCGCCTCGCGGCCAAGGATTTGAAACCTACCGAGCGGCGCCTTCTCGAGGAGGAGCGCAAGACGCTTCAAAAGAGCGCCGACTATCTTGGCGTTATGCGCAAGATGAGCAAGGAGGAGCGTGCCAAAGGGCCACCCGTGCTCGACGATCCGACCAAGCAGATGATGACCAGCATGGAGTTCATCTCGCGCACCAACGTCAACACCGGCGTCCCCTTCATCGATCATGGGCTGGAAAAAGCGATCGCGAACCCCGCGCTCATCCTCTACAAATTGCAGGCGAACGCCTATAAATTTGCGTGGGCGCTGATTCCGCTGTCGCTGCCTTTCCTGTGGCTGCTCTTTCCGTTCAGTCGCCGCTTTCACACCTATGATCATTTCGTCTTCGTGACCTATTCGATCAGTTTCATGCTGCTCCTGTTTGTTGTTGTGCGATTGCTCAATCTGACAATATTCGGCGACGTCGTGACCGCGTTCGCGATGCTCTATGTGCCCTTCCATATGTATCGCCAGCTGCGTGGCGCGTATCGCTCGTCGGGCTTCGGCGCGTTCGTCCGCACGGCCCTGCTGCTCTTTTTCAGCCTCTTCTCGGTCATCACCTTCATGCTGCTCCTGCTGGCGCTCGGGGTGATGGGCTAGGGTCTGACCCGAAGCGCGGAATCGTAACAAAGGCTGGGCAAAGATGCCGCCAGACGAACAGGGGATACAAGTGATGCACCAGCTTTGGGGCGAAATGGACCGGCGTCTGCTCATCAAACTCGGCACCGCGGGGCTGGCGGCTCTGTCGCTGCCCGGTGCAGCGTCGGCGATGATGGCGCAGGGATTTACCCACGGTGTTGCGAGCGGCGAGCCGGGGGCGAATTCGGTAGTGTTGTGGACGCGCTATGCCGCTGCGAACGACAGCGTCCTGACGGTCGAGCTGTCCGAAAACGCCGACTTCGCGCGGATTGCTGGTGGCGGCAGCGTGACGGCCAAGGGTGATCGCGACCACACCGCCAAGCTGGTGGTCGAAGGACTCGAACCCGGCCGCTGGTATTTCTACCGCTTCGTCGCGCCCGACGGCACAAAATCGGTCACCGGCCGCACCCGCACCTTGCCGGCGGGACCGACCAGCGCCTTCACGATCGCGCTTTTTTCCTGTTCGAACCTGCCGTTCGGCTGGTTCAACGCCTATGCCCATGCCGCTGCGCGGAACGACATCGACCTCGTCGCCCACGTCGGCGACTATCTCTATGAATATAAGGTCGGCGAATATCCTCCGCTCAAGGACGCGCTGCCGGGCCGCGATATCCAGCCGACGCAGGAAATCGTCGCGCTCGCTGATTATCGCCTGCGCTACGCCGCTTATCGCAGCGACCCCGACTTGCAGCGACTGCACCAGCTGTTCCCGATGATCGCGCAATGGGACGATCATGAGTTCGCGAACGACGTGTGGAAAGGCGGCGCCGAAAACCACAATGAAGGCGAGGGCGAATGGCGTGCGCGCGAAGCCGCCGCTGAACGCGCGCATGGTGAATGGATGCCCGTCGCCGACACGCGCTGGCGCCAATATCAGGTCGGCGACCTCGCGACGATCTTCCTTCCCGAAACGCGGATCACCGCACGCGACAAGCCGTTCGACCTTGGGGACATATTGACGGGCCATCGCGACGTCGCCGCGACGCTAAAGCAGTTCGCCGAGACCGATTATCGCGATCCTGCCCGACAGTTGATGGGTGCCGATCAGGAAAAATGGCTGTTCGACGGCTTTGCGCGGTCGACCAAGGCGGGGACGCGCTGGCAGGTCTGCGCGCAGCAGATCGTCATGGGTAGCCTGTTCACTCCGCCCGAATCGCGCAACTGGTTCGGCGCTGATCAGCCCGATTATGTGAAACGCCGCGTCGAGGTGTCGCAGCTCGCGGCCAAGGCCGGCTTGCCGCTCAACATGGACAGCTGGGACGGCTATCCGGCGGCACGCGACCGCCTGCTCGCGGCGGCGCAAAAGGCCGACGCCGATCTCGTCACGTTGTCGGGCGACAGCCACAATGCCTGGGCATTCGACCTGACGCACGACGGACGCCCCGCCGGGATTGAAATCGGCGGTCACAGCGTCACCTCGCCGGGTTTCGAAACCTATACGACCGGCATCTCCGATACGACGCGCGTGTCCGCGCTGCGGGCTGCCTCGCCGCAGCTGGCATGGGCGAACACGCAGGATCGCGGTTATGTGTCGGTGCAAATGACGCACCAACGGGTGACCGCGAACTGGCACAATCTAGAGACGATCCGCCGTCACACCCCCGCACTGAAAGAAACGCACAGCATGACGGCGACGCGCGGGCGGCGGGCTTACGACGTGGTCTAGCTGTACGGCGGCGTATCCTCGAATTCGGCGAACCAGGGATAGTCGTCCGCGACGCTGACGGTGAAATTCGCGGGGCGCTTCTCCAGGAAGCTCGACACCCCTTCGGCGGCGTCGGCGCTGCGCCCGCGGGCAAAAATGGCGCGGCTGTCCCAGCGGTGGGCGCTCATCGGGTGCGGCGCTCCCAGCATCCGCCACAGCATATGCCGGGTCAGCGCGACCGAGACCGGCGCGCTGTGGTCGGTCAGCTCGCGCGCCTTGGCGATTGCGGCATCGACCAGCTCGCCGGGCTTGTGCACCGACTGGACGAGGCCTTTCTCATGCGCTTCCTGCGCCGGGATCAGCCGCCCCGAATAGCACCAGTCGACGGCATTCTGGATGCCGACCAGCCGGGGCAGGAACCAGCTCGACGCGGCTTCAGGCACGATGCCGCGGCGCGCGAAGACAAAGCCGTAGCGGGCCGTGTCGCTGGCCAGCCGCGCGTCCATCGACAATGTCATCGTCGCGCCGATGCCGACCGCGGCGCCGTTGATGGCGCCGAGAACCGGTTTTTTGCAGTCAAAAATTCGCATCGATACGCGGCCGCCCGAATCGCGGATCAATGGGTGCGACCAGTCGATCGTGCCGTCTTCGCCGATCGGGCTAGCAGACGTGCCGTCGGGCAAGATTGCCTGCTTGTCGGTGCGCTTGTCGTAATCAAAGGTCGCGGCACCTTGGCCCAAGTCGGCGCCGGCGCAATAGGCGCGGTCGCCCGATCCGGTGAAAATCACCGCGCGCACGCCATCGTCAGCGTCGCATTCGTCGAGCGCGGCGACAATCTCCAGCATCATTTCGGTGGTGAAGGCGTTCATCCGGTCGGGCCGGTGGAGCGTCAGCAGCGCGATGCCTTCGTGGCGGTCGAGGCGAATCTGGTCGAAGCTCATGTCTCTCTCCCTTGGTTGCCGCCATGGTTGCAAGCGATGCGAGCGAGTGCAAGCTCTAGTTGACGTAAACGTAAAGAGTCGCCCACGACGTCGCTGATGACGCGCCTCCGCTTTGCCGCTATAGGCGCCCCATCGCCCCGGCGCCGCGCCTCCATCTGAGTCGTTTTGCCGGGGTCATTCATTTGGTTCCGACAGAAAGTTTGCACGCCATGTCCCGTCGCCGCCAGATTTACGAAGGCAAAGCGAAGATCCTGTACGAAGGCCCCGAACCGGGCACGCTGATCCAGTATTTCAAGGACGACGCGACCGCGTTCAACGCCCAGAAAAAGGGCACGATCAGCGGCAAGGGCGTGCTCAACAACCGGATTTCGGAGCATGTGTTCACCTTGCTCGGCAATATCGGCGTGCCGCATCACTTCATCCGCCGCCTCAACATGCGTGAGCAGCTGATCCGCCAGGTCGAGATCGTGCCGATCGAAGTGATCGTGCGTAATGTCGCCGCGGGTACGCTGTCGAAGCGTCTCGGCATCGAGGAAGGCACCCAGCTGCCCCGCACGCTGATCGAATATTGCTACAAGGACGACGCGCTCGGCGATCCGCTCGTCGCCGAAGAGCATATCGCGTGCTTCAGCTGGTGCAGCCAGGAAGAGCTGCACGATATTCAGGACATGGCGATCCGCATCAACGACTTCATGTCGGGCATGTTCGCCGCGGTCGGCATTCGCCTGGTCGATTTCAAGCTCGAGTTCGGGCGGCTGTATGATGGCGATTTCAGCCGCATCATCCTGGCCGACGAGATCAGCCCCGATGGCTGCCGCCTGTGGGACATGACGACGAACGAAAAGCTCGACAAGGACCGCTTCCGCCGCGATCTCGGCGGCGAAGTCGAAGCCTATCAGGAAGTCGCGCGTCGACTCGGCCTGCTGCCCGAGGGCGGCGACAATGCGGTTCTCGACCTGGAGAGCCATCGGAAGAAAAAGGGTAGCTGATTGCGCGGCCCCGCGCTGGGACCGCTTGGCTTTAAGGGTTGATTTACCATGAGTTGTTAGGCCTTCGTCATGACGGGGGTCTTCAACAGGTCGATCACGCGGATTTTTCCGCCGGTTCCGGAGGAAATCCGGGACGATGTCGTGATTTTGCGCGCCAATCGCATCGAAACGCTGACCCCGATGCTGTTCCTGATGCTGGCGGCGACGACGCCGACCGCGATCTACGCCGGGGTCGCGACGGTTCACCCGCTGATCCGCGTCGGTTTTCCGGTGACCCTGGCGATTGTTGGCGTCCTTGGCTTCCTGTTCCTGATGCATAACCGCGGTCGGCGCATGAGCCCGCGCCGCGCGCGCCGCATGATCGTTGAGGCTGGCTGGCTGTCGGGGATCACCGGCTTGATGTGCAGCGCCTGGACGGTGACCAACTGGCTGGCGGCGCCCGCGGCGACGCACAGCTACTACGCGATGATCATGGCGATGGGCTCGCTCGCGACCGCCTATTGCCTGTCGTCGATCCGCTTTGCGACGTTTCTCAATTTGGGCGTCGGGCTAGGCCCCATCGCGTTGCTGATGCTGACGTCAGGTCGCCCACCCGAAATCGCTGCCGGCACCAGTCTGGTCATCGCAACCCTGTTCTTGCTCCGCATGGTAATCCAGCAGCATGGCCAGGTCATCGACCTGCTCGAACTGCAGCGGCAGATGCGTCAGCTGGCGCACACCGATCCGCTCACCGGCCTCGCCAATCGGCGTGAATTCGATCTGCGCATCGAGGAAGAGATTGCGAAGGCAGACGCAGCCAGCCCGTTTGCGATCGCGTTGCTCGACCTCAATGGGTTCAAGCCGGTCAACGATCAGCACGGCCATGCGGTTGGCGACGCGTTGCTATGCGAAATTGCCGAACGCCTGCGTCGGACCTGCGGCGCACATGGCGTGGTGGCGCGGCAGGGCGGCGATGAATTCGCCATCCTTGCACCCGCCGGATCGCCGCTGCTCGCAACGTCGCTCGCCGACCATATCCTCGCCGCCCTCGCCGCACCCTATCGCATCGACGGGCGACCGATCCGCGTCGGCGCCAGCATCGGCACCGCAAATTTCCCTGAGCATGGTGAGACCGCCCGCAAGCTCTTCGAAATCGCGGACACCGCGCTCTATGCGGCAAAGGCAATTGATCGCGGCCCAATGTCGTCGGTCGAAAGCGTCGGGCGGGTCGCGTAACCGCCGCTGGATGACCCGGACAGTGACGGTTACCCGAATCTCGATCTGGACAATTTGCAAGGAAAAGCAACAAATCGACTTGCAAGGCCACGATAGCGCGGGGAAATTATCCGATTGGTAACCATCTCTGGGCTATCCGATCCGCCTGATTTAAGTGGGGGATAACGCATCATGACTATATCGAGTGGCCAACCGCAATCGACCAGGTACGCTTTCGGTCTGGACCTGCTCGAAAAGGTCGTGGTCGTCACACTGCTGGGAACGCTTGCAGCCCGGCTGATCCCGTCGGCTATCGAAACCGGTCACTACCAGAACTGGCTTATTCTCCTTGCCGAGGGTTCCGTGGTCTTCTTTGTACTCATCCGCCGCGCAACGAATAATATTTCGCTGCGGCCGCTGGACTGGGTGCTAGGATTCGGCGGGACGCTGGCGCCGATGCTCGTGATTGCATCCAGCGATACACCTTTGGTTCCCTTGGCGCTGTGCAGCTTCCTGATCGTCGGCGGGATGCTATATCAGGTTTACGCAAAGCTCACACTACGGCGCAGTTTCGGGGTAATTGCGGCCAACCGCGGTGTGAAAGTCGGCGGTCCCTATCGTTTCATGCGCCATCCGATGTATGCCGGTTACGTAATAACGCACCTCGGCTTCCTGCTGAGCGGACCCAATTATTGGAACTTTGCTGTCTATAGCTTGGCGCTCACGCTCAACGTCTCGCGCATTCTAGCCGAGGAGCGTGTGTTGATGGCGGACCCAGCCTATCAGGAGTTCAGCCGAAAAGTGCGATATCGGCTGGTTCCTGGCCTCTTCTGACGAGCGCGGTGACGGCAGCACATCTTCGGGATTGGTGAACGTCACAGGCGCGCAGTCGGTAGCGCGGAGCGTCGTTGCTCGAACGCCTATCGCTGGCACGCGACAATCAGTGCATTTCCGGTCGGGTTCGGCCCACTCACTGGGAGATAGTCTCGCCCTGCTTCCTTACTGAACGGGATGAGTCGAGATTGCCCGTTGTCGTCTGTCGAACGCTCTGGGTAGGTCGCATAACCATCGCTTGACCGTCCGCAGAGCGGTGGCCAAACCGACTTCATGACCAAATCCTTTGTTCGGCGCGCCTCGACCGCCCTGTCGCCCCTCGTCCTGCTGATCGCGACCGCTGCACCAGCCTATGCCCGCGACACGGCGGCACCTATCACCGCGACAAGCGCCACCAACCCGCAAACCGAGGCTGCCAAAGCCTGGAACTTCGCGGCCAGCGATGTGCCGGTTGATCCCAACATCATCTTTGGTGTGCTGCCCAACGGGATGAAATATGCGCTGCTGCAAAACAGCACGCCCAAGGACAGCGTTGTCCTTCGCATGCGCTTCGACGTCGGCAGCTTTGCCGAGGCCGACGATCAACGCGGTCTTGCCCATTTCCTCGAACATATGGCGTTCAACGGTTCGACCAACGTACCCGAAGGCGAGATGATCAAGCTGCTGGAGCGCAAGGGGCTGGCGTTTGGCGCCGACACCAACGCCTCGACCGGTTTCGACGAAACAGTGTACAAGCTCGATCTGCCCAATGCTTCTGACGATCTGATCGACACCGGGCTGATGCTGATGCGCGAGACCGGCGGCGAGCTTACCATCGACCCCGAAGCGGTGAACCGCGAGCGCGGCATCATCCTGTCCGAACGCCGCGCGCGCGATACCTATCAACTGCGGAACCTCATCGACCAGCTCGATTTCCAGATGAAGGGGATGACGGTCGCGGACCGCATCCCGGTCGGCACCGAAGAGGTGATCAAGACCGCGCCCGCGGCGCGGCTGCGCGACCTGTACGACCGTTATTACCGGCCTGAGCGCGCAACGCTGGTGATGGTCGGCGATTTCGATCCGGCGGCGGTCGAGGCGAAGATCAAAGCGCGCTTTGGCGACTGGAAGGGGCGCGGCCCCGCCGGCGCCGATCCCGACATCGGCAAGGTGGATTATCGGCGCGCCGCGGCGGCCGATGATTTTATCGATCCCGCGATCCAGGATTCGGTGACGCTCGCCACGTTCAAGCCGTGGGTCGAGGAAGCCGATACGCGGGCCACGCGCGCGCGCTCGTTGGCCGAAGATGTCGGTGAAGCGATCGTCAACCGCCGCCTCGCGAAGCTGGCGCTGAACGAGGATTCACCGATCCTTGCCGGCTATTTCAGCGAAGCGGCGGGGTGGAAAGTTTTCGATCAGGTCACCGTTGGCGCGGTGGCCAAGGAAGGGGCGTGGAAAGAGGCGCTGGCGTTGATCGAACAGGAACAGCGCCGCGCCATCGCCCATGGTTTCACCCAGGCTGAAGTCGAAGAACAGCTGGCGAACCGCCGCACCGCGTTCAAAAATGCCGTTGCCGGGGTGACGACTCGGCGCAGCGATGCGCTGGCCGATACGCTGGTCGCGGCGGCGAAGGGCGATTTTGTCTTCGTGCGCCCCGAAACCTCGCAAGCTTTGTTCGACGCGACCGCACCGTCGCTGAATGCCGCGGCGGTCACTGCGGCCTTCCGCAAACGGATGGAGGGCTTTGGCCCGCCGCTCGCGCGGGTGTCGGCTAAAAAGCCGATCGAAGGCGGCACAGATGCGATCCTCGCGGCGCTGCGCACCTCGACCGAAATAGCCGTCGCTGCGCCGACCGAGGCCACCAATGCCGCCTTCGCTTATGACAAATTCGGCACGCCGGGCAAAATCGTCAGCGATGACAGGATCGAGGATCTGGGCATCCGCCGGGTCCGTTTCACCAATAATGTGATGCTCAACATCAAAAGGACCGATTTCCAGAAAGACCGCGTGATGCTGTCGCTGCGCGTCGATGGCGGCAATCTGCTCGCGACGCGCGACGATCCGACGCGGGTTTCACTGGCGGGCTCACTGATGCTCGGCGGGCTCGAGGCACATAGCCTCGACGAACTGCGCTCGATCTTGGCTGGTGAAACCGTCAGCCCGAGTTTCGGCAATGCCACCGATGCGTTCGGCGGCAGCGCGCTGACCTCACCCGAAGATTTTGGGTTACAGGCAAAGTTGATGGCGGCGTATCTGACCCATCCCGGCTATCGCCCCGACGGCCTGGCGCTGATCCGCCGCGTCCTGCCGCAGCAATATGCCGCGAACGATGCGACCCCGGCGGCGGCGCTCGGCCGCGATGTCGGCGGCATCCTCGCCAACGATGACCCGCGATCGCAAACCCCGCCGCTCGAAAAACTGATGGCGCTCGACTGGGCGCAGCTGAAGCCGGTGGTGGCCGACAGCTTCGCGCATGGCGCGATCGAGATCGGTGTCGTCGGTGACATTGATGAACAGGCGGCGATCGATGCGATCGCCGCGACCTTTGGCGCGCTGCCCGAACGCCGTGCCGCCTTCGACCCGCGCGCCGAGGCGCGGAAGCGCGACTTTGCGACCGATCGCAGCGAGCGGACGCTGACCCACAAGGGACCAGCCGAGCAGGCGGAGCTGCGCGTCTATTGGCCGGCGCGCGACGACAGCGATCTTGCTGAGGCGATGCGGCTCAACTTGCTCGCGCGGGTGATGCAGCTCAAGCTGACCGAGGAATTGCGCGAGCGGCTCGGTGAAAGCTACAGCCCCGGTGCCGCCGCCAGCCTGTCGGACGAATTTCCCGGCTATGGTCATCTCTTCGCCGCGAGCAATGTCGATCACAAGGATCTGGCGACGACCCGCGCCGCGATCTTTGCGATCGCCAAGGAGCTGCGCGAAGCGCCCGTCGATGCCGACCTGCTCGACCGCGCGCGCAAGCCGTTGGTCGAGGCGATGACCAAGTCGCGGCGCGAGAACGCCTATTGGCTGAACTATGTTGCCGAAGCGACCAGCCAGACCGATCGCCTCGACCGCAGCCGCAAGGGGATTGGCGAAGTCGAGTCGGCGACGCCCGCGGACCTGCAGACGTTGGCGAAGCGCTATCTGGTCGACGACAAGGCGCTGGTGATCAGGGCGGTGAGCGACAAGGCGGAGAAGTAGTGGGCGTCTGAAAACGCCTGGCTACCGACCTAAGCGATCCTCTCCCAACGGGGGAGGGAGACCACCCGAAGGGTGGTGGAGGGGCACAGGAGGTTTGCGTGGCACTGAGCTGAAAGGGCCGATCTTTTCCGGGAACCCGCTGGAGCCTGCTTCCTCACCGGCAAGGCAAACCGCCTGTGCCCCTCCACCAGCTTCGCTGGTCCCCCTCCCCGTTCCGGGGAGGACCGGCTAGGTCCACTCCCCACCTAAAAGCCGCCGATCAAACCCGCCCCGGCGCCCGTGCCCGAATGAAGTTCTCCAGCGCGACGAAGATCATTTCGCGTGCATCGCTGCCCAGCATCTCAGCGGTGAGCACGTCGAACTCCACACGATCGCCGCATGCCGCGGCGCTCACCATGCCCGCCAGCAACGCTTCGTCGAAACTGGCGCGCGGGCAGCAGGGCGGGGCGACGGCAAAGGGATCGGGCCAGCTGTGGCCGATCGCCTCGACGACCAGCCGGTAGCGCCGCGCCGCGAGGATATTGCCCCAGCGCCGCTCGAGTTCGGGCATCGGGTCGCGATCGCCGCGGCGGCAGACGATGCAATAGCGCAGCGCCAGCACGGCTTGCGCGGCTTCGACCGACAGGTCGCGGATCAGCGGTTGCTCGGTCAGTTGCCGGATCAGGGTGCTGCTTTGCATGGCGTTATCGTCTCCCGGCTGTTGCAGTCCTCCGTCTCCGCTTTTGAAAAAGATGCCGGCCGCTGCATGGAACAGCGGCCGGCAGGAGGGGACTGCCCCATCTTGCTATTGAGAATTAGTCGCACGCGCAAGCGAAAAAAGAGGCGCCCGAAAGCGCCTCTAAAATTCGTCGATTTTTATTCTGTTTTGTCATCCCGCGCAGGCCGGGATCTCTACATTAAGCCATAACGCCAAGGCGAGATTCCGGCCTGCGCCGGGATGACTGGATTCGACTCAATCCTCGCCCGACGGCTTCGACTGCAGCTGGATATAATTCTCGATCCCCATCCGCTCGATCATCTCGAACTGCTTTTCCAGCTCATCGACATGATGTTCTTCGCTGGCCAGGATCGATCCGAACAGGTCGCGGCTGACATAGTCGCGCACGCTCTCGCTGTGGGCGACGGCATCCTTGAGCAACGGGATCGCTTCTTCCTCCAGCGCGAGATCGGCCTTCAGAATTTCTTCGACCGTCTCACCGACGCGCAGGCGACCGAGCATCTGGAAATTGGGCAGGCCGCCAAGGAACAGGATACGGTCCGCCAGCTGGTCGGCGTGCTTCATCTCGTCGATCGATTCTTCGCGCTCGAACTTCGCGAGCCGTGCGACGCCCCAATTGTCGAGCATGCGATAATGCAGCCAGTACTGGTTGATCGCGGTGAGCTCGTTTTTGAGCGCCTCGTTCAGAAAATCGATGACTTTTTCGTCGCCCTTCATGGTGTAATCCTGTCATTTTATCTTGGAATGGGATGAGCGCATTATACGGGCCCCGGCCCCATCAGGCCAAGGTCAAAAATGGCGGAAAACCAAGAAAAATCAGGCGGTCGCGGCGACGTCGCTGATGATATTGCGAGCGAAAGGCAGGCATTGGCCGCACTTGGGTTTGCGACCCAATTGCGCATAGGCTGCCTTGGCGCAGCGCAATTGGCCATCGCGTGCGACATCGCGCAGCTGGCTTTCCCTTATTGCGTTGCAGACACAGACGACCATGTGCGAATCCTTCTCAACAATTGTGATGTAGGGATAGTGCGAGGGATTCGCAACAGGAAAGATGCGACTGGTTCGCAATCCGAACAACGGCAGTTTTTGGCGTTTCTGTCGCCCGCCGCCCCTTGCCCCCAAACTGATTCGCGGGCATAGGCGCGGCCATCTTCCCGCCTGCCCAAGCAAAGGTCCGCGCCCATGAAAGTGAATGTCTATGTGACGCTCAAGCCGGGGGTTCTCGACCCGCAGGGCAAGGCGATCCATCATGCGCTCGAAGGACTGGGCTTTGGCGGGGTCGCCGATGTGCGCGCGGGCCGCTTCATCGAACTCGACGTCGCTGACGATGTCGCCGATGCCGATCTCGATGCGATGTGTGCCAAGCTGCTCGCCAACACGGTGATCGAAAACTACCGCATCGAACGCGCCTAACAGGAGCCGACCCATGAAGACCGCCGTCATTGTCTTTCCCGGCTCCAACTGCGACCGCGACATGGCGGTCGCGCTCGAAACCGTCGCTGGAAAGCCACCCGCGATGGTGTGGCACCGTGAGACCGAATTGCCTGATGGCATCGACTTCATCGCGCTTCCCGGCGGCTTCTCCTATGGCGATTATCTCCGCTCGGGTGCGATGGCGGCGCGCTCGCCGATCCTGCGCAGCGTCGCCGATGCGGCTGCCCGCGGCGTTCCCGTGCTTGGCGTATGTAACGGCTTTCAAGTGCTGACCGAGGCGCAATTGCTGCCCGGCGCGCTGATGCGCAACGCGGGGCTCAATTTCGTCTGCCGCACCGTGCCGCTCAAGGTCGAGAACAGCCAGTCGCTGTTCACCGCCAGCTACAACGCGGGCGAGACGATCGACATCCCCGTCGCGCATCACGACGGCAATTATTTCGCCGACGCCGCGACGCTCGACCGGATCGAAGGCGAGGGGCGCGTCGCTTTCCGTTACGCCGATGCCGTCAACGGCTCGGCACGCAACATCGCGGGTGTTCTGAACGATGCGGGCAATGTACTCGGCATGATGCCGCACCCCGAACGCGCGATCGATCGCGCGCATGGCGGCACCGACGGACTACGCCTGTTCGAAGCGGCGCTCGGCGTCCTCGCCTGATATTTCGTCAGACGCATCGGCGGAGGACTTCGCTTTCGGTTGCAGCCGGCGCCCGACGAGCAGCAGCACCGTCGGCCAGAACATCGTGTTCCAGATGTCGTGCCAATGCGCCGCGTCGGGCTGGATCACCGAATCGCTCATCTCGCGCGTGAGGTCGAGCCACTCGCCCCCGACGGCCATGGCCAGAACAGCCAGCCATGCAACCACCCAGCCCCCACGCCACCGCCAGAACAGGCGAACGAGCAGAAACAGTGCCAATCCGAAATAGATGTGCAGCGCGTCTTTATCGAGGCCGCTCAACTCGACCAGCGTGGCCTTCCGTTCGCCGAACAGCGAGGCAATTTCAATTAATGTCATGGATCAAACCTTGGCAGCGAATGGCGTAAAGTCGGTGCCTTCGTCGAACACATCGACACCTTCGCGGCGTTTCAACGCGCCCACTACCAGATAAGTTGCCGGGGTCAGCGCCGCTTCCCACGCGACCTTCATCGCCCAGTTCGTTACCATCACGAGCAGCACCTGCTCGGTTTCCCAGATCCCCAGAAAGGCAATCGGGTAAAAGATCAGGCTGTCGATCCCTTGGCCGACGACCGTCGATCCAATCGTCCGCATCCACAGGAAGCGCCCGCCGGTCGCCACCTTCATCCGGGCAAGGACATAGGAGTTCACAAACTCACCGGCCCAGAAAGCGACGATTGACGCGAGCACGATCCGCCACGCGCTGCCGAACACACTGTCATAGGTCGCCTGACACACCGCGCCGGTGCCGCTACCGTCGCCCGATTTCAGGGCCAAGCTTTCGGTGCCGCTGCACCACCAATCTTGCGCGGGGGGCATCGCGAGCACGATCCAGCTCATCACCGCCATGAACACAAGCGCCCCGAACCCGGCCCAGATCACGCGGCGCGCCCGCGCATAGCCATAGACCTCGGTCAGCACGTCGCCGATGACATAACCGATCGGGAAAAACAGGATCCCGGCGCCAAAAGTCAGCCCGCCAAGGGTCGACAGCTTAGAAGCGCCGATGATGTTGCTGAGCAGCAGCACCGTGACGAACGCGGCCATGACGAAGTCATAATAGCGAAAATGATGGACAGCCGCGGCGGAGGTCCGGGCGGGTGCGATCGAGGGCGGCGAGGATTCGGTCATCAATCGGCTGCTTAACCCGCTTTGCAGCCCACGCAAACCACGCTATTCGCGCAAGCCACGCGCCCGTAGCTCAGCTGGATAGAGCACCCGCCTTCTAAGCGGGTGGTCGCAGGTTCGAATCCTGCCGGGCGCGCCATTTCCAAAGGTTACAGAGCGCGCCGAACAGGCCGGTGATGGATAGTAGGCGGAGGTGTCATGCGGTGAGCGTCGGCGCGGCGCAGCGGCACGGCCAATCCAACTGCGCGCCTTGGCCGTACTATTTCAGAATAACATGCATATGCAACAGCCGCTCATATGCAGCGTCATTGAGTGCGGAGTTCTGCTCGGCATAGCTGACGACCTCATATTCGATGCCGTCGGGGTCGAAGAAATAGAAGCGGCGGCCGGGTTCGTAATCGTCGTGGCTAAAGGGGATCAGGCCCGCCGCCCTGACCCGCGCCTCGACCGCGTCAAGGTCGTCAACCTGGATGCCGAGATGATTGAGCGGTTCGCCATTGGGGTAGCGCGCGTCGGCATGCTGACCATTGGGTCCGGTGTAGAGCGCGACATACGCGCGGTCGCTGCCAAGATGAATTGTGCGCCCGCCGTCGCGCGCCGGGCCGCGCCAGCGCTCATGCCAGCCAAAGATCGCAGACAGCAAGGCGGCGCTGCGGTCGGGGTCGCTGACCGTCACGTTGACATGCTCGATAAAGGGATGCGTCACGATATTCTCCTGATTCGGGTTGACGCAGCGTGTATTGCAAGCTCAAGTCAGGTTTAGATCAAGCCTCTATATCGCAGGGAGACGCAATGCACCGCACCGACCTCATTCCGATCGGCGAACTGGCGGCGCGGACCGGGGTCGCGGTGTCGGCGATCCGCTTTTACGAGGCGAAGGGGCTGGTCGAAGCGCTACGCACGCGCGGCGGCCAGCGGCGCTTCCTGCGCGCCGACATCCGCCGCGTGTCGTTCATCCTGATCGCGCAGCAGCTGGGATTGAGGCTGGAGGAGATTGCCGCCGAGCTGGCGCGGCTGCCCGCGGGACGTACTCCCAATGGCGCCGACTGGACGCGGATCAGCACCGCATTGCGGGCGCGGATCGATGGGCAGATCGCGGCGCTTGAGCGGACGCGCGAGCTGCTTGGCACCTGCATCGGATGCGGGTGTTTGAGTCTGAAGAAATGCGGGCTGTATAACGCGCAAGACAAGGCGGCGCAGCGGGGAGCAGGGCCGCGTTATGTGCTGGGGGATCGCGCGGGGGAGATTGCGGAGGTGGGTTGAGGCTAATCCTCCCTGTCGCGTAGCGATGGGGAGGGGGACCGTTCGCGAAGCGAATGGTGGAGGGGCCGCGACCGTGCGCCGTTGCCCCTCCGTCAGCGCTTCGCGCTGCCACCTCCCCATCGCTGCGCGACAGGGAGTATCTAGCGGTACCGGGCCCGATAGCGGACGATTCCGGTCCTAAACAGCGCTTAGCGTTTCAATCTCCGGCGCCCCCGCCAGGCACGGGCCAAGCTTCGCGCCAAGGCTGCGGAAATGCTCCGACGCACGGTGCGCCTCGACCGCCGCGCCATCGTCATAACATTCCAGCACCTTGTAAACGCCCGCCTCGTCGGTGCGGAACAGCCGGTAATAGCTGTTTCCCGGCTCGTTCGCCGCCACCGCGGGCGCCAGTTCGGCGAAGACGCCTTCGAATTCGGCTTCCTTGCCGGGCTGGACGCGCAAGGTTGCGATGATACCGATGCCGCTCATGTCATTCTCCCTGTTTCAGGCTTTCAAATCCGGATCGACGTCCCAGCCGTCCTCGACCTGCACGCCAAAGCTGTTCAGGATCATCGAAACCTGGGTGTATTGACCGACCGTCATCACCAGATCCATGCGGCCCTTGTCGCCAAGCGGGGCGAGCGCGGCCCAGGTCGCGTCGGCAACGAAATGATCCTTGGTAAGCTCGTCGGTCGCGCGCAGCATCGCGCGGTCGAGGTCACTCCAGCCCGCGTCCGGCCCCACCTTGATCCGCGCGATTTCCTCTTCGGTCAGCCCGCAGTCGAGGCCGATGCGCTTGTGCTGGGTCCATTCATAACCCGAGCGGCAGTTGTAGCCGGTGCGCAGGATGACGAGCTCGCGATCCCGCGGGGAAAGCGCGTTGCGCTTCGACAGGATATAATTGCCCCATGCGAGAAACGCGGTGAGCGCCTTGGGTGCATGGGCAAGGGTACGGAAGATGTTGAGGATCTTGCCGCCGCCGACCTTGCCGCCATTGGCAGCAAGGAAGGGTTCCAGCGCGGCGCGCTGGTCGGCATCGAGCCGGCCGAGATCGACCGGCTCGATACGCGGTTTGCGGAGTCTCACTTAACGGGGCCGCAAATCAAAAGACCTCGAACAGGCCCGCTGCGCCTTGGCCGCCGCCGATGCACATCGTGACGACGGCATATTTCACGCCGCGGCGCTTGCCTTCGAGCAGCGCGTGGCCGACGCAGCGCGCGCCGGTCATGCCAAACGGGTGGCCGATCGAGATCGAGCCGCCATTGACGTTGAGCAGTTCGTTAGGGATGCCCAGCTTGTCGCGGCAGTACAGCACCTGCACGGCAAACGCTTCGTTGAGTTCCCACAGGCCGATGTCGTCCATCTTGAGCTCGAAGCGTTCGAGCAGCTTAGGGATCGCGAAGACGGGGCCGATGCCCATTTCGTCGGGCTCGGTGCCCGCGACCGCCATGCCGACATAGCGGCCAAGCGGGGTCAGGCCGCGCTTTTCGGCGACCTTGGCTTCCATCACGACGCAGGCCGACGAACCGTCGGCGAGCTGGCTGGCGTTGCCCGCGGTGATCGTATGGCCTTCGCCCATCACCGGCTTCAGGCTCGACAGGCCTTCGAGGGTGGTGTCGGCGCGGTTGCACTCGTCCTTGTCGGCGACGACATCGTGGAAGCTGACTTCCTTGGTTTCCTTGTTCATCACCGCCATCGTCGCGTTGCACGCGATGATTTCATCGGCATAAAGCCCCGCGGCCTGCGCCGCGGCGGTGCGCTGCTGCGACTGGAGCGAATATTCGTCCTGCGCTTCGCGGCCGATGTTATACCGCTTGGCGACGACCTCGGCGGTGCCGATCATCGGCATATAGGTGTTCTTGTGCATCGCGATCAGCTCGGCGTCGGTCTCGATAAACACCTTGCCGCTGCCGCTGACCTTCGAGATGCTTTCGATGCCGCCGGCAACACAGATGTCCTGACGGTCGACGATGATCTGCTTCGCGGCGGTCGCGATCGTCATCAGGCCCGACGAGCACTGACGGTCGATGGACATGCCGGGGACGGTGACGGGCAGCCCGGCGCGCAGCGCGATCAGGCGCGCGACGTTCATCGTCTGCGATCCCTGCTGCATCGCGGCGCCGAACACGACGTCGTCGATCTCGCCGCCCTCAAGGCCCGCGCGCTCGACCGCCGCCTTGACCGAGAAAGCGCCGAGCGTCGGCGACAAGGTGTTGTTGAACGAGCCGCGGCCCGCCTTGGTCAGCGGGGTGCGGGCGGTGGAAACGATGACGGCGTCACGCATGGTAATATTCCTCTTCGAAGAGTTTGAGAAAATCTTTGCCGGGGAGGGCGGCGCTCAAACGAAAAACTGGCTGATCCATTCGGCGATCAGGGCCGGCTTGTCCTCGCCCTCGATCTCGACGGTCACTTCATTGGTCTGTTGCCACTGGCCAGGGCGCTTTTCCTCCAGCTCGAGCAGCTTGATATGACTGCGCACGCGCTTGCCCGAGCGGACGGGCGAGAGGAAGCGGACTTTGTTACAGCCGTAATTGACGCCCATCTTGACCCCGCCGACCTTGGGGCCGTCGGTGCTCTGGCCCAGCATCGGCATCAACGACAGGGTCAGGAAACCGTGCGCGATGGTGCCGCCGAACGGCGTCAGCTTGGCCTTTTCCTCGTCGATATGGATGAATTGGTGGTCGCCGGTGGCGTCGGCGAACTTGTTGATCATGTCCTGATCGACCAGCACCCAATCGGATGTCCCCAGATGCTCACCGACCTTGGTCTGCAATTCCTGCGGTGTGATTGTGGCCATCGCTCATCCCCTCGATCATTGGTTCGGGGCGCGTTCTAGGCCTGTCTGGACGCGTTGCACAAGGCCCAAGCCGTCATGCCAAGGCGCCGTAGCGTCAGTCTGGCTTGGCGGTCTTGGCGGCGCTCGCCTTGGGTTTCTGGGACTCGGCAAACGGCATGATCATCGTGCCGTCGGGGGCGGCGGTAAAGGTCGTCTGGGTTGGATAGGCGAATTCATAGCCCGCCTTCGCCATCGCCTCGAACACGCGAATGCCGACATCGGTGCGCGCCGCGGCGACGACGTCGAATTCGTCGCTGAACACGTCGAACAGCAATTCGAAATCGAGGCTGGACGGGCCAAAGGTCAGAAAGCTCGAGCGGATGAATTCCTGCCCCGCGGCCATGACCTGTTCTTCGAGCAGCGCCGGCAGGTCGCGCAGCATCGTCGGCGTCGTCTGATAGATGACGCCGATATGGAAAGTGATGCGGCGGCGGTGGAGATGGGCGAAATTGGTGATTTCCTTGCCCAGCAAATTGGTGTTCGAGATGACCAGCAACTCGCCGTTGAGCGAGCGCAGGCGGGTGCTTTTCAGCCCGATGCGCTCGACCGTCGCGGTGCTGGTGTCATATTTGATCGTCTCGCCGACGCGGAACGGCCGGTCGAAAATGATCGACAGCGACGCGAACAGGTCCGAAAAAATCCCCTGCGCGGCCAGGCCGATGGCGATGCCGCCGATGCCCAGACCCGCGACCAGCCCGGTGACATTGACCCCCATATTGTCGAGGATGACGATCGCCGCGATTGCGAACAGCGCGACGCTGATCAACAGGCGGATGATCCCCATCGCGTTCGACAGCGTTTCATTGTGCCCGTCCGACGCGCGCCGCTGGATCAGGCCCAGGATGATCTCGCGCGCCCAGATCGCGACCTGCAAAACAACCGCGACCGTGAAGATCAGCTGGAGGATCTGCAGGATCAACGCGGGCGGCTGCGCATAGCCCGCGACCATGCGGATCGCGACAATGGCCAGGACGAACGACTTGGTCTTGTGGATCACCCGCCCGACGATGTGGGTCAGGGTGAATTCGCCCGGCGTCGCCTGCGCGCGCTTCAGCGCGAAACTGCGGATCATCGACAGCAGGAAATAGATGGTGAGGCCCGCGGCGATCGCGATGCCGATCTGCAACCAGTGGCTGTTCACCCACGCGACGCTGCTGTCCCACCAGGCGCGGATGTCGGCAAGCGGGTTCTCGGTCGCGGCGCTGGCGCTGGTCTTGGCGGCAGCAGTCTGCGCCGCGGCAAGGATGGAGAAAGTCACGTTAGTCCTTTTGGGTCTCGGGTCAGGCGGATTGCAGTAACGCCGCGGCGGCAGGTGCGCGCTCCAGATAGGCCAAAAATCCGCGTTCGTAACGCGAAAGATATTTGGCCACGCGCGGCAACGGTCCGACCGCCGCGGAAAAGTCGCCGCGCTCCTGCGCCGCCGCGATCATCGCCGGGTGGACATAAGCCTTGCGTGCGATGGCGGGGGTATTGCCGAGCCGGTCAGCGACATGCTCGAGCATCGCCTTGAGCGTCGGTGGTTCGGGGGCGTCATAGAGAAAGGAGAAGGCCTCGACGCTCGCCGACCAGGTGCGGAAATGCTTGGCGCTGAATTCGCCGCCCATCGCGTCGCGGATATAGGCGTTGACGTCTTCAGACGCGACCGCACAGACGGCGCCATCATCTTCATATTGAAACAGATTCTGCCCCGGCAGATCCTGCAAGCGCCGGACCAGCGTCGTCAAACTGCGGTCGCTGATCGTCACCAGCCGCTGCGCGCCGCCCTTGGCGCGGTAGCTCAGCCGGAGCGTTTTGCCGGTCAGCTTCGCGTGCCGCTGGCGCAGCGTCGTCGCGCCGAAGCTCTTGTTCGCCGCGACATATTGTTCATTGCCGACGCGCAGCGCCGCAAGGTCGAGCAGGCGGACAACCGCGCCGACAACGCGCTCCTGACACAGGCTGCTCCGCGCCAGATCGCTTTCGAGCCGCGCGCGCAGCAGCGGCAGCGCATGGCCAAAAGCCGCACAGCGATCGTATTTTTCGGCATCCTGCGCCAGCCGGAAATCGGGATGATAGCGATATTGCTTGCGCCCGCGCGCGTCATAACCGGTGGCCAGGATATGGCCGTTGGCGGCGGGGCAGTACCAGGCGTCCTCATACGCGGGCGGCAGGGCAATCGCGTTGAGCCGCATGATCTCATCGCGGTCGCGGATGATCTTGCCCTTGGTGTCGCGGTATCGCCAACCGTCGCCGACGCGCTCGCGCGAGATGCCGGGCAGGCCGTCGTCGACATGGATCAGGCGAGGGGTGGGCATGGCGCATTAGCGCGCTGCCCCGCCGATTGGTTCCGCCTCAGCGCGCGTCGGGGAGCGAATGGCGCGCCGGAACCTGCGCCGGACGCGCCATCAGCGGGCGCCAACCGGACTCCTGTTCGCGGCGGCGGCAATAGGTCGACAGCCCTATTTCGAGCGCCAGCATCATATAGATGAACGGCTGGAACGCGATGCCCACGAACAAGGATCCGACCATATAGACGATATGGCCATGCTGGAGCGCGGTCGCGAGCGGGGCGATCCATTGCTCCTCACCGCGCCGCGTTTTCAGATAACGGCGACGGACGCGCTCCATCTGGGCGATACCGACGATATGGAGCAGCAGCCACAGGGCGAGCCCCGGATAACCCTGTTCACCCAGCATCTCGAAATAGCTCGAATGATAGGCGCGGCCCTGATCTTCGTGCACGGCGGCGTCCGCCAGTTGCGGCTGGTTCGGATCATAGCCGGCTCCGCTCGTTTCGACGCGGAGGCGATTCTGGATATAAGCGTTGAAGCCGCCGCCGAAGGGGTTCTCCTTGGCATAGTCCCATGTCCACGCCCACACCGCGACGCGGGTCGACGCCGACTGATCCGATTTATAGCCCTGGATCGTTTCCATGCGCTCGGTAAAGCTTTGCGGCAGGAACGGCACCGCGGCGACTGCGAGCAATCCCGCGCCGACTATATAAAGCAAGCGGTGCTTCACCGCGCGCAGCGACAGCACGGCGAGCACGGCAAGACAGACGAGGCCGGTCCGCGCCTGCGTCCCGATCGGCAGCATCATGCAAGCAAAGCAGAGCGCGAAGCAGAAGAGCGAGACGCGCCAGTCGGGCGTGAAAATCGTGCCGTGGCGACGATACCACAGGATCAGGGGGATGATCGCGATGCCGACGGTCGACATGATCGACCCTTCATAAAGCCCGAAATTTTCGTTGAGCAGCAACTGCAGCGACCCGTAGCCGCCGCCGCCCGCTGCGGTTTTGATGCCGCCGGCAATGGCGATCGACGCCGCCGATAGTAGCAGAATCAGCGCCAGCGATTCGATCCGTAGCTTAGTGCGCAAGGTCAGCGGCAGGAAAATCGCCCAGACGAGCGCTTTCCACACCCAGCTCCATTTATCGGCGGCTTCGACGGGGAAATCGGCCGACATCGTCGTCATGCCGCAATAGGCGAGCAGCAGGGCGAGCAGCACCTGTCGCCCCGACCAGCGCGTATCGCGCTTGTCGTCGATCGTGAGCCAGCCGACGATCGCGAGCCCGAAAACGATCAGCGAGATCGGGATCGAATTGATGAGGAAATAACTCAGCCGCTGCGGCGCGACGATGTCGATGTAGCAAAAGCACAACACGAACAGGAACGGCTTGCGAAAACCGAGCCCAATGAACGCGAACAGAAAGGCGACGAACGCAATGTCACGCATCGGGGCGTTGATCCGCTTCGGCATGGTCGGCACTGCGGCTTTGCTGCCACTGCGCGCGCGGGCTGACCTCGCGGTCGAGATCGTCGCGATGGAGCAGGCGCCAGAGCGCAATCGCCATCAAGACGTGCGTCAGACCGATGGAAAAATTGTCAACCATATAGGATGTTGCCTAGGCTATCTGGGTTGACGCGGCGTTAAGCCTTGTCTGCCAGAGACCACCATAATGACCCGAATATTGCACGTCCTCGATCATAGCCTGCCCACACACAGCGGCTATACCTTTCGCACCCGCGCGTTGATGAAGGCGCAGGTGGCAAAGGGCTGGGCGGTTGCGGGGGTCACCGGGGTGCGTCATCCCGAACCGGGGAAAGCCAAAGAAGACGGGGGCGAAACCGTCGACGGGCTGACCTTTTACCGCACCGCGCCGATCGCGCCCGCGCGCGCGCCGATCCGCGAATGGCGCGAAATCGGCGCGCTGGCCAGGCGGGTTGAGGCGCTGGCGCTGGAATGGAAACCCGATGTGCTGCATGCGCACTCGCCGGTGCTCGACGGGCTCGCCGCGCTGCGCGTCGGCAAGCGGCTCGGTATTCCCGTCATCTATGAAATTCGCGCCTTCTGGGAGGACGCGTCGGTCGGCAATGGCACCGGGCGCGAGGGCAGCCTGCGCTATTGGCTGACCAAGCAGCTGGAGACGCACGCGGTGAAGTCGGCCGATGCGGTTGCCGTGATATGCGAAGGCTTGCGCGGCGATCTGATCGCGCGCGGTATCGATCCGGCCAAAATCACCGTCTCGCCCAACGGCGTCGACCTCGACCTGTTCGGCGATCCGCCGCCGCGCGACGATGCGCTGGCGGACACGCTGGGGATCGCCGCCGACGACGCGGTGATCGGTTATATCGGCAGCTTTTACGATTATGAGGGGATCGACGATCTGATCGCGGCGATGCCCGCGCTCGTCGCGACGCAGCCCAGGGCGCGGCTGCTGCTCGTCGGCGGCGGGCCGATGGAGGCGGCGCTGAAGGCGCAGGCCGCGGCGTCGTCTGCGGCGGCGCAGATCCATTTCGTCGGCCGCGTGCCGCATCAGGAAGTCGAGCGCTACTACTCGCTGATCGATATCCTCGCCTATCCGCGCAAGAAAATGCGGCTCACCGATCTGGTCACCCCGCTCAAACCGCTTGAGGCGATGGCGCAGGGCAAGCTGGTCGCGGCGTCGGACGTCGGCGGCCACCGCGAATTGATCGAGGACGGCGTGACCGGGACGCTGTTTGCCCCCGACGATCCCAAAGCGATTGCCGATGCGCTGGCGAAGCTCCTCGAAAATCAGGACATTTGGGCGGAACGAAGGCGGACTGCACGTATTTTTGTCGAAACCCATCGTAACTGGTCATCAAACATTTTACGTTACGAGCCGGTTTACCAGCGATTGCTGCGCGGCGCCGCCTGAACGCGCTGCCCCGGACGACGATATTTTGGCCCCGCACAGGCCGCACGGAATTGGACGATATGGACGAGACCAGCGACAACCCCGGCCAGGGCAAAGCCAGCGCGCTCCTTCGCACGCTGCGCCTCGCCATGCCTGCGGTGATCGGCGCCGCGGTGCTGACCTTCCTGTTCGCGGCGGTGATGCCGATGTCGTGGGTCGCGGGGATCGCTTGGAACCTCTATCTCGATCGCCTGTCGGACTATTTTGTGCCGCCGGTCGGCAATGCGGCGCGGCTTTTGCTCGCGTTCGGCATGGCTGCGATCGCTTCGCTGATCGCGGGGCTGGTCGCGCTGTTGATCGCGCAGCCCGAAGCGGCGGGCCTGTCCTCGCTGCGCGGGCGCTTTCGCCGCGAATCCGCTGCGGATGCCGACGAGGATAGCGACGCCTTTTGGACCCGCCGCCGCCGCGTCGATCTGCATCCCGATGATCCGGTACGCCCGCCGATCCGTGCCGGTCGCGATCTGCCTGCGGGCGGACTGGGGCCGCTGAACGCCGAGGTTGCGGATCAAAGCGCCGAAGCCGATCTGTGGCTCGACGAATTTGCTGAACAAAACGCCGACGAACTTGTGCTCGCCGATCTCGCGCCTGAAGAACCTGCCGTGGGCGATGAGCCTTGGCTGCAACCCGCCGATATGAAGGCTCCCCCGCTGCCCGCGCCCACCGACAATTCGCTCGGCGCCATGGTCGCGCGGCTCGAAGCGGGGCTTGCGCGTCGCCGCGAACCGGCAGGGGAAGATGCTGCGACCACCGCGATTCTGGCGCCCGAAGATGGCGCTGCCGCAGACCCCGAGGTCGACTTCGCACTCGAAGCCGCGCTCAGCACGCTGCAACGGATGACCCGCCAGTCGGTCGGCTAATCTTCGACCGTCAGCACTTCGATCCGCAGCGCGTCGGAAGCGCCCTCGCATTCCACCACCACATCGGCGACGATATGGCCCGGCAATGTCCATTCGCTTGCGGTCAGTTCGGCCTGCAGCGCCGCGCCCACCGCTTTGCCATCGCCCGCCGCCAGAACGCAGGGAAAGATGTGGCGCGCCCCGACAAAATTCGCGCTCGCCCACGGCCGGAATGTCGACGCGCCGATCGTCAGCCCGGGTGGCAAGGCGCCCGTCAGCAGATGGCGCAAACGACGGTGCGGACACCCGGCGCGGCGCGACACGGCGGGCGACCAGCGCGTCATACGTGCGCTCCCTTGGCGGACTGGCGAAAGGGCCGTGTCCGCCGGTCGCCCTGCGGCACGACCCGGCCCGCATGGCGCTCAGCACGCCAGATGTTCATGAAATGTTCCACCCTGCAAATCAACTGGCGGCCCGGTTCGCGCCCCCCGCGCAAATCACTCACCAGCTTTGGATCGCTTGCTGCGGCACGGCCGAAGACGGTGGGCGGCATCGCCGACTCCTTCAAGAAAGCCTCGATCCGTTGCAACAATGTGCGCTCCATATTTTCCTCCCTGACCGCGTCGACAACCGGGCGACTCACCCGATAGGATAAATCCTATCTGATGCTCAATTTCCTACTTGTCTAGGAAAAATCCGCTTGCTAGGAACGAAATAGGAAGGACTAGTTCACCACCCCATGACCGACCATGTTGCCGATCCGCGCGCCGCGCTCGACCGTCTCTTGACCGACAAGGGCATCGACTATGCGCGCCTGTCGCAGGTGATCGGGCGCAACCCGGCCTATATCCAGCAATATATCAAACGCGGGTCGCCGCGGCGGCTCGCCGAACAGGACCGGGCGCGGATCGCCGCCTATCTGGGCGTATCCGAAGCAATGCTCGGCGGCCCGGTCCAGCGCGTTGCGACTCCGGCGCGGATGCGCGGCCCGGGGATGATCCTGGTCCCGAAACTCGCGATCGGCGCCTCGGCGGGCGCGGGGGCCAGCGTCGAGGGCGAACCAGTCGAGGGCGAGGTGGCGTTCGACCCCAAATGGCTGCGCGACCTCGGCGCCGATCCACGCGCGCTCAGCATCATTCGGGTCGAGGGCGATTCGATGGCGCCAACGCTGAACGATGGCGACGACATATTGGTCGACGGCGGCGACGCCGCGGCGCGGCTGCGCGACGGCATCTATGTGCTGCGGATGGATGATGTGCTGATGGTCAAACGCGTCGCGCGCGCGCCGGGGCCGGGACGGATCTCGGTGATCAGCGATAATCCGCATTACCGCAGCTGGGACGACCTGCCGATGACATCGGTACAACTGGTCGGCCGCGTCGTGTGGACGGGGCGGCGGGTGCGGTAGGCGCTTAGCGCGGCGCCGCCATCACCGCTTCGATTTCATGCTCCAGCACTTCGGCGCGCTGGCATTGTTCGGCATTGCCGTCGCGGCACTTTTCGGTCGCCTTGTCGCGCTGGCGTGACAGCTTGCCCAGCTGTTCCTCGCGCTTGCGCATTTCGCGGCCGCGGTTGCGATCGGATTCGTCCTGGCTCGTGGTCGTCCAGTCGGCGACCTGCCCGACGGCCTTGACCGGTGCGGTGACCACAGTCTTGACCGCGCTGATGCAGCCGGTGAGCAATGGAAATGCCGCAAGGGCGATGATGATGGCACGCATTTCGCTTCTCCCTCGCGGATGGACGCTCATCGCATAGCGGCGATTATGTGAACAGCAGATTGCGACGGAAGGCCTAAGGCACGCGCCGCACGCCAGATTACAAAGGCTTGCGGCGGCTGCAAGTAGTGATAGGTTCGCGCCTGCGCCGGGGGCGTTCATGGCCACCGGTGGGGAGGAGGGTCATATGACCAATATGCAAAAGGGCTTGGCCGAGTTGATCGGCACATTCTGGCTTGTCTTTGGCGGCTGCGGCAGCGCCGTGCTGGCGGCGGCGTTTCCCGATGTCGGGATTGGATTGCTGGGCGTATCACTGGCGTTCGGTCTGACCGTCGTCACCATGGCCTATGCGATCGGCCATATTTCAGGCTGTCATCTCAACCCTGCGGTCACCGTCGGGCTGTGGGCGGGCGGGCGCTTCGATGCGCGCGACATTCCGCTCTATGTCGGCGCCCAGGTGGTCGGTGCCGTGATCGCGGCGTTCCTGCTGTTCTACATCGCCAGCGGCAATCCCGCTTATGATCTGGCGACCAACGGGCTCGCGGCCAATGGCTTCGATGCCGGGTCTCCGGGCGGCTATGACATCTGGTCGGGCTTCCTGATCGAGATCGTGCTGACCGCTTTCTTCCTGTGGATCATCATGGGGTCGACCGATGGCCGCGCGCCGGCGGGTTTTGCGCCGCTTGCGATCGGCCTGGCGCTGACGCTCATCCACCTGATCTCGATCCCGGTGACCAACACCTCGGTCAACCCGGCGCGCAGCACCGGTCCGGCGCTCGTCGTCGGCGGGATCGCGTTGCAGCAATTATGGCTGTTCTGGCTCGCCCCGCTGATCGGCGGTGCGCTCGGCGGCCTGCTCTACAAGACGTTGGGTGCCGACACCTTCCCGAAACCGAATATCGAGGGCGAATAATCGCTGATCCGGCGGGGGCGCGTCGCCTCTGCCGGTCTATTTCAGCAGATCGATGGCGAAGGCGCGAACCTCGGCTGCGATGTCGGGGCGTTGCAGCGCGACCGCCAGATTGGCCTGGATATAGCCCGCCTTCGACCCGCAGTCGTAACGCGCGCCGTCAAAGGTCACGGCGTGGAATGGCTGGGTGCCGATCATCGTCGCCATCGCGTCGGTCAGCTGGATTTCGCCCCCCGCGCCCTTCTCCTGCCCCTCAAGCACGCGCATCACTTCGGGCTGAAGGATGTAGCGACCCGAGATGATCAGGTTCGACGGCGCATCGGCAACCGACGGTTTCTCGACCAGCCCCGTGACTTCGGTCAGCGACCCGTCGCGCGCGCCGGGCGCGATCACGCCATAGCTCGACACCTGTTCGCGCGGCACTTCGAGCACCGAGAGCAGATTGCCGCCGACCTGGTGGTACGCATCGACCATCTGCTTCATACAGCCCGGCGATCCGTGCATGAACTCATCGGGCAGGAAGATCGCAAAGGGCTCATCGCCGACGATCGCGCGCGCGCACCAGATCGCGTGGCCGAGCCCGAGCGGTTCCTGCTGGCGGACATAGGCGCAATTGCCGGGGCCAAGCCGCGTCGGCTCCAGCACCGACAAATCCTTGCCGCGCTCGGACATCGTTTTTTCCAGCTCGAACGCGATGTCGAAATGATCCTCGATCGCACTCTTGCCGCGGCCGGTGACAAAGATCATCTGCTCGATCCCCGCCTCGCGCGCCTCGTCGACCGCATATTGGATCAACGGCCGATCGACGATCGGCAACATCTCTTTGGGGATCGCCTTGGTCGCAGGCAAAAAGCGCGTGCCGAGACCGGCAACGGGGAAGACGGCTTTGCGGATCGGTTTCATGGGCTGCGGCTTAGCTGCGAAGTGTAAACAAGAAAAGATGCGCGGTTCGCCACTGTGCCGGCCTTATTGCGGCGTCACGATCACCACGACGCGGCGATTGTCCTGACGGCCTGCTTCGGTGTCGTTGCTCGACATCGGCACGGCTTCGCCGCGACCGATGATCTGATCGGGCGAAAGCTGCATTCCCGCCCCCTGCATCGGTGCCGCGACTGCGGCGGCGCGCGCCTGCGACAGCGTCAGATTATAGGCTGCGGCTCCGACCGAATCGGTATGGCCCTCGACGCGCGCGGTCGTGATGCCGACGCCGACCAGCTGTGAAGCGATGCGGGCAATCTGCGCCTGCTGCTCGGTTGAAATCGCGCTCTCGTTGGTCTGGAACAGCAGCCGTTCGGGCATGTTGAGCGACCAGTCAAAGCCCTGGTCGACAAAGCCCTCGGCTTTCAGGACGGCGATCTGCGCGGGCGTGAACCCGGTCGGCGCCGGCACGCTTTGGCAAGCGGCAAGCAGGGAAGCACAGATGACAAGAATCAGGCTTCTGATGGATTGGGGGATAGTCTGGGTCACGGCGATACTCCGCTGTTCATGCTTTGGAACGGTTGCGTAATTTGTTGGCGTACATGGCGGCGTCGGCGGCGGTGAGTAGTGCGGTCGCGTCGCCGCCGTTATCGGGATAGACAGCGACGCCGACGCTGACTGACGCGCGATAGGTCTCGCCGCCGGGCAGCGCCACGGGTTGCGCAACACAGGCCCGGATATGCTTTGCCAGGTCGTCGGGTACGGTTTCGGTGTCGAGCGGATCGACGATAACAATGAATTCATCGCCGCCGATGCGCGCCGCAAAATCGCCCTTGCGCAGCGTCTCTTTGATGCACGCCGACAGCGCGACCAGCACCGCGTCGCCCGCGGCGTGACCGAAACTGTCGTTTGCCGCCTTGAAATTGTCGGCGTCGATAAACAGCAGCGCAAAGCGTTCATCGCGCGCATCGGCGGAGGCAATGCGCTGCGCTAACTGTTCGTCAAAGGAATCGCGGTTTGGCATGGCGGTCAGCGTGTCGTGCGACGCGCGGTGCGCGAGCACCGCCCGCTCGCTTTCCATCGTGCCCTGCCAGCCCTGAAGTTCATCCAGCAGCGCATTTATGTCGCCGCCCAGTCGGTCGAGTTCGGCAATACCCAGCGGTTTGACGCGCTTGTCGAACCGGCGATGCAGGCGCACATCGTGCGCGACGGTTGCGATCTCGTTGAGCGGCTTGACCAGTTCATATTCGAACCGCCGCGCCAGAAAGATCGTGCCGAACGCTGTGATGAGCAGGCACCCCAGCCCGGCGAGCAGGCCGATGCGGACATAGTCAATCAACGTCGAGCTATCGCCCCACACCTCGATCGTGCCGATCGCGGATCCGTTGCGCTGGACGGCGACCGCGAAGGGGCGTGGGAAAAACATGCGGGTCAGCAAGGGCGCAGGGTCAGCAACGGGCGACGACCATTGGGTCAGCGGCCGGCCGACATCGTCGAGCACGCGCAGCCGCGCGATCCCGGGGATTCGCGTCAGCGGCTCCAATCCCTCGCGTGCCGCTTGCGGATCGTTGAACACCAGTGCCGGTTCGACGCCATATGCGCCGAGTTTAGCAGCCAGTTCCATATTGCGATCGGCATAGCCGCGCAGCGCCGAAACCCCGGCGAGCAGGATGGTCAGGCCCGACAGCGCGACCGCGAACAGCGTGATACCGAAATGAAAGCGCGACAGCAGCTTTTGCAATGTCGTGCGCGCGCCGATCCGTTCGGGGGTTTGGCCCGTCATATCGGGCCTCCGGTGCTGCGGCCGATGCTCAGCACCCGCGGGTCGATCCGCAGCGGCCCGCGTCCGATCGCGTCGAGGTTCACCGAAAAGCTGAGGCTGGCGGAGCGATCACTCAGGCAGAACATCGCGCCGTAAATGCATGCCGCATCATCGTCGGTGATCGTCAGAATGGGGCGGCCGCGAACCCATGCGATCATTTGCCGCCGGTCTGCCACCGCCGTGCGGCCGAGAAACAGGATGTCGCAGCCACTGCGATCAGTCATCGCCGCCGCGTTCATCCGCCGTACCAGAACCGATCCGGCGCCCGGCACATCGGGCGCCATGCGGTTGGTCAGCCGCGGCGTTCCTATCACGCACATGACACGCGCGGTATCTGCCGATCCGTTCGGCCAGCGTGCGTAGCTGACGATACCGCCAACCATCCGGTTGACCGCGCGCGCCATGCCGTCGTCGCTGTCTTCGACAATCGTCTGGCTTGCGGCCTGAACCGACATCTGGGGCGTCGTCAGCGACGCGCCAATCAGAAACAGCGATGCCAGCACTTTGCAGCGACCCCCACCTGCGCCCAAGCCCATCCTGCCCCAGCGCGGTGGCGTCCGCTAGTCAAAACTATTGGAAAGTCAATGAAAAGTGACGTCATGCGGCCATTTGGCAACAGTCCGCCCGACCCGAATGGCGAGCCATCACACCCTATTTCGCTGGGATGACGAACCGATAACTCAGGCGCGCAACCGGTCGGCAAAACCCTTGCGCAGTTTGGCGAGCTTGGGCGGAATGACTGCCATGCAATAGGGATTGCGCTGCCCTTCGCCGTCCCAATAGGATTGGTGGTAATCCTCGGCCGGGTACCAGTCGGACACCGGCTCGATCGTGGTGACGATCGGCGTCGGCCAATCGCCCTGCGCCCGTTCAATTCCGGCGCGCGCGGCGTCGCCCTGCGCGGCGTCGAGCGGGAACAGCGCGCTGCGATACTGGGTGCCGACGTCGTTACCCTGCCGGTTGAGTGTCGTCGGGTCGTGGGTCGCGAAATGGACATCGAGCAGGTCGTCGTAGCTGATGATCGACGGATCGAAGGTGATGCGGATCGCTTCAGCATGGCCGGTATCGCCGCCGCACACCTGCTTATAGGTCGGATCGGCGACATAACCCCCGATATAGCCGCTTTCGACGCGCTCGACCCCGGCCAGCGACTGGAACACCGCCTCGGTGCACCAGAAGCAGCCTCCGGCAAAAATGGCGGTTTCGTGAGTCATGGCGTCGATCCTTGGTCTGGAGAAGCGGATGCTCCCAAAATAGGTGGTGCGCGGCCCCATTCCAAGGGCGGCGGCGCGTCGATCAGCGGCGGGTGCAGCGCGTTCCCGTTGGCGCGTGCTGTGGCGATCAGCGCGGCCTCGCCTTCGAGCGACGCGACGCGGTTGCGCCAGCCGGGATGCGTTCCGGGCTGGAGCAGCGGACGACCCTTGCGCTGGCCAAAACGGGTCCAGAAACGCGCCGCGGCGGCTGGGTCATACCCTGCACCGGCGAGCAGCCAGACCGACAGCCGGTCCGCCTCAACCTCTGTTTGCTTGAACAGTCGGGCGCTGCGCCCGAATTGCTTGCCTAGCCCGCGATCGACCCCCGCGGTATCAAGGCGCACGCGATGGCGCAGGAGGTTGTGGGCCAGCTCGTGCGCGATAGCGGCTGCCAGCTCGGCATCGTCGGGAGCAAATTCGGCGAGACCCTGGTTGACGAGCACCATCCGACCGTCGGCGACAGCGCCCGCCTTCTCGCTAGCTTCGACGCGAAAATCGCTGACGCACCCGGCGACGGGGGTCAGGGTCAGCGTGCTCCCATTGCCTGTATCGAGCGTGAGCGGAACGGCGGGCGGGAGCGCCGCGAGTTGCGTCTCGATTGCCGTGATCCGGGCAAAGGGGTGCGCGTCGCCGCCTTCAGGTACGGCGCTGCCCTGTATCCCGCTGACTGCGACGCCGACGCGGACCCCCGCCTTGGCGGCGGGCGAGGTCGGCGCAATCGCCGCAATAAACGCGGCGTCGCGGTCCACTGCGCCGTAAGCGCCGAGCGCTTCGGCGCGTCGATCTGGATCGTAAAGGCGCGGGTCGCCCCAGATCCAGCCGAACTGAGGCTGCTGCACTGGGCACCATGCGGCGTTCGCAGTGGTCAAGCGAAAACCGATTGCCGCGACGCGCGCCTCCAGCGCAGCAAGTGCCGCATAGGGCGACGGATCGGCGGGGGTCGCCGCGCCTGCTGGTATGGTCGCGAGGAGTGACAGGGTGACAACAAGGGCAGAAGCACGATGCGGCATCCGCACCGCTTATCAACGCGCGCCTGTCGCGGCCATGAATTTCCCGATGTCTGCAATCGCCCACCTCTTGCCTATCGGCGGCCAAACGCCGATAGGGCGGGGCGATGACGCACGCCTCGACATTGTCTTCGCCCGCCGCCCGCCAACCCCGCCCCGCCGCGCTTGCGCGCTGGCTGTGGGCTGTCGCGCTGCTGGTAATCATCGTGGTTGGGGTCGGTGGTATCACCCGCCTGACCGAATCGGGCCTGTCGATCACCGAATGGCGGCCGGTGTCGGGTGTGCTCCCGCCGCTGAACGAGGCTGACTGGATCGCCGAATTCGACAAATACAAGCAGATCCCCGAATATAGGGAAATCAACCTCGGCATGACGCTGGCCGGGTTCAAGGCGATTTTTTTCTGGGAATGGCTCCACCGCATCCTCGGTCGGGTCGTCGGCATGGCGATGATCTTGCCACTGGCTTGGTACGCCTGGCGGCGCGCAATCCCGGCGGGTTATGGCGGGCGTTTGCTGGCGCTGACCTCGCTCGTCGGGCTGCAAGGGGCGCTCGGCTGGTGGATGGTCGCCTCAGGGCTCGAATATCGCACTGACGTCAGTCATTTCCGCCTTGCGGCGCATCTGCTGACCGCCCTGTTCTTGCTCGCAGGCCTCGTCTGGACGGCGCGGGATCTGGATGCATTGGCGAGCGATCCGGCGGCACGGCCTGGCCGGCTGACCGGCGGCGGTTTTGCGGTCATTGCTATCCTGTTCGTTCAGCTGTTACTCGGCGCGTGGGTCGCGGGGCTGAACGCCGGGTTTGTCGCCAGCAGCTGGCCGCTGATGAACGATCATTTCGTACCGGAGGGAATCGACTGGGCAGGCGGTACAGGGATGGCGCTGACCAACGATCCGTTCCTGATCCATTTCCTGCATCGCTGGTGGTCGTGGATCGCCGCACTCGCCCTGTTGCTGCTAGCGCGTACCCTCCTGCGGTTGAGAGCAAAGTATGAAGCAAAGCTGCTCGTCGCGGTGGTCGCGGCGCAAATGCTGCTCGGCATCTGGACCGTCGTCTCTGGGGTATCGATGTGGGTCGCGGTGGCGCATCAGGTCGTGGGGGCAATCCTCGTCGCCATCGCGTCGGCGGCGCTGCATCGGTTGGGCCGCTCCTCACTATGATGCTGCTTGGCGGTCTCGGCAGCGCGCTGCTGTTGATCGCTCAGCCCTTGCCCGCGCAAGGCGATGAGCCAGCGGCGGTGACCGCGCAGGTCCAGTTCGCCCCGCCGGTGGGCCGTCCGATGTCCTATCGCGTCACCACGCGCCGCATCGGTCGTGACGGGTCGCTCATCAACTTTTCGCTCGTTTACGCGCTGCAATGGCAGCGGATCGGTTGCGGCTACCAGCTCGAAGCGGTGTTGCAGCGGATCGATTCGGATGCGCCTCCCGCCGTTACCCGCGCGCTGACCCTTATGCTCCAGCCGCTCGTCGGGGAACCGCTGGTCTATCTGATCGCCCCCGACGGCGGCCGGATCGATCTGGTTGATCCCGAAGGCCTGTGGGAGCGGGCGACGGCGCGGATCGAGACGGTCGCCGCCGAGGGCGAGCGTGCCGAGGCCAAGCAGCTGGCGCAGCTGATCGCCGCACTGCCCACCGCCGAACGCGACCGGTTGGCGACCGCCGACGTCCGCGCGCTGGTCGCCCCCGCGAATGCCGCGATCCCTATCTCGACCGCGCTCGACGGCGCGAGCGTGTCGATTTTGCACGACGGCACGCGGCGCACCATAGCCAAGGTCGAGCATAGTTCGGCGGCGGCCGGGAGCAGCGCGCCGCCGCTCGAAATCGACCATCTGTGGACCGTCGATACCGTTACCGGACTGTTGTTGCAGGAGCAGCGGCAGAGCTGGGTTATCGAGGCCGATGGCGGCGGACGGACGCTCGTCGAAGAGCGGGTGCGGGCGCTTGAGTTCGCTTCCTAAAGCGTAGGGTATCATAATACCTGCCAGCAAAGCCGCGCTATGCTTGACTTTCTACCCACTTGGCGCCATTGGCCCGCTCCGAAGCGCCGCTGCGTCCAGCATGGATCAGGCGGCGCGGTTTGTTTCGGGCTTTGGAACATTGCTCCATCGCCCAGTCCCTATCTGTCAAGGAGCGTGCCATGATGAAGGCGCTGACCAAGACGACCGTATCGGCGAATGCTGCCACGGTCGAAAAGAAATGGGTGCTGATCGACGCCGAGGGTCTCGTTGTGGGCCGCGTTGCATCGATCATCGCCAGCATCCTGCGCGGCAAGCATAAGCCGAGCTTTACCCCCCACGTCGATTGCGGTGACAATGTCATCGTCATCAACGCGGAGAAGGTGGCGTTCACCGGCAAGAAATTGCAGGACAAGCGGTATTACAAGCACACCGGCTATGCCGGCGGCATCAAGGAAACCAGCCCCGCGAAGATCCTCGAAGGTCGCTTCCCCGAGCGCGTGCTCGAAAAGGCCATCGAACGCATGATCCCGCGTGGCCCGCTCGGTCGCCAGCAGATGCGCAACCTGCGCATTTTCGCCGGCAGCGAACATCCGCATGAAGGGCAGAGCCCCGAAGTGATCGACGTCGCGTCGATGAACCGCAAGAACAAGGTGGGTGCATAATGGCTGACGAACAGACCATGACCGATCTCAAGGATCTCGGCGGCGCCGTCGAAGGCACTGTCGCAGCTCCGGTCTCGACCACGCCGCTGCGTGAGAAGATCGTCGACAAGCAGGGCCGCGCTTATGCTACCGGTCGCCGCAAGGACGCCGTTGCCCGCGTTTGGCTCAAGCCCGGCACGGGCAAGATCACGATCAACGGCCGTGATCAGGAATTGTATTTCGCGCGTCCGACGCTGCGCCTCGTGATCAACCAGCCCTTCGGTCTGGCCGATCGTATCGGCAGCTACGACATTGTCGCCACCGTCAAGGGCGGCGGCCTGTCGGGCCAGGCGGGCGCCGTTCTGCATGGCATCGCACAGGCGCTGACCCGTTTCGAACCCGCGCTGCGCGGTGTTGTGAAAACGGCTGGCTTCCTGACCCGCGACAGCCGCACGGTCGAGCGTAAGAAGTACGGCAAGGCCAAGGCCCGCCGCAGCTTCCAGTTCTCGAAGCGTTAAACAAGTTTTTCCACCGACGGGTGGAGAAGGGAAGGGCGGTCCGGCAACGGGCCGCCCTTTTTCGTGGCGGGGCTAACGCGACGAACGGAGTTAAATATCCGTAAATAAACCATTGTCTAATCGCGATGCGAAGTTAAGCTATCCCAATGCGCCAAGTCCCTGACCCGGATGAGGTGGGCTCTAATACTACGGGGGTAGTTTATGAATTTTAATATTGATTCGCGGCGGTTGCGCCGCGGAAGTCTGCTGGCGTCGGTATGCGCTGCGGGCCTGATGCAAGTTTCACCTGCCATCGCGCAAGATGCGGGCATGGTGTCGGTTACACGCGGCGACCTGATCGCTGGTGTCCAGCCGGAAGCGCAGAATGCAGCGGGCTACATCGCCGCTACCGATCCCGAGCCTTATGCCAATCTTGTCTCGGTCGCCCCCGGGCCCCGTATCGTTCAGGTTGACCCCGAACCCGAAATCCTGATCGCCAACCCCGGCACCGCTACTACGGCGCGCGATCCGGTGAACATCACCGGCATCGCCCAGATGGTCATCGATAACGGCGGCGGCTCGGTCGGTCTGTGCACTGGCACGCTGATCAATCCGCGCACCGTCATTTTCGCGGCGCACTGCGTGAACTCACGCGCTGCCACCGCTTATGGGGCCGGTTCGGGTGGTACCGCGATCGGTTTCGGTTTCGAAACCAATACCCGCGCCAATGCCGCAGGCCAGACCGACGAGCTCGTGCGCTGGCTGCTCGGCGGCACCGGCGGCGCCGGTCGCTTCCAGACCAACACGGCGCAGTCTTTCTACAACGTCAACTGGGTCGGTTATAACCCGCTGTCGCTTGAGCCCGCGGCGCGCAGCTTCCTGTATGGCGACGTCGCTATGGCGTCGTTCGACACCCCCGCTGCCAACATCCCGACCTGGGCTTTGATGTTCTCGCCGCTGACCAACACTGGCACGATTGGCGCGGCGGGTACGGGCTATAACGTCGGGATCTCCGGCTATGGCAATAACGGCAACGGCACGTCGGGCCCCGGCGCAGCCGCTAACAATAATATCGACTTTCGTCGCCGCGCGGCTGAGAATATCCTCGGCGCACTCACCGATCTGCAGACGTTCGAGGGTTTCCTGTTCGGCGGGGCGCCCAACGGCCTGACCCAGAATCTCTATTTCATCGATTTCGATGATCCGCTTCGCGGCATGACCGGCGCGAGCCCGTTCGACTTCAACGCGTTCCGTGACAATGCCCGGACCAATCCGGCCGGCAATTCGCTGGAAGGCATCACGTCTGGTGGTGATTCGGGCGGTCCGCTGATCCTGCAGAATGCTTTTGCACGCCAAGTCGTCATCGGCGTCCTGTCGGGCGGCTATACGCGCTTCTTCAACGGCCAGCCGGCCAACGGCTATGGCACCGTGGCCTTCTATCAGCCGCTCTATCTTTATTGGGACTGGATCGCGGCGAATAACCCCTATCATTATGTGTCGGCGACCGCAGGTAACGGATCGTGGACCGACCCCACCCATTGGGTATCAACCATCGACCCGGCCTATATGATCCAGGCGGGCGGCCAGCTGGTGAACGGCATTCCGACGCTGACCGGTCAGCAGAAGGACGGCACCACCGGCGATTTCGGCCAAATCTGTTTCCAGAGCGGCGGCACCAGTGATTGCCTCGATACCCGCACGGGCGTCGAAGTGGTCGAGGCCCGGCCGATCGGGACGGCGGACGACAATGCCGGCTCGGCATCGGCGGACGACATCGCCGCCGGCACGACGGCGACGCGCGAAGGTTTGATTCCTGGCGTTCAGGCCGAAGCGCAGGCGGCGGCGCTACCGCTACCCGTAGCGACGATTGCCAACGGTTTGCCTGGCGCGACCAACTTCGTGCCCAACAACAGCGATCCGGTCCGCACCACGGGCGCGATCGGCCGCTATTTCGATGTGACGCTGAGCGCGACGGGGCTCACGACCCTGACCGGCGCCAACGTCACGATCGACCGGCTGACCATCGCCACTGCAGGCGCTGGCCTTCAGATCGATTCGGGCGCGTCATTGTCTTCGCTGATCAACGTCAACCAGCTCGCGGGCATGGTAACCGTCAACGGAACGCTCAGCTCGGTGGGTGATTACAGCCTGTTCGGTGGCGGCCTGATGGGTTCGGGGCGGATCAACGCGCCGTTCCTGACGAGCGTACTCGGCCAGATCGCGCCGGGTACCCCGACGACGATCGGGACGCTCACGGTCGGCGGCAATGTGGTGCTGTCGTCGGGGAACAACCTGTTCATCAACTTCGGTCCTAACGGCACGTCCGACGTGCTGGCGGTCGTGGCGAACGGTACGTCGACCGGTTCAGCGAATCTCGGCGGCGCGGTCAGCTTCTCGCCGGTGGCGGGCTATCAGGTGGCGGCTGGCGATCGCTACACCTTCCTGACTGCAGCCGGCGGCGTAACCGGCACTTTCGGTTCGGCGTCGGCGATTTCGGCAATTCTGACCCCGCGTTTGACCTATGGTCCCAACGCCGTGTCGGTAGAAATCCAGGCGGGTCTCTATCGCAACGTCGTCGCCGCCACCGCGGTGCAGGGCGCTTATGCCCAGCTGCTCGACCAGTCGCGCGGTACGGCGAGTCTCGCCAGCGTCTATGGTCCGCTCGATCTGCAGAATGCCGCGACGATCCGCGCCACGCTCGAAAGCTGGGCGCCGCGGACCGAAACGCTGCGCGGTTCACTCGCGACGGTGGCGGTCGACAATATGTCGCGCTTCTATCGCGATCGCCTGCTCCAGCTCGATGACGGCGACATGGGCGGCACGCTGTCGATGATCGGTCGTCCGGTGCAGCTGGCGCAGCTCAACATGACGGCGGTCGGCGCCGACACGATGGCGGTGCGCTCGGACAGCGACGCGGTGACTGTGCAGCAGGGCCGCTTGCCCGACGACACCAGCGCTTTCCTGGCCGGCGGTTATCTGGACGGCGACAGCCGCCCGATGGCGACTGCGCTGCCGGGTGGCGGCCGCGATCAGTTCGATGGCTTCTATCTGGCAGGCGGTATCGAAAAGGCGCTCGACGAAGGTAGCGTGATCGGTTTCTCGCTCAGCTACACCGACGTCGATGGCACCACGCCGATCGCGGGGCAGAAAGCCAGCGGCAGCCTGTATCAGGGCACGCTCTACGGCAAAGCGATGCTGGGCGGCGGGCTCGAACTGGCGACGCAGATCAGCGCGGGTGCATTCGATTCGCGCACGACGCGCGTCGCCGATCTGATCGGCACGCCGTTCACGCTGACCGGCGACGACACGTCACTGATCTTCACCGGCGAAGTCAGCTTGGCCAAGAATTTTGACCTCGGTGCGGTCGAATTCGGCCCGCGCGTTGCGGCGCGGGCGAGCCACATCGGCTTTTCCGACATCAAGGAAAATGGTGGCGGTCCGGCGCTGCGTCTCGATCGGTCAAGCTTCAACAGTGTGCAGGGACGCGCCGGTCTGGCTCTGTCGGGCAAAAAGGGAAGTAGCTTCCAGCCGCATCTGAGCGCCGATTATGTCCATGAATTCGAAGACGCACCGGCATCGTTCGGCGCGACCTTCGTCGGCGGCCCCGGACCCAACGCGATCTTTGGCCTGGCCGGGACCGACAAGGACTGGTTCGAGGTCGGCGGCGGGATCACGATCGCCACCGGCAACATCGACCTGTCGATCGGCGCCGACACAACGATAGGACGCAAGGATGTGTCGAACCAGAGCTATCGCGGTTCGGTGACCTTCCACTTCTGATCAAACCCCGAACAAATGGGGGAGGGCGGTCCGGCGACGGGCCGCCCTTTTTCGTTAGAGAAGTTCGATGCTCCCCAGCGCCAGCGCCTGCCGGGCGGGGCGTTCGGCCATCACCGCGAACATTTCGTCGCCGCGATCGGTGCGTTCGACATTCATTGATGCGAAGACCGCCATGAAATAGCCGCTGAGCGCACCGACGCGGTAATCGTCCCATAGGGTCACAGGGTTGGGTACAACGCCGTGCGGGCGCAGCGCGGCGATCCAGTGGTCGAAGGCCGGACGGTCGGCGGCGGCGCGCTCGAACGGGTCCGCGATGCTGGTGCCGACCAGATAAGCAAGGTCGGTCGCGCCGCTGCCGCGCCCCAGGGTTTGCCAGTCGACCAGCCAGCAAGCTTCGCCGTCGGGGGCGAACAGGATATTGTCGATCCGCAGGTCGCCATGGATCAGCGTCCGCGCCGCCGGTTCGCGCGCCAGATAGGCGTCGAGGTTGGCGACAATGCCCTCGCCGACCTCAAGGATTTCAGGCGCGAGGCGGGCCGCATAGCGCTCACGAAACCCCAGATAGAGCTGCGGAAACAGCGCGCGGACCAGATCGCCATTGTCACGCGCGAGCCATGGGATGTGCGCCAGCCGCGGATCGTCCCACAGATGGGCGTGGAGCTTTGCCGCCGCCTCGATGCACGGCACGAGGCCGGTGAGGCCGAGCCCGGCCAGCTGATCGCCTTGGCGGGCGGGGGCCAAGTCTGAGAGAATGAGGATGAATTCGACCTCGTCGTCGGCGATCTCCGATTGGTGGCAGCGCGGCGCCGGAACCCCGCTCGCGGCGGCGAGTTCGCGGTACCAGCTGACTTCCTTGACATAGGTGCCGGTGAGCTTGGCGATGTTGCGGCTCGCCTCATCATGGCTCGGGCATTTGGCAATGACCGTCGCGGGGGCGTCGGCGCCATGCTGCCAGTCGCCCCCCTCCCAATCGAGCGTCAGGCGATAGCTGTCGCACATTTGCCCGGTGCCGACCTTGGCGGTGGTAAAGCCGTTTAGCCTTCCAGCCTGCCCAAGCACGGCGCTGAGCCAGTCGGCGGTCATCGCCTCAGGCGACGTGGGAAAACTCATGCGGCGGGGTCCATCAGCCCGGTGAGGCCCGTCGGCGCGTGCGGGCCGACGAACAATTGTTCGAGCACGCCAATGCCGACGTCGGTGCGGTCGCCGTCGGTGAGTACGGCGCGGACCAGCGCTTGCACGTGCATCGCCAGCGGACTGCCCCACGCCCGTTCGGCTTCGGACAGGCTGTCGTGCGCGACTTCGAGTTCGCCATGATCGAAGCCATGACCCCAGACGGGGTGCGTATAGCCGAGCCCGCTCATCGCGAATAATGGCCCGCTGGGGGCAAGGGTCAAACGCGTGCTGCCATCAAAGTCGGCGTTCAATCCGGTCAGGCGCCGCGTTCCCGGTTGCCATTCGGCGGCAAAGGCAGGATCGACGTAATGCCGCTCACCTCCGTTGCCGGTTACCAACACTGCGCGGCGATTCCATGGACTGCCTTCGCCATCGTCGTTGCTGTGAAAGAACAGCGAGCGATCGGCAAAATTGCACGGCGTCCACAGCCAGAAGAACTGATGGAAATTGCCCTGCGGCGGCGGTTGCGGTTCGGCGGCGCCGACCGGGCGGATGCCCCAGCTGCGGTCGCGTGTCCCGGCCCATTCGGCGCCGATCTCGATCCGCTGCCCATCGACCGCCAGCCAGCCCGACCAATGGCCGTTCTGGGTCATGCGGGTATAGTCCATGAACAGCCGGGTGCCGTTGCGGCGGGTAAAACGGGGCTCCTCAATCGGGAAATGGCGCGCGGTGAAATGCAGCTCACCGGCAAGCGGGCCATCGTTCGCGGCAATCGTCAGCGTCAGCCGCTCCAGCGATTCGTCGATACGGATCGCGATCGGACCGACCGCCAGATCGAGTCGCTCGCCCGCCGACCGGCGGCTAGCGCGGAGATTATGCTGCACCCCGTCAATCAGAACGCAGAACGCCGCGTCGACGATGCCGAGCTGTGGGTAAAAGCCCATCGCGGCGGCGAAGAACACCGACCCGTCGGGCGCGTAGCCGTTGAAGAAATAGCGGTCGTAGAAATTGCGGTCGGTGCCTGCAAAGGCAATCGGCTCGGCGCTCTGGTGCAGCGGGAAATCGTCGCCCTTGGTCAGCATCGTCGTTCCTCATCCCGTTTTTTCTTGCAACCTAACGCGATGAGACGCGGCGTCAATGCACCGGCGGATCGACCGGGGGGACAGCGTGGATCGGCGCGACCGGCTCGCCGGGTTCGCGCGGGGGCAGGGCGTCGGGCGGAACGTCGTCGATCTGCATATCGGGCGTCGGCACGGCTTCGACATTGCGGACGCGGACTTCGACTTCGCCATCCTTGATCCGCAGTTCGTTGAAGCTGGGCGGGGTCGAACGAATGCGCTGTGACAAGGTGCCCGCGCCGATCATGCGGATCGGACCCGCGGCGGTCGGCGCGACCAGATCGAATGCGTCATGGACGTGACCGGTCAGCACCGCGGCAACTCCGCGCGCCGACAGCGCCTCGAGCGCGCGCGCGCCGCCGCGGGTCAGGGCGCGGCCTTTCGTCCCGGCTTCGACCAGTGGATGATGCGCGGTGACGAGCGCGGTGGTCCCGCCGGGCAGCGCGTCGATCGCGGCCAGCGTCTTGTCCAGCGCATCGCGCGTCACGCAGCCTTTCGACCAGTCGAGGCGCCACTGAGCGCGCGCGGTTGTCTTGAGCGGTACCACCGCGACGCCGGCGAGGTTCAGCTCGCGCTCGACCAGCCGCTCGATCCGCCGGATCCGGCGATAGGGCCAGAAAAAGCGTGCGAACGGATTGAAATAGGGCAGGTCGTGATTGCCGACCTCGACCGTGACCGGCACATCGAGCGCCTCGATCCAGTCGCACGCTGCGGCGAATTCATGGGAGCGCGCGCGCATCGTGAGGTCGCCGGTGATCAGCACCGCGTCGGGCTGTTCGCGGCGGACGCATTCGCGGAACCAGTCGAGCGCAGCACGATCCTCCAGCCCGAAATGCAGATCGCTGATATGGAACAGCCGCGTCATGCCGTCGCGATGAAATCGACCGCGCTGGAGCCGAGCGAAAAGCGCGCGGGGGAAGACACCTCTTCCAGTTCGCCGTCGAATTCTAGACTGATCGGCCTGTCGCTTGCCAGCACGACCGTTTCGTCGGTCGCGATCGGCTCGCTCGGCCCGTCGCGAAAATCGCCGCCGAGCCACGCAAGGCCGTGGCGCAGCACATCACCAGTGCCCTCGGTCAAAATGCCGTCGGCGCTGATGCCCGCGGTGGTCGGGGTCAGGATCACCGCCGGATAGGCCTTGCCGTCGGCGCCGATTCGCACGCCGGGGGCGTTCATCATCTCGTCGAGCGCTTCGGGTGCGGCGCGGCTCGCTTCGATCAGCCCGTCCTGCCGCATCGTCTCGCGCACCTCGGCCCAGCGCGTTGCGGGACCAGCGACGACGGTGATGAACGCGGTACCCGCGTCGGAGACCACCGTGGGGATCGGGCTGCGCCGCACCTTGCCTTGCAGGACATCAGTCAAAATCTCGGTCACCGACCGGTCGCCGTGTAAAGCCTTGGAGAGCAGGTTGAGCGTCCCGCCGGGCAGCACCAGAATCGCGCCGTTCCAGCCTGCCGCCTTGGTCGCCGCGGCGTTGATCGTGCCGTCGCCGGTCCACACGAGCAGAAGATCGATGCCTTGCCGAGTCAGCTCGGCGGCGTCGGGGATGTCGTCATCGGGCAACGCGAAGGTCGCGACAAGCGGTGCGCCGTGGTCGCGGCAGAATTCGACGATCTGTTCCCGGACAGCCTCGTCATGGCTGCCGCTTTGGGTGTTGCAGATCAGGGCGGGGCGGGAGAAGGAGCTGGTCATCGCGCTATCCTACGCATGAGGACGAAAAAGGTGGCCACGGAATTTCGTCATCCCGGCCTGCGCCGGGATGACAGATGGACGGTTAAGCCTATGCGCTGTTCGTCCGCCGCTTGTTCCCCGCTTCACCGCGCGATAGGGCGTGACAATGGCAGCACGGATTTCCAAAGGACGGCGATTGATCAAATATCTGGTGGTGGCCGTGCTGCTCGCGCTGCTGTTCGGCGGCGCGGCGCGGGTGATCGTTGCGGGCGGTGCGAAATCGCTCAACCTCGGGGATCGGTTGCTGGGCGACGCCCATGGTGCGACCTTACAGGTCGCGGGGCAACCCTATGGTGCGGGTCCGCGCAACAAGCTCAACATCTGGGTGCCGACGGGGACCAAGAAGACCGACAAGCTCCCGGTGCTCGTCTGGCTCTACGGTGGCGGCTGGTACAGCGGTCAACGCGACGATTATGGTTTCGCGGGGCGCGCCTTTGCCAAACAGGGCTTCATCGTCGTCATCCCCGACTACCGTCTGGTGCCTGAGGGACATTGGCCTGACTTCCTGCAAGACAGCGCCGCGGCAGTCGCGTGGACCGAGAAAAATATCGAAAATTACGGCGGCGATGCGGGTCGTATGGCGCTGGCGGGCCATTCGGCGGGGGCGTATAATTCGCTGATGCTGGCGCTCGACCCGCAATGGCTGAAGGCGGCGGGCAGCGATGTGTCAGTTATCCGCGGCGTCGCCTCGCTCGCCGGGCCGACCGATTTTTACCCGTTCGAAAAAGGCGGCCGCGCCGATGTCGCGATGGGCGACATTCGCCCCGTCGAGCAGACCCAGCCGATCACCTTCGTGCGCGCCGACGCCCCGCCGCTGTGGCTCGGCCATGGTACCGCCGACACCGTGGTGCGCGTCCGCAACAGCCAGCGACTGGCCGCGGCGATGCACAAGGTTGGCGGTGCGGCGACGCTGCGCGAATATGCCGGGCTCAGCCACAACGACCTGGTGATGGCGCTGACTAGGCCGCTCGCTTACAAGGGGCCGATCCTGCCCGAGATGACCGATTTCCTGCGCGGCGTCACCGCGCGCCGTGTCGCGCTAGCGCCCAGCCCCGAATGATCCCGGCAATCGTCCTCGCGGGCAGTCGCCCCGGCCCCGACCCGCTGCTGACCTGCAGCGGGGTATCGACCAAGGCGCTGCTGCCGATCGTCGGCGAGGCGATGCTGATCCATGTCGTGCGCGCTCTGCGCGCCGCGCCGCAAATTGGGTCGATAACGATACTGGCGCAAAACAGCGCCGAACTTGCGGTCGAGCCAGCGCTGGCACGCTTCGCCGACCTGCATTTCGCCGATTCGGGGCAGGGGATCAGCAGCTCGCTCGCCGCGGCGCTGCCGCCCGGAGACGAACCGCTGCTCGTGACCACCGCCGACCATGTGCTGCTCACCCCGACGATGATCGCGGAATTTCTGCGCGACGCCACGGACAGCGATGTCGCAGTGGCGATGGTCGAGCGCGGCGTGTTGCTCGCGCGCTACCCCGAATCCAAACGCACTTGGCTGAAATTCCGCGGCGGCTGGTGGTCGGGGGCGAACATGTTCTACCTGCGCGGGCGGCGCGTGCTGCCGCTGCTCGATTTCTGGGGCCGCATCGAACGCGACCGCAAAAAGGGGCTGAAGATCATTGCGGCGTTCGGCCCATGGCTGCTGATCGGCGCGCTGCTCCGCCTCTTTACCATCCAGCAGGGGGTGGCGCGCGCCGGGCTGCGCTTCGGGCTGAAGGCGAAGGTCGTTTCAATGTCCGAAGCCGAGGCGTGCATCGACGCCGACAAGCCATCGGACATCGAACTGATCGAGCGGATATTTGCCGCGCGTCGGCAAGCCGCTATAGGGCAGCTGCTATGACCATCGAAAAAGCCATCATCCTGTCAGCCGGGCAGGGTTCGCGCCTGTTGCCGCTGACCCGCGACATTCCCAAATGCCTGATTGACCTGAACGGTCGCACGCTGATCGGCTGGCAGGTCGCCGCGCTTGCCGCGAACGGCATCAAGGACATCGTCGTCGTCACCGGATTCCGCACCGAGCGCGTCGAGGATCATGCGCTCCAGCTGTACCGCGATACCGGGGTGCGCATCCGCACGTTGTTCAATCCGTTTTTCCAGGTTGCCGATAATCTGGGCACCTGCTGGATCGCGCGCGAAGAGATGGACCGCGATTTCATCATCCTCAACGGCGACACGATTATTTCGGAAGAGATCGTCGCCAAATTGATCGCAGGCGCAAACGAGCCGATCACCGTCACCGTCGACGTCAAGGCTGACTATGACGACGACGATATGAAGGTGAACCGCGACAGCGAAGGGCGACTCCACCACATCGGCAAGCGGCTACTGCCCCCCGACACCAACGCCGAGTCGATCGGCATGCTGGCGTTTGTCGGCGACGGTCCGTCGATCTTTCGCAACCAGGTCGATCAGATGATGCGCACCCCCGAAGGGGTCGAGCGCTGGTATCTGCGCGCGATCGACGTCATCGCCAAAGGCAACCGCGTCGGCACCGTGTCGATTGAGGGGCTGGAGTGGCAGGAAGTCGACTTCCCGCAGGATGTCGAAGCCGCCGATGCCCTCACCGCCAAATGGGCGGCCGCAGGGCTCTACGCGAAATAGGGCTTGAGCCAGCCGGTCAGCGCCACGATTTGTGCGTCGTCCAGCTTCACCGCCTGCGCCAGATCGGGTTGCCCCGGCCAGCCGGCATCGGCGACCGTCAGTCCCGCCCCCGTCCGTTCACCGTCGTAGCGCGGCAGGACGTGGAAATGGACGTGCGGGTCGACCATCATCAGCATCAGATAGTTGATCTTCGCATTGCCGACCGCGCCGGTCAGCGCCGCCTCGATCTTGGCGGTCGCGATCTTGAGTTCGGCATGCGCCGCTGCAGGCAAATCGCCGAACGCCATCGCGTCTGATTTCGCTGCCAGCACCAGCGCGCCAAGCGTCGGCTGCGCCGGACGGAGCAGCAAGACCCAATGATCATATTCGGCGATCAGCGTTGCGGGGTGGCCGAATTTGGCGATGGTTTCGTTCATGCTTCTTCCATCCAGCTGACGATCGGGCGGCCGGCGCGCCTCGCAGCATAGGCCTGCACCAGCTGCACCGCATGGACGACCAGTGAGATGATCGTCCACCAGGCGACCGCGATCAGCCCGATGTCGGGACGTCCGGCGAGGGTGGCGAAGAACAGGATCGCGATATTCGGGTTGCGCCGCGCGGTGATCAGGCGGAACTGGCTGTCGAACCGGCGCCAGACATGGACGTCCATGCCGAAATCCTTGATGAACATCCCCTCGATCACGCGCTGGAGCACATAGCCTGCAACCACCGCGATCATCACCAGCAGGAAGGTCTGATCGGACAACGCGAGCCCCCAACTGCCCAGCCCGATCCCCCAGAAATACCACCAGAAGGGCGGGTGGACCAGGTCGACGCCATGGTCGGCGACATTACCCCATTTCGACGAGGTGATCGTGCAGCGCGCTAGCTTTCCATCGACGGTGTCGAACACCATGAAGATGAAGGCGGCGAGCATTCCGGTCCAATAATGGCCGTAAGCGAAGAGATAGGTCGCATAGATGCACAGCGCCGCGCCGATTGCGGTGACCATATTCGGCGTCATGCCGATGCTCGCGGCGATCCGCGTCAGCCACAGCGCGAGTTCGGGCCACAGATATTTGGTCAGCAGATCGGTGACGCCTTTGTACGCGCCGAAGTAACTTTTGCGCTCAATTTCGCGCCGCGTGTCGGGGGTCAACCGCTCGATGAACGGGCATTCGAGTTTGCGGAGCTGGCGGTTGTAGATTTGCGGATTGTCGCGGTAATCGATAATCGTTAGCGCGCCGCGATGCGATGCAACGTCCTCAGGACTCACGCCGCCGGTCAGGTGCGCCATCACCAGCGCGTCGCCGTCCATCACCACCGTGCCGGGCAGGGTCAGGATATGGCGCAGCCACACCGGATCGAACACATAGTCGAGGTTGACGGTCAGCTGCGCCCCCGATGGCGGCGCGGTTTCAGGCAGACCCTCGGCCCGCGCCAGACGCCGTAGTCGTTCGGCATTGGTCATCCCCCACAGCAGGGTCGGATTGTCGCCGATCAGCATCAGGGCGGGCAGGGTCGTTGGTTCGCTCATCCGCCGCTCTTATCCTGTGCCGCGTCCTTTGCAAGGAAGCGGGCAATCGCTTCGGCCCCGCGCTGCGCTGCGCCCGCCGGATCGCCGCCGATCGATTCGGCCAGCCGTTCGCGCTGGGCATCGATATAGTGCGGGTGATGCGCTATCGCCTGATCGAGCGCTTTTGGCAGGTCTTCGAGATTGTCCACCACGTCGCCCAAGGTCCAGAAGAGATAGTCGGGATCCCCGACCCAGTCGACTTCATGCGCGTTGAGGAACAGGCACGGGCGCGGCGCCGACAGAAATTCATACACCTGGCTGCTGACATCGCCGAGGTAGAGGTCGGCGCCGCTGGTATAGCTCATGTCGAACAGGCGATCGGATCCGAGATCGATCAAGACCTTGTCGGGGACCGCAAGCGCCTTCACCGCTGCCCGGTCGGCATCGCTGGCTTCGGCGAACAGGCGGATATGCGGCGCAACCACCAGATTGTAGCGGTCCTGCGCAGCAAACCAGCCGATGATGTCGCGCCCGAAGCGATCCCACGACGACAGCCCGCGGTGGAAATGCGGGGCGTAAAGGACGGTCGGACGGCCATTGTCGAACAAGGGCGTGCGCGTCTTGTCCAGCCGCGCCATCAGGTCGAGCTTCACATAACCATTCAGGGCGTAATGACCCGTTCGGATCGTCCCAGCCTCAAGCAGCCGCTGTTCGCTCTTTTCTCCCGCGACCAGCACAAAATCGAAATGCCGGTCGCGCGGGTCGAGCATGATCGCGCGGTCACCCGCGCCGTGCGGGGTAAAGATCAGCCGCGTCCGGCGCGGCAGGAAGTGCCGGATCGCCGTCGTCGTCCGCTCGGGTACGACGATTGCATCGAATTGGCGCAGATAGCGTAGCGCGCCGAACAGGATCGGGAGGCGTGGGTGGCGAATGAGCGCCCGCTCGCGCAGCCAGCGACTGATCCCGCGCTGGCCCAGCAACTTCATGCGCGGGGCAAAGCCGGGGTATGCGGCTGCCACCTGCTCGACCACCGGCAGATGGCGGGTGCTGGCAACGGCAACCTCGACGTCCGAGCCCGCTGCCGCCATTTCGGCCGCGATCGGCAGCGCGTGGAAAATCTGGTGCGGCTCGCCGATGAACAGAAAGAGGATGCGCATTATCCGGCCCCGACGGCGACGCCTGCCGCAGCGTCTTCGAAATCGGCCGCGCGCCAACCATGCTGTGCTGCCAGCCGCACAAATTTGTCGCCGCGCCCGACCAGCCACGATTCATCGGCGAGGGCGAAGGTCGGCGCGTCGCTGATATGGTCCGAATAGGCGCGGACATGCGTGGCATCGGGAGCGTGGGTTTCGAGCCACTCGGCGACCCGCCGCGCCTTTTCTGCGCCGTAGCAATTGGGTCCGTCGAGCAACGGCAGCCATTTGCCGTCGGCGTCGCGCTGGTGGCGCGAGGCAACGATCGCGTCAAAACCGAGCGCATCGGCGATCGCGCCGGCGTAGAATTCGGGTGCCGCGGTCGCCATCAGCAGGCGATACCCTTCGGCGCGGTCGCGGGCGATGCAGGCGCTGGCACCAGGCGGCACATCACGCGGCACCCGCCAGGCGGCAAAGCGCGCGGCAAGTCGCGTGGCGCGCGCCGGGGTCAGGTGTTGGCCCAACATCAGGCGGATCGCGGCGGGTTTGAACCGGTCGCGGCCATAGAGCCGCAGCGCATAGCCGATCATCAGCGCGGCGAGCAGCGGGAGAAGCAGCAAGCGCCACGGCGTCTCGCGCGCTGCGGCCCAGAGCAGGAACAAGGTGAAGGTCGGCTTGCGCAGGACGGTGCGGTCGAGATCATAAATCGCGACGCGGAGGGCGGGAGCCGTCATCGTGCCTCATTCCCGATGAGCCGCAGCTTCCGCCCCGCTTTGCCCAGCGAGGCGCGGTCGGCATAGGGCAGCGCAAAGCGGATCGCGGCCCAGATCGATGCCAGTGCGATGAACACGATCAGCGGCAGCGCGACCGGGTCGGGCAGCCGGTCGGCGAGCAGCGCGGCCCCGCCCGCGACGAAGGTCAGCGCCATCCCGCGTATCGCCACAACGGGGAACTGATGGTCGAATGGGTGCAATTTCTCGTTCATCGCCAGCTGCAGCGTCGGAATACCCGCCATCACCACCAAGCCGATCGAAGTCGCGAGCGTCACGCCGGTCAGCGCATCCATATGCCCGACGATCAGCCATCCGGCGCCGACGGCAAGGCCTACGCCAAATACGCTCGCGGTCAGCTGGTGGCGAAAGGCCGAGACAACCTGCAAGACCGGCGACGAAATGCCGAGGACCGCCTCCGCTGCGCGCGCGAACAGCAGGATGACCAGCGCCGCCTGCGCCGCCTGCGCTTGCGCCCCGAACAGGCTGAGCAGCGACGCGCTGCCCGCCGCCAGCACTGCGGCGAGCGGCAACGCAATCGCCGAGATCAATCGCGTCGCATAGGCATATATCTCCGCGACTTGGCGCCGGTCTTCGCGCTCAGCGCTCGCGGCGAGCGGCGCCATGACATAGACGAAAGCGATGCGGACAAGCTGGACGACGCTCGACAGCTTGCGTGCGATCGTGAACAGGCCCGCCGCTGCGGCGCCCGCGGCGCCGGGCAGCAACAGGTTGAGGATCAGCGCCGGGGCGTCGCCGAACAGGCGCGCGATGATGTTCGACGGCAGGATCGACAGTCCGGCCCAGAACGTGTTGCGCGTGGTGACGGTCACCCACGGTCCGCGCCCCAGATCGGCGAAACTATAATGTTTGGCCAGTAGCCGGACGCACAGGATCGCAGTAATCGCCAGCGAACAGAGATGCGCGATGAACAGGCCTTTGAGCCCGAGACCGCCGGCAAAGAACAATCCCGCGAACACCAGCCGCAACACCTGTTCCCAGACGATCCGCAACCGGATTTCGGCGCCGAACACCATGCGAGCGCGTAGCGCCGAGGTCGCGATTTCGACAAATGCCCACAGCGGCAACGCCCAGACGAAAATCCGGATCGCTGGGGTGACAAGGTTGCGGTCCCTCGCGGCGACATTGAGCAGCGGGCCAAGATCGGCGGCAAAGACGGCGATCAAGGCCGCGACAACGATGCAGGGGCCGACGCCAAAGATCATTGCGGTGCGCAGCGCCGCCGTCGCGTCGGCATCGCTTGCCGATTGCGGTACGGTGCGCTGCATCGCGCTGGTCATGCCCATGTCGAAGATATTTTCGAGCAGGTTGATCGTCGCCCACAACACCGCATAAAGCCCGTAGCCCGCGAGCCCGAACATCAGCACATAAAGGGGCTGCGCGACAATTTCGACGACCGCGCCCAGCCGTGCGAGCACCGTGGTGCCAAGTCCGCGCGCGACGCTGCGACTGGTGATGGCGGGTTGGGCGGCGACGTCGTCGGTCATCGCTGCCGCCCTAGCGGCTTGCCCGCGCCCCTGCCAGCGGCTTTCGTGCGTTTGACCACTGATCACCCTCTTGTCGTCCCCGCCAATCGGGTCTAGTCAGCCCGCAATCGCTAAGGGAGCCCGCGACATGGCCGAATTTCGACTGCCCAAGAACAGCCGCCCGCAAAAGACCGGCAAGACCCACAAGGCTGAGGGCGCGGCCGCGGTCAAGACGTTCAAAGTCTATCGTTACGACCCCGACAGCGGCCAGAACCCGCGGTTCGATACCTTCGAGATCGACACCGAAAAATGCGGTCCCATGGTGCTCGACGCGCTGATCAAAATGAAGGGCGAGCAAGATAGCTCGCTGACCTTCCGCCGCTCGTGCCGCGAGGGCATTTGCGGCAGCTGCTCGATGAACATGAACGGCAAGAATGGCCTCGCCTGCACCACCGCGATCGAGGATCTAAAGGGCGACATCACGATCACCCCGCTTCCCGCGATGGACGTGATCAAGGATCTGGTCCCTGACTTCACCCATTTCTACGCGCAATATGCGTCGATCGAACCGTGGCTGAAGACCAAGACGACGACGCCGAGCGGCAAGGAACGCCTCCAGTCGCCTGCCGAGCGCGAAAAG